>Ga0210395_10000621_pt1 | contig 27148 bp, 29 predicted proteins | sample IncBWH4OmetaG_FD_150861 | JGI IMG/M metagenome (GOLD analysis project Ga0210395, IMG submission 150861) | Forest soil microbial communities from Barre Woods Harvard Forest LTER site, Petersham, Massachusetts, United States - Inc-BW-H-4-O ... | reverse complement strand
TTGGAATTTTCCACTTGACTAGTCCTACAAATGTAGGAAACGTTATTCTTACACTTGTAAGAATAATGACGCCAAGACTCTCAGCCGCGGAATGGGAAGTGATGAATGTGGTTTGGACGCAGCATCCAGTCACCGCCGCCCAAGTGTACGCCGGCCTGCCTGACACCACGGGCTGGAAGCAGAAAACGGTGAACACTTTTCTCTCCCGGCTCGGAGACAAAAAGGTGCTGAACATCACGAAGCAAGGGAACGTGAACTTTTATGCACCACATCTTCGGCGTGAAGAATGCGTGGCCTCCGCCGGGGATTCTTTCTTGCAAAAAGTCTTTAAAGGCGCGGCGGGCCCCTTGGTGCTTCATTTCTGTGAAAGGGCGGAACTATCGCCGGGGGAAATTCGCAAACTGGAGCAACTACTCAAAGCGAAGAAAGGCCGCAAATGATCCTGCTGACGGAGGCTTTCTCGATTATCGTGGCGCAATCCTGGCGGATCGGCTGCCTGATTCTGGCCTGGGCGGCTTTGCGGTTCCTGCTGCGCGGCCGGATTCCCCAGCAGATTCTTTTTGTCGGGTGGATGATCGTGGCGCTGAGTCTCCTGATCCCGGTTTCTATGCCGGTGGCGTGGAGCCCGTTCAATTTTGCCCGCCCGGCGCGCTGGGTGTCGACGGTCGGTCTCAGCCCAGTTCAATCGTCCGCACAGCCGCGGAGCATCGCGACTACGGCTGAGCCCATTGTCCCGACAGACACAGCGACGTCGCCCGTTCATCGCTTAACGGACGCCTGGCCGTTGAGAAACCTCTTAACAATTATCTGGCTGACCGGAATCGGCGGACTGGTGGGCGTTCGCCTGTTGGCGTGGGCGCGATTTTACCGTCGGCTCCGCCGGTTGCCAGCGGAGGCAAGTTTGCGCATCAGCATGGCGGTTGCGGAATGCGCGGAAATCTTGCGCATCAAGAGTCCGATTTCAGTCCGAGCAACCGATGCGGCGGAAGGACCCGCACTCGGTGGATTGTGGAAGCCGGTGGTACTCATCCCCACTCGTCTCGGGGAAGACCTCACCCCGGATGAGCTGCGGCTTGTTTTGCTGCACGAGTTGGGCCACTGGCGCCGGGGCGATCTGCGGGCCAATCTCTTAATCCAAGGCGCACAAGTGCTGCATTGGTTTAATCCGCTCGTCTGGTTTGCCGCCCGGATGGCACGCATGGACTGCGAACTCGCCTGTGATGAATTTGTCATGCGGCGCATATCTCCGGACGGGACGTGCGCTTACGGGGCCACCCTGCTCAAGGTCCTTGGCATCGTGCGCGGACAAAGCCCGACCCCGGCCGTATTGGGGATCCTCGAAAACAAACAACTCTTGAAAAGGAGAATCCAACTCATCGCTGATTATCGAACTTGGCCCACCGGCCGGGTATTGGCGGGCTTGGTTTTTCTGGCCTTGCTTGCGATCGCCGCCGTCACCGGCGAAGCTCAGGCCCGGGCCGCGGATAGTAGCACCGCTGTCATAACAACCATCGCCCCGAAAGGTTGGTGGAAAAACGGTTCACAGCCCAATGCCTACGTCGTGGGCGTGGATCCGACCCAACCCAAGATCAAGCCGGCCAGCGCCTACGTAAAATCAATCGAACCTCGGATCGATGGTTTCGGTGGCCTCATGCAAATGTGCTCGGCGGAGACCTATCGCGGCAAGCGTCTGCGCTTCAGCGCCATGATGAAAACCGCCGCTGCAGAATCCGCCCATCTTTGGTTTCGGGTGGATGCCCCCGGCAATCGACCGATCGAATTCGATAACATGGATAATCGCCCGCTTAACGGGAACACCGATTGGACCCTGTGCACGATCGTTTTGGACGTTCCAACGGAGGCGGCAGATCTCGCCTATGGATTTTTTATTTCCGGCACTGGCCAGGCTTGGGTAAACAACGCGAAGCTCGAAGAAGTTGGAACAGACGTCCCCACAACCGGCGGGTCATTATCGACAAACGTGTATCCAAAAGCGCCGGTGAACATGGACTTCATTCCACGGGAGCTTTCCGCTACCCCCTTCGTGTTAGGACGAAGGAAATTTGAAGCTGGCGACGCCATTTCCATCGAGCAGGTCCTGGCCACATCGCCTAAATTTGAAATTGGCGACCACGTGGTGGTGCGCGGCCGATATCATCTGGCCAGCGAAGAGAAAGCGACGCTTGCCTTGTTCATGACCACAACCGACGGGAATGGGAAAGAGAATATTTCCCCCTCACAGCAGACAGAAGTAAAGAAAGGTTCGGGAGCGTTTGAGTTGTCTTATGACGTGCAGCACACCGGCGCATTGCATGTCACCTTTTATGGCATCCCTGATGGAAAGTCTTTTGGCGGCCAATATTTCGGCACGGAGCCGCAAATGACGGAGATTCAAGATCGGCCAATCTTTGACTACGTAAAGTAAATCCCGGCGGCTTGTTGCCCCGGGCGCGGGGCCTAAAATCCAGGCTTGACGACGGTTAAGACTGTTATTTCTGTTATTACAGAAATTATGAAACTTACGCCCGTCATGAACAAGTTCATCCTCCACTGGGGGGAGATGGGGACCAAGTGGGGCATCAACCGCTCGGTGGCCCAGATCCACGCGTTGCTGTTCATCACCGGCCACCCGCTCCCGGCCGACGAAATCGTCGAGCTTCTTTCCATCGCCCGCTCCAACGTCAGCACCGCGCTCAAGGAACTGCAGGGCTGGGGCATTGTGCGCGTGGCCCACACCATGGGCGACCGCCGGGACCATTTTGAGGCGCTGGCCGACGTCTGGGAGACTTTTCATCACATCCTGGCCGAGCGCAAACGCCGCGAGGCCGATCCCACCCTGCGCTTGCTCCGGGAATGCGCCGACGAAGCCGCGCAAACCAAGAAAACCGCGGACGACGACGTGGCCAGGCAACGCCTCGCGGACATGCTGGAGTTTTTCGAGATCGCCAACACCTGGGGCGAGCGGGCCGGCGCCTTTTCACCCAAAACCCTCAAGCGATTCGCCAAGATGGGAGACGTCATCTTCAAGCTGGCCGGCAGCGGCTGAGTTTTTTTCCAGGAATGTTTCTGTTTATTCTGAAATAACAGCTAAATCAATAAGTCACCGTCAACCTCAACCAAACGAAGCGCTCCATGCAAAGCAATCCCACCACCGCAACGACCCAAGCGCCCGGCGCCGATCACCGCCGCAGCGTGGCCGCAGTTGGCCTGGGCCTGCTCCCCATTGCCGCCTGGTGGTGCACGCGAGGGGCTCCGGCGTGGACGGTCATGTGGGCCATTGCGGGCACGGAGTTTTTCGCGCTCAAACTTCTAACGCTGGCCGGCCTTTGGAAAACAGCGCCCGCGTGGCGGATCGCCGCTTACCTGCTGTTGTGGCCGGGCATGAATGCGAAAGCGTTTCTGACCTTGAGCTTGCCGGCCACGCGGACCGCCACTGGCCGGGAATTGGCGGTCGCAATGGCCAAACTGGCGCTTGGGCTGGCCATGACCGCGTGGACGATAGCCCACGTGACAACCGCTTCGCCCTTATTGGTCGGTTGGGTTGGCATGCTGGGCATAATTTTCACGCTGCATTTCGGTTTGTTTGATCTCGCCTCATGGGCCTGGCGGCGCGCCGGCGTGGCCGCGCTGCCGATCATGCGGGCGCCGGTCCTGGCGACGTCGCTCGCCGAGTTTTGGGGTGAACGTTGGAACGCGGCATTTGCCGACGCCGCCCGGCGCTTTCTTTTCCGGCCGTTGGCCCGGCGATGGGGAGCAACTCGGGCTGGCGGCTTGGTCTTCCTTGTCTCGGGCCTCGTGCATGAAACCGTGATTTCTCTGCCGGCGCATGGCGGCTGGGGTGGCCCGACGCTCTATTTTCTGCTCCAAGCAGCAGGCATTAGCCTTGAAAAAAGCCCGGCCGGCGGACGGCTGGGCCTTGGCACCGGCTGGCCAGGCTGGTGGTGGATGCTGCTCGTGACGGCATGGCCGCTGCCGCTGCTATTTCACGGCCCGTTCATCGAACGGGTGATCGTCCCATTTTTTCAACAGATCGCCAAGGAGGTACCATGAATATGAACGTCGAAGTCATCCTGAAAATGGCCGCACTCGCCCACCTTGGGTTGATTGCAGCAGGAACCCTGATGCCGTGGACCACTGGGCTGTGGAGAGAGATGGGGCACCTGTCACCCTTTGCGCGGGGGCTGTTTCGTACTTACTATGCCTTTATTGGGCTTTGCTTGGTTTCTTTCGGCCTCGGCTCTTGGTTCTTCGCGGCCGAACTTGCGAGCGGAACGCCGCTCGCGCGGGCGGTGACTGGATTCCTCGCTGCGTTCTGGCTGGTGCGACTGGTGGCCGCGTTATGGGTGCTCGATGTGCGGCCCTACCTGACCAATGGCTGGTGGCGGCTTGGCTATCAGGCAACCAACGTGGTGTTCGGGACACTGCCCTTCGTTTACGCATGGGTGGCTCTGCGGCATTAGGCATTAAATCCAATCATAGGACGCGCCATGAAAATAATCATCCCCGGTGGCTCTGGTCTGATCGGACAGATGCTCGCGCGAGCTTTAACGACAGACGGTCATGAAGTGGTCGTCCTCAGCCGGAACGCGTCGGCGAGCGCCCCCTGGCGCATCGTGGAGTGGGACGGATATTCGCGCGGCAGCTGGTGTGGAGAGTTGGAAGGTGCCGATGTGGTCATCAACCTGGCCGGCCGCAGCGTAAATTGCCGCTATACGCCCGCCAACCGCCGGACGATCACGGAGTCGCGCGTAAATTCGACGCGCGTGGTGGGCGAAGCGATCGCGCAAGCTGCACGGCCGCCGCGGATCTGGCTCCAAGCAGCCACGGCGACCATCTACGCCCATCGTTACGATGCGCCGAACGACGAATTTACCGGCATCCTCGGTGGCGTGGAATCGGACGCGCCCGATACCTGGCGCTTTAGCATCGACGTGGCAGCGGCCTGGGAACGCGCCATGAACGAAGTCACCCTGCCTCACACGCGCAAGGTACTGCTACGAACCTTGATCGTGATGAGCCCGGCTCGCGGCAGCGCGTTCGACATCATGCTGGGCCTGGTGCGGCACGGCTTGGGCGGACATTTTGGAAACGGCCGCCAATATATTTCATGGATTCATGAGACCGACTTCATCCGCGCCATTTATTGGGTGATCAAACACGACGGGCTGCAGGGACCGGTCAACCTGGCCGCGCCGCATCCCCTTCCGAACCGGGAATTCATGGGCGAGTTGAGAAAAGCCTGGGGTATCCGAATTGGCCTGCCTGCCGCTGAATGGATGCTGGAGTTCGGGGCGGTGTTTCTGCGGACCGAAACCGAATTGATCCTCAAAAGCCGGCGAGTGGTTCCCGGCCTGCTGCTAAAAGGCGGCTTCATCTTTAAGTTTCCTGCTTGGCCGGAAGCAGCGACAGATCTTTGCCGTCAGTGGCGCAAGCAAAATCAGCACCCCGGAAAAACATGACCTATAAACCTCTATATATCGCCGTTAGAATTGCCGGAATCGTTTTCGGCTTGATCCTACCCTTGCCGATCATGCTGGTTTATTCAGTGCTAGTAAGTCCAGCGGTGCCTGCGCTATTCAGGGGAGAAGACCGCCTTTCCATAGCCGGACTACTTATTTGGGGATTGGCCGGGTGGATCGGACTTGCGTCGATATTTTCGGTCCTGGTGAGAAGAAATTATTCCTCTCGCGCTATCAATTTATGGCAGATTAGCGGGTTCCTCGTGGGTATAGTCGCTGCCACCCCAGTGATTATTATGGAAGGCGACGCATTCGCACAGCATGGAACCATTTATCCGGATAGTCTGTTTCCACTTTCGGTAGCCGGTCCGATTATGGTCGCGGTCGTTTGCCTCGTTAAATTCAAATGGAAGATCGGGAAAAACCAAGCGGAGGCCAGCCGCCCCTCTTCCTGATTTCCTAGCCGAAATCCAAATATTATCATTTTCATCCATGACGGACGAAATAGTCATTCCGCGCCCTACCTTTTTCGTCGGATTACTTCGCGCCGCCGAACAGCTCGTCGAAAAACAGGCGCATGTGCTGCCACGAGCGGTGGTCGGCGGCGGCGTTGTAAGCGATGGGAAGTCCGTTTTTCCGGCCGAGGTCGGTGGCATCGGGATTGGTGAAGGCGTGCAAGGCGCCGGCATAACTGATGAACTGGTAATCGAAGCCGCCGTCATCCAGTGATTTTTTAAATGCGGCGATGGCTTCCGGGGTTGAAAACGGGTCGAGCGCGCCGTGGCAGATGAGGAATTTCGCCTTGTTCGAGGCGCCGGCCGGCGCGGGCACGAGCGAACCATGGAAACTCACAATGCCGGCGAGCGGCGCGCCGCTGTAGGCGAGCACCTGGCAAACGGCGCCGCCAAAACAGTAGCCGATGGCGGCGACTTTCGTTTCGTCGACGAAGCCGGTGGCAAGAAGCTGGTCGAAACCGGCCCGCGCGCGTTCCGCCATGAGCGGCTTGCCGTAAAATTGACCGGAGAGTTCCTTCGCCTTTTCGGGATCGGTGGTGTTAACCCCGCCTCCATACATGTCCACCGCGAAAGCCACGTAGCCGAGTTCGGCCAGCATGACGGCGCGATGCTTCGCGTAGTCGTTGAGCCCCCACCACTCGTGCACAACGAGCACGCCGGGGAGTTTGCCTTGGGCGGTCTTTTCATCGTCGTAGGCGAGGAAGCCTTCGAGTTTCACGCCCGCTTGCTCGTAGGGCACGAGCTTGGTCACAACCTTGGCCTGCGCGGCAAGCGCAGCCGCAAAAACGCTAAGCAAGACAAATATCTTTTTCATGGCACGCGCAACCTGCACGGGTTTGTCCGCGCGTCAAACCACCGACACCTTCGTCCGTGGGTTCCTTCGCTGCCCACAATTGTAGGTCGGGGGTTATCCCGACGCGTGTCCGCAGTAGCCCTGAGCTTGTCGAACGAGGCGAAGGCGGATGTCGGGCGTAAAGCCCGACCTGCGATTTAAATAATAAACCCCCTGTGTCCTGCCCCTCACGACGGATAGCCGCCCGCGATGTATTGTTTCAATTGCACGCACTCGGCGTGATGTGCGTCCGCGACCCAGCGCGAGATATCGCCGATGGAAATAAGGCCGAGCAGGCGTCCGTCCTCGACCACGGGCAGGTGGCGGCAGCGTTTCTCGGCAAACATCGTCATCACCTCCTCGATCGTGGCTTCGCGGGTGATGGTGTTCACGTTCGTCGTCATGACCCGGGAGACCGGCGTGGTCTTCGGGTCGACCTCTGCCCCAACCACCCGCGTGAGCACGTCGCGCTCGGTGAAGACACCCGAGAGCCGGCCGCCATCCATGACAAGGACACAGCCGATTTTCTGTCGGTTCATTTCAGCCACGGCGACAGCGACGGTGGCGGTTGCAGACACGGAGTAAACGGCGGAGCCTTTATGCTCCAAGAGGGTGGAAATGGAGGCATTCATGGTAATTCCTTTTATAACGTTCGGGGTCGATTGAAGACTGACGCAAGATGGCGTCGGGCTCAACTCAAAACGGAAGTTTTGTCGTCATTTGTCCTTGGTCACCTGTCCTCGGTAATTGGTAGTTAGTAATTTGTAATTAGCAATTCGACCGGTGAGTGATTGACGACCACATCGCGCTGTTAGAACGTACAACGCTGTACGGCATGAATTTCTCGCAACCATGAAACCACCGCCTACGCCCGCCGACACCCTGCGCAAGGTGATCAAGATCGCCCAGGTCAATGGGATGATTGTTGTCTTCCCCACGTCGGGTCTGTGCGCGCTGGTTGCGGCTTTGTTCGGCGACTGGCGCAGCGCCCTCATCGGCCTGCTGGTGGCGGCCGCCGGCTGGAGCGAGTGGCACGGTGCGAAACTCCTCAAACGCGGCGAGGCGCGCGGCATCGGCTGGCTCGTGCGCAGCCAGCTCTACCTGCTGGGCCTGATTTTGCTTTATGCCCTGATGCAGATGGCAAGTTACAATCCCGCACTGGTGCGTTCGCTCATCACGCCCGACATGGCCAGGATGTACGAAAGCGCCGGCGTGGACGTCCAGGACGTCGTGCGAATCGCTTATTACGCAATGTATGGCACGCTCGCGGTGTTAACCCTGTTTTATCAAGGGGGCCTCGCGCTTTTTTATCGGCGGCGCACCGCGGCGGTGCAGGCTGCGCTGGCTGGGGGCGAGCAGCCCAAGTAGCGAGTGGGCGCTGCGCGTGGTTCACGTGACTTACGAGATAGAGGGTGTATGTTGACGTAGCTCCTGACTTCGATTAGTTTTTGATCTTATGAATGCACGTGCTTTTTCCGTTGGCTCATTCGAGGATGAGCCCGATGATCTGGCCTACTGGCTTGGTCAATCGCCGGAAGATCGGCTTGCGGGCATCGAGTTTCTGCGGCAGCAATTCTTCTCCTATGGAGAAGCTCGACAGGAACTTCGCAGATTTCTTGAAGTTGCTGAACTCCCACGGAGTTGAGTACCTGGTGATCGGCGGCTACGCCGTGGGTTACCACGGTTTTGTCAGGGCTACTGGGGATCTAGATGTCTTCGTTGGCATCTCAGACCGAAACGCTGAAAGGCTCGTTGCGGTTTTCCGGGAATTTGATTTCGACGCCCCCGAATTGAAGAAAGAGCTTTTCCTTGAAAAAGAGAAGATCGTGAGGATCGGACTGCCTCCACTGCGCATCGAGATATTAACCGGCATCTCCTGTGTGTCTTTTACCGAGGCTTATGAGAAGCGCATCGAAGAACATATCGATGGAGTGCGCATCGCCTTCATTGATTTGGCCAGCCTGCTCAAGAATAAAGCAGCCTGTGGCCGCCTGAAGGATCTCGCCGACATTGAAGCTCTGACCAAAAAGAAAAGCTGCTAAAGCCACGACCGCATGACAAACCGCAACATCCGCAGGCAGAAAATTCATTTATGACCATCAAAGACAACGAGCACGTCGATCTCGCCACGCCGGCCGGCCCGATGCGCACCTACATTTTTCGCCCAACTGCGCCGGGCAAATATCCGGGCATCCTCCTCTTCTCGGAAATTTTCCAGGTCACCGGCCCCATCCGCCGCACCGCGGCACTGCTCGCCAGCCACGGTTTTGTCGTGGCCGTGCCGGAGATTTACCACGAGTTCGAGCCCGCCGGCACCGTGTTGGCCTACGACCAGGCCGGCGCCGACCGCGGCAACGCCCTCAAAACGATGAAAGAACTCGCCAGCTACGATGCCGACGCACGCGCCGTGCTCGCGTTCCTGAAAACGTATGAGCCCTGCACCGGCAAACTTGGCACGATGGGCATTTGCATCGGCGGCCACCTCACCTTCCGCGCCGCCATGAATCCCGACGTGCGCGGCGGCGTGTGCTTCTACGCGACCGACCTCCACAAGCGCGGCCTTGGCCTGGGCATGAACGACGACTCGCTCCTGCGCGCAAAGGAAATCAAGGGCGAGCTGCTCATGATCTACGGCCGGCAGGATCCGCACGTCCCCGCCGAAGGCCGCGCCAAGGTTTATGCCGCGCTGACCGAGGTGGGCACGCACTTCACCTGGCATGAGTTCAACGGCGCACACGCTTTTCTCCGCGACGAAGGCTACCGTTATGACCCCGAGCTCGCGCATCTCTGTTACGGCATGGCAATCGACTTTTTCCGCCGCAAGCTCGGCGAAGGCGACCTGCGCGATGCCACCGCCTCCGGCCCAGCCGAGACGAAGCATTAAAGTGTGGCTGACCGCATTGAGAACTCATTTTAAAACTCAGCCACGTTGCTCGTTTTGGGTTTTGCAATGAGTTCTGAAGATTTCGTTCCTGGCAAACCCAAGTGGTGGCAGTGGCCCACGGTGCTCTCGCTCGATGCGCCGGCCGTGGCGTTGTTGTGGCAGTGGCTGCTCGCGCGCCTCGCCCACACGCCGCTGGCATGGCACCACGTCTTCATTCTCGGCGCGGCGACTTGGCTGGCCTACGCGGCTGATCGCTGGATCGAGGGCTGGCAAATCGCGCGGGAGCAGTTGCGCACGCAACGCCACTGGTTTTATCAGCGTTGGCGATGGCCGATTTTCTTCGCGTGGCTCAGCGTGCTCGTGACCGCGCTGGCGATTTCATTCACCCGCCTCAATTCGCGCGAACTTACCGCCGGCTTCATCGTGCTGGCGCCCGTGCTCATTTACCTGTTGTCCCATCAGCTCGTGCACCGCGGCAACCCTTGGCGTGCGCCCAAGGAATTGTGCGTGGCCCTGCTCTTCGCTGCCGGAGTGTCGTGTTTTCAAATCGCACAAGACCCAGATGCACTGCGCGTGCTCGCCGTCCCGTTGGCGCTCTTCGGCGCGCTCTGCCTGGCCAATTGCACGCTCATTTCGCTTTGGGAAACCGAGGTGGACCGCACCCACGGCCAAACCTCGCTCGCGTTGCAATATCCGCGCGGACACCTCCTCGTGCACTTGCTGCCATGGCTGCTTGCGCTGCTCGCCGCAGGCTTTGCCGCGCACGAAACCGGCGCGGTGCAAATCGCCGCGCTCTGCGCCTCCGCGAGCGGCGGGCTGCTCGGTGCAGTTGATCTCGTGCGCATCCGCTGCGGCCGTCAGCTCGCACGAGTGCTGGCCGATGTCGCGCTGATGACACCGCTCGTCCCGTTGCTCATGAGTCTGCCTATATCACCATGAGCACGCCGCCTAGTTTCGACCGCCTTGCCCGCATTTATCGTTCGCTTGAATACGGCGCATTCGGCCGCGACTTGGAACGCGCACGTTTTTGTTTTTTGGAGAAACTGCGGGGTTGCCGCACCATCCTCGTGCTCGGCGAAGGCGACGGCCGCTGCCTTAAAAGGCTCGTGCGCGCGGCGCCGAACGCGCACATCGACTGCCTCGATCTCAGCCCGGCCATGCTTGCTCGCGCCGAAGCACGCCTGCCCGCGGAATCGCGGGCACGCGTAACGTTTCGCCAGGCCGATCTATTGACCGCGACGCTGCCCGAAAAAAACTACGATGCGGTCGTCACCCTATTTTTCCTCGATTGTTTCACCTCGGAGCAAACGGCGGATATCGTCCATCGCATCGCCGCGAGCCTGCGGCCCGGCGCACGCTGGCTCTGGGCCGATTTCGCACTGCCATCACGCGGGCTGGCGCGGTTGCGCGCGCAGGTGTGGCTCACGGTGCTCTATGCGTTTTTTCGCTGGCAAACCACGCTGTCGGCCCGCGTGCTCCCACCGGCGGAGGAACTGATCACCGCGGCAGGTTTCGCGCGTGAGACGGAGCAAGCATTTCAGTGGGGATTGTTACGCAGCGTTGCCTTCAGCCAACCCGGCTCCGAAACGTGCTCGTCGTGAAGCCGTTACAGCCGCGCGTCGGCCCAAGAATTGCGTCGGTTTGGATGCAGCCAGTCTCCCATCGTGCACGACGCAATCGTTGCGAGGACAATTGTCACCATTTCGAAACGAGCACTTTCCGCCAGCAGCGATCAAACATCCCGGCCTGATCTGGCAGATAAGTGCAGGCGTTACTCAATGAGCCAGAGGGTGTTTCCGTTGCGATAAGCCTGTCTTTAGACCAGGGAGTCTCTGCGTAGCTTGTAGTCCGATCAAGATTCTGCTATGGTCGAACTTCGCTTTTACCAAAAACCTCAATGAGACCCCAGAGGCGATTTGCTAAAGATTTTTCGCATTAAAGCCGCTGCCGTCATCGAAGACAAATTCAACTGCTCGTTTACTATTAAATATATGAACCAGACCTTGCCGCAACAAACCTCCCTTCACCGCCCCGCGGTTTCCCTCGCCCGCCTGTCACAACCACATGGATACCGTTTCGATGGTGACAGCGTGCATCTTCACGCGCGGTTAACCGTCCTGGATCACGCCGCCGATAAACGCTCGTGGGCGCTCCAGCTTTGGGCCTGCCCCGCGGTTCCGGCCTCGGCCAGCGATCTCGCGGGTCAGATGGTAGCCGAAGTTGCCTTGCCGCCCATGAGCGAAGTTGCCGATGAAATCGAACATATGGACATGAGCACGTTCGCCTGTCCGCCCGCCGGAGGGGCAGAACATTTCATGGTCCTGGTCCTGGCCGCTGGCGCCGCCGGCCGGTTCGACGAGGTGCATGATATCGTCGCGTATCCACGCCGGCAGCAATTCCTCCAGCCCCGCATGCGCGGAAGCGTGGACTACCGTATCGCGGGAGATCGCGTCCATTTCTCGGTCGAACACATTGAAAACCCTCGGGAGACGTCGAATTGCAGCGGCACCCTTGCGCTCGAACTTTGGGCCTTGGCCACTCCCTATGCCGGGGGCGCTTTCGAAGGCACGCATTTAGCCGGGGTGTCCATCGGCTCATTGTTCGGTCAGGCTGAATCTACCACGACCTCTTTTGACCTGGCGTTTTTTTCTCCGCCGTCCGGCAACTGGAATTTCGTCCTGATGCTGCGCGAATGGACGCCCGCTGGTTATGTCACGCGTGATTTTTCCAATCTTATCACGCCGGTGAATGATCGTTCACCTTCCGTACTGACGCCGCCAAAACCCAAGGAAGCGGAAGCGGTCCAAGTGAAACCGCCGGTGACCGCCAAAACTGCGCCAACGGCATCGGCCCCGAATAATGCTGCGGTCAAACCGGTCGCAAAGGCCACCCGCCGCCCGCGCAATCCGTCGGGGTCGAAGAGCGCTCAAAAGAAACGCCCGAAAAAATTGCCGGGAAGCAATCCATCCGCCACGGACTAAGCCTCCCGTGGTTGGGCAAAGTTCGCAGAAAAGCCTTGCGGCTTCCGTTACTGCAGGCGGTACGGCAGGCTTCCGACGCGCGCGATGAGCGTGTTGAGGATCTCGCCGGTCTGCTGCGCGGTAATATTGTCACCGGTCGTGATGGTATTGGCCGGAAGAAAATTGTTCACGATGGCACAGTAGCTGTCGTTGACCATGAGGCCGAGAAGTTCGCCGGTCTCGCTGAGGACGAGGTCGCCGGTTGAGGGCGAGAAGGCGCCGGCCAGGCGCTTGAAAAAGTGACTGTCCATTTTCACGTAGCCGGGCGTGGAAGGATCGAGCTTGAAGGGGACTTCGCCGTAGCCCTTGCCACCGTCGCTGATCAGCACCGCATTGGGAAATTTGAACGGGTCGAGCGCGGTCTGGTAAACTTTCACGCCGAGCGCGGTGGCTTGCGCCTGGTCAACCGGGATGGCGATGATGCGCGGATCGAGCGCGAGGAAGGAGAGCGCGCGGGCGGATCCTTCATAGGGCGGCTTGGAGAAGGTAACGGAGATTTTCTGCCAGTCCACGCCCGGCCGCTGCGGGCCGAAGTCGAAGGGCGTGTCGTTCACATGCACAAGCGCATAAACCTGCGTGCCGTCCTGCACGAGCAGGGTGTGGGCTTGGCTCGATTTTTCGCCCGAGCCGAAGAGCACCGGCCGGCTGATGGTAAATGTGGTGGGCACGCGATTCGCGAGGAACGTGTCAAACAGCGTGTTGGCATTGATCGGGGTGTTCTCGCGGATTTCCTGCGTGAGTTCGCCCGAATTCTGGGCGAGCTGGCCGACGCCTTGCGCGAGCTGTGTGGTGGTGGCCTGGACTTTCTGGCGTTCCTCGCGCTCGGCCTCGACCTGCGTCTTGAGACTGTCGGCGGTTTCGCGCAGGAGCTGTTTCTCCTGCTCGGAAACTTTGACCGCAACGTTGAGGTCTTCGATTTTTTGCCGCGCCTCGGCCTGGCTTTTGGTGAGCGCGGCGAGATCCTGCTTTTGCTTTTCGGCCTCGGCGCGCCGGGCTTCGAGTTCCTTTTGCAGCGCGTCCAGCTGCTCCTTGGTCATGGTCGCGTCCTGCGAGGCCGCGGCATATTGCTGGGCCAGCACCTGGGCTTTTTGCTGCGTCTCGCCAAGCGTGGAGGTGAGCTGCGTTTTGTCGGACTGGAGTTGCGCAAGATTCTGGTCGTGCTGCTGGAGCGTGGCTTGCGTGGACTGCAACTGTTGGGCGATCTGCGCGCGCGTCGCCTGCTCGTCGGCGAGGGATTGCTTCATCACTTCAACCAGGTCCTGGTCGGGCGAAGACGTGTTGTTGGCGGCAATCTGCGGGATGGGAGGATTGCTCGAGCGTGCAGGCTCCGCCTTCTCCCATCGCGTGAGCGCAATGAGGTTGAGGAAAAGGAAATCTACGATGATGAGGAGAAGCGTCTTGTTCATGACGCGAAATCAGGGGATCAGCAGGCAGTTAGGCCTTGGCGGGAAGGACGGAAGTGGTGACAGGAGCAGGCGCGGGCTGGCTATCGAAGATGAGCTGCCGCTTGTAGCCGCGTACGTGGCGGATTTTCACCAGGGCCACGCATACGATGCCGAAGAGGTTCGATGAATAGGCGGCCAGCAGGTTTGCCGGGATCACACCGACCACCTGGAGCACGAGCGCGGTGGCCGTGCCCATCATGCCGATGTAGAGGCCGCTGTCGAAGAGGTTCTCTTCGTTTTCCATGAGCCGGAGTTTAAGCTGCGGCGAGATGTCCTGGCGCTCGATCTCGCCGATTTTCATAAGGCAGACCAGGTAGGTGACCACCTGGAGCAAGGCGAAAACGCCGATGGAGATAAGGGTGGATGTGTCCATATCAGGATGAGTTGAGGATTGAGGTTGGGAAGAAGGTGTAGCCAGGTTGGCCAGCATGGGAACGACGATCTTTAGGCGATAGGCCGAGAGCGGCGTGGCTTTGAGCAGGAAGGGTTCGGTCGCGACGACCAGCAGGATGGCGGCAAACAGCGCGAGCACGCCGCTTCTCAAATGAAGCAACATGGCCTTGTTGCCGACACCGCCGCCAAGTGCGAACAGCCAACAGTCCAGACCGCGGAAAAGCAGAAAAGCTCCGGCAAAAAAACCCAGCCATTTCACGGCCAGCGTAAGTTTCGGATAAAGCAGCGCGAGCGTGGCCGTGTCGCCAAACGCGGGGCCGGCCGAGCGGTTTACGGGCACTTGCCGCAACAAAAGCTGGCGCACCGCGCCCTGCCCTGCCCCGAGCGCGAGGCGCAGGTCCGCGGCGCCGGGTTCCCCGTATTCGATAAGGTAGCTGGCCACGCTGTCGGCAGAGTCGGAAAACAACGCCGCCGAGTAAATCAGCGGCAGCTGGCCGGGCGCGACGCGGGCAAGGTGCGCATATTCGCCCACCGTCTTCGTGCTGTCCGTGCGGCTGAGCAGCTCGCTGAGCTGGCCCCAGTCGAGGCGTTTGCCGAGCGAGAGCAGGTCGAGGTAAAACGGCTCCAGTTCGCCGAACTCTTTTTTCGCGATCGCCGCCTCGGCCAGGTCGCGCAGTTCGCGCTGGAGCGAAGGTGAGAGATGCTCTCCCTGGTAAAGCAGCGCGGTCAGTAAAATGACCGAGTCGAGTGCCTGCCCGCCGGGCTGGCCGACCGGCACAAAGCGCGTCGCCGTGGGAATGTCCCTCGTGCCCAGCAAATCCTCCACGCCGAGCGAGCGCGTGCCGGCGAGGTAATCGCGCAGCGAAGTGCGCGCTTTTTCGGTGATGAGAAACGTCAGCACCGGCGTGCTCTGGCTGCGGCCGGTGTTTTCACGCAGCTTGAAAATCGGGTCGAGAAACGGGTCCCAGCCGCCCCAGGCGACAAACTCCGGCTGGCGCGCCGAGAGTTTCGCCAGGTCGTCGGCGAGCTCCGGCGCATGCTGATCGCCCACCGTCTGCGCGGCGGTAAGCACGAGCGTGGCCGGGCCGATCTTCTCCGACTCCACCAGTTGCCGGCCAAATTCCACCAGCGACGGCGTGCCCGCGCCCGCGGCCTTGAGCAGCGCGGGAGTGACCGATTTCAAATTCACCGGCAGCATCCACGCCACGACCGCCAGCGCGAGGCCGGCCCCGGCCAGCGCAAACGCGCGCGCAGGCGGAAAGCGTAAGGTGTTAACCGGAGCGTTCATGGCCAAAGGCTGGACAAAAGGGAAAGTCGAAACAAATTTATTTGCAGCAGCTTGGGCCTAAACCCACGCTGGACACCTCTCTCGACCGATGCCGCTGCCAATTGTTCATTACGACGACCCGATCCTGCGCAAAAAGGGCGAGAAAGTAAGGATTTTTGACCCTGCCCTGGCCCAACTGGCCGCCGAGATGATTGAAACAATGCATGACGCCGGCGGCATCGGCCTCGCGGCGCAGCAGGTGGGGCGCGCGTTGCAACTATGCGTCGTGGACCTCCGCGACGTGCATGCGGAATTCAGCTGGCGGCTCGACGGCGCCCAACCGCCGCTGGAGCTGTTCATGCCGATGATCATCGTAAATCCCAAGATCGCGCCTGAACCGCTGCCCGAGGCCACCTCCGAGGAAGGCTGCCTGTCTTTTCCCAGCATCCGCGGCGACGTCGCCCGGCCGGAAATCATCGTGGTGAAATTCCATGACGAGCGCGGCACGCCGCACACGTTGCACTGCGATGGACTCTTCGCGCGTTGCATCCAGCACGAGGCCGACCATCTTAACGGTATACTCTTCATCGACCGCATGGAGAAAAAAATCCTGGCCAAACTTGAGCCGGCCATCGGCGAATTGAAAAAACAGACGCGCGCCGCGGCGAAAGCATAGAGGCTGTCTAAAGGAACCCCATGAGCCAAAAATCCGACGGCATGAACTACGCGCCCCAGGGCAAGTCGCACCCCGTGGTGAATCCAGGCGAATTTGTTTTTGCCGCCGCGCATCTCGAACACGGCCATATTTACGGCCAGTGCAACGGCCTGCTCGAAGCCGGTGCGACGCTGAAATGGGTTTACGACCCGGATCCAAAAAAAGTAGAAACTTTCCTGGGCAAATTTCCGCAAGCAAAAGTCGCGCGCGCGATGGATGAGATCCTCGCCGACCCGTCCGTCCACCTCGTGGCCGCCGCCGCCGTGCCCTGCGACCGCGGCCCGCTCGGCGGCCGCGTGATGGCGGCGGGCAAGGATTATTTCACCGACAAAACGCCCTTCACCTCGCTCGACCAACTCACCGAAGCCAGGGCCGCCGTGGCGCGCACCGGCCGCAAATACATGGTTTATTTCAGCGAACGCCTGCATGTGGAATGCGCTATCCACGCGGGCGACCTCGTGCACGACGGCGCCATCGGCCGCGTCGTGCAGGTCATCGGCCTCGGCCCGCACCGGCTCAACAAGGCGTCGCGGCCAGCCTGGTTTTTTGAAAAGGCGAAATACGGCGGCATCCTCTGCGATATCGGCAGCCACCAGTTCGAGCAGTTCCTGTTTTACTCGGGCGCGACCGAGGCCGAGGTCACGCAGGCCGCGGTGGGCAACCTGGCCAACCCCGACACGCCAGAGTTCGAGGATTTCGGCGAGGTGTCGCTGCTCGGCAACAACGGCGCCTCGAATTACGTCCGCGTGGACTGGTTCACGCCGGCGGGCCTGAGCACGTGGGGCGACGGACGCACCATCATCCTTGGCACCAAAGGCTACATCGAGCTGCGCAAATACGTGGACATCGCCCGCGACCGGACCGGCGATCATGTTTACCTCGTGGACGACCACGGCGAGCAGCACATCGAGGTGCACGGCAAGGTCGGCTACCGCTTTTTCGGCGAACTGATTCTCGACTGCCTGAACCGCACCGAAAAAGCCATGACCCAGGCGCACGCGTTCAAGGCCGCCGAGTTGTGCCTGCGCGCGCAAATGGCGGCGCGGAAAATTTCATGATTGAATATCCAACATCCAATATCGAACGCCCAACACCCAAGTTCGGATTTCCGATGGTGAGGGCCGGTCTGATTTCGACGCTGAATGTTGAATGTTGGCTATTGAATGTTCGGCTTTCATGGCTTCCATGAAAGCCGCCCGCTCCATCGCCACCCGCACCGGCGACGACGGCACCACGGGGCTGCTCTACGGAAAACGCGTGCCGAAGGATCACCCGCAGATCGAGGCCGTGGGTGCGTTCGACGAACTCAACACCGCGCTCGGCCTGGCCAAGGCGACGTGCCCCAAGCGGGCCCGGCGGGCCGAGCTGGAAAAAATTCAAAAGACCCTCGTCGCGCTCATGGGCGAGCTGGCTTGCGCGGAAAGCGACGCAAAAAAATACGCCAAGTCGAAGTTCGCCAAACTCGGCGCGGCGGACCTGGCCTGGGTCGATGCGGCAGTCGCCGCGCTCGAGGCAAAAAAAATCCGCTTCGACGGCTGGGCCACTCCCGGAGCGAACCTGCACGCCGCGGCGCTTGACCTCGCGCGCACCGTCGCGCGCCGGGCCGAGCGGCGCCTCACGGCCCTGCCCGCGCACGGGCGCACGCTGCGGCCCGTCGTGCGCCAATGGGTCAACCGCACCGCGGATTTGCTCTGGCTGATGGCCCGCGAAGCGGAGCAGTGATTTCGGCGTTCAAGGTTCCAGGTTCAAAGTTCAAGGTTTGATTCACAAAGAAGTGCTAGCCGCTCCCCTTGTCATTCTGAGCACAGCGAAGAATGACAAACGCAAAGGCCACGATCACTCTTTGCGAACTCTGCGCCGCCTTTGCGTTCTTTGCGTTAAAAATAAATCCTGTCCCGCCTCCGCTCACAGCAGATCCGCGGCGAGTTCGGCGAGTTTGGAGCGTTCGCCTTTCATCAGCTTGACGTGCGCGGCGAGGATCTGGCCTTTCATGCGGTTGTGCGCGTAGGCCAGGCCGTTGCTGCGCGAATCCACGTAGGGATTGTCGATCTGCGCGGGGTCGCCGATCAGGACAATCTTCGAGCCTTCGGAAATGCGGGTGATGACGGTCTTCACTTCGTGCGGCGTGAGCTGCTGCGCCTCGTCGAGGATGAAGAAGCGGCGGGCGATGGAGCGGCCGCGGATGAAGGCCAGCGCCTCGATTTCGAGCAGGCCGTTCCTGATCAGGCGCTCGTAGGGTTTGCTCGGCGCAAGGTTGTTGGAATGGCTGTTGTGCGCAGGCTGCGCCGCGGTCATCGAGGAAAACAGGTCGTCGTTTTTTCGCTTTTTCTTCTTGGAAACTTTCTTCGAGGCGAACTGGGGCTCCTTGGGCGGCTTCGAGGGCATGAGGACCTCGAGCGCGTCGTAGTAGGGCTGGAGCCAGGGTCGCATTTTTTCCTCCAGCGTGCCGGGCAGGAAGCCGATGTCCTTGCCAAGCGCGATAACGGGGCGGGAAATGGAGACGCCGTCGTAGCGCGAGGAGTCTTCGTGGGTCTGGTAAAGCGCGCAGGCGGTGGAGAGGAGCGTCTTGCCGGTGCCGGCCTTGCCGAAGCAGGTGACAAGCGAAATGGAATCGTCGAGCAGCGCGTCCATGAAAAATTGTTGCTCGAGGTTGCGCGCGCGGATCGCAATGCCGCCGGGGGCCTTGACGTACTCGGGAATTTTCAGGCGGCGCACGAGGCCGTCGCCGTAGTGGCGGGCGGGCATGGTTTTTCCCTCGGCCGAGCGCAGCAGGACGTATTCGTTGACAAAGAGCCGGCGCGCGACGTCGGCCGTCAGCTCAAATTCGCCCTCGGAGCAGAAGCGCTGCAGCTCGTACATGGTGAGCGCAATCTCGCCGTAGGCATCCTCGTCGGTGGGCTCGGGAACTTTGTCGTTGAGGTAATCCTGCGACTCGAGGCCGACCGCGCGGGCCTTGAGCTGGACGTTAACGTCCTTGGTCACAAGGATGGTCGGGGGCGGATAGGTCTCCTGGACGAAGAGCGCGCAGGCGATGATGCGATTATCCTTCTTGGAGAAATCGGGTAGCACGGCCCGCAGGCGCTGCATCGCCGGCGAGTTTAAAGTGTTTTCCGCAATATAACGGTTGATGACGACGGAGAGCGTGCCGCCGTTGGGCAGCTTGACGCCTTCGAGCATCGTGCGCGAGTCGGGCAGGAGCTCCTGTAGGTGGCGGTGCACGCGGCGGGCGTTGCGGCCGCGCTCGGTGGACTGCTCGCTTTTGATCGCGTCGAGCTCCTCGAGCACCTCGACGGGTATGACGAGGTTATTTTCCTCGAACGTGAAGAGCGACTGCGGGTCGTGCAGCAGGACGTTCGTGTCGAGGACAAAGGTCTTAACTTTAGCAGAGACCTTGAGCTGCGGTTTAGGAGTTATGACCCCGCTCAGGTGTTCCATCGATTGTGGATATCTTGTGAGCAACTGAGCACGCTTCGCGCCATTTGTCGATGATGGAATCAGAAAGAATCAGAATTGTCACATCAAGCCCACTTGCGACGAAGCCTTTTTCCTTTAAAAACGAAGCGGGCCGCTTACCCCTAAGCGGCCCGCCAGTAACTAACTTTCAGTATTTTTATCTCCCTGATAAGGAGAACCAAACCAATAACCATAGGCAGAGACGCCTGCAGGCATAGCCCGGTTTCAAATAAATTATTTTCTTTCTCGAGATTAAAAGGAACATCTGGATCGCCCGGCACATTAATTCCCTTAATGCTAGGCAAGTCGTTCTCGTCCATCAGATACCTAATGCTAAAAACAACTTAGCCGACAGTTCAAAAACCGCCATGCCCCTGATCGACTATTTCTTTTCCGTCGGGGCAATTCGCAAGGCCATCTGGCGACTCTGGTATCCCTTCCTTACCCGGCAACTCCGCGGTGAGGAAATTACTTTTCTCAACTACGCCTTTGAGACCGATCCAGCGATGGGCCTGCCACTGTCGCCGGCCGACGAACCCGATCGCGCCTGCATCCAGCTCTATCATCACGTCGCAACCCAGGTGGGGTTGCGCGGAAAAAACATCCTTGAGGTGAGCTGCGGGCATGGCGGCGGCGCATCCTATCTCACGCGCACGCTGCAACCATCGCACTACACGGGCCTCGACCTCAATCCCACGGGCATCCGTTTCTGCCAGCAACGCCACCAGATAAACGGACTCAGCTTCGTCCAGGGCGACGCGGAAGCGCTGCCATTCCCGGACGCCACCTTTGATGCCGTCATCAACGTCGAGGCGTCACACTGTTACCCGGTGTTTCCACGCTTTCTGGCGGAAGTCGCGCGGGTGCTTCGGACGGGCGGACATTTTCTTTATGCCGACTTCCGGTTCAGTGAACGCTTTGCCGAGTGGGAACAGGCGCTCGCATCCGCTCCGCTGACACCGCTCCACTCGCGTATCATCAACGCTGAAGTGCTGCGTGGCATGGATCGGAATTCCCAACGGTCGCAAGACTTGATCGCGCGACACCTGCCAAAGTTTATCCGCCCGCTCGGCCGGGATTTCGCCGGCGTCCGGGGCTCGCGTGTATATACCGCCCTCCAGCGAGGGTCGCTCTCCTATCGGTCGTATTGCTTCGTCAAACGGTGATTTACCACGGAGACCAGCCTTATACGCCGATCTTTTACCGACGGAAGCGGCCGCGGAAGCCACCACCCCAACCGCCGCGAAAACCGAAACCCAGGTGCACAGACACGGGGAACCATGGATAGTAGTAGCCATAAGCCGGATAATAATACACCGGCGCAGGCTGCGCATAGACGACCGTATAGCCCGGGCTGGCCTCAGAGTAAGCCACCGCTGGAGCCGGCGTGGACGGGGTTGGCACGGTAGATGTCGTGACCACCGAAGTCGTCGCACTTGAACTGGCAGCCGGAAGGAGACGGTAGGTCACAGCGCGGATCTGCCCGTTTGCATAGGAATAGGTCACCGTTATGTCACTGCCTGTCTGGACAATCTTTGAAACTTTTGCGCCTTCCGGGACCCCTGTATTCACAAGGTCATTCGGATTGGGAAGTTGATTAACGTAGTCGACTTCAGTGAATGCCGGCGCCGACGCGGGGCCCGTTGCATCGGCGAAAGAAACTGCGGCGATAAAGCCTGCCGCAAGAATGACGGTGGTGATGATTTTTTTCATGGCGAAAAGGCAGGGATCAAGAGTGTGACACTACGACGACGCGAGTGTTTCATTTGGCCATCTGGCGCCTCGAAGCTGATCTTTTCATGGTGTTTGCATGGTTTTTACCGGGCCACTTCCGACATGGCCGCTCGCGCCACTTCAATGATCGTTGCGACCAACGCAGCCTAGCTGCAGATTGCCAACCGGCAAGCGCGAGGGGCTGATTTTCAGCGAGGCGCGAGTCTGTTTTCCCGTATCGCCGATTTCCTAAGCCGCGCTCGCTGCGGTCGATTCGCGCAGGGCGGGAAATTTCTTTTCAACGAGGGCAAACCCACCAAAGAGCAGCGCGGTGTAAACCAAGTCTCCCGCGATCGTATTCTGGAAAAATGGAATGGCCGCCACGTAACAGGCCACGAGGCCACCAAGCGTTCGCGGATACAGGCCGCCGGAAGCCCAGACGCCGAAATTTGTTAGCGCAAAAAACAGCACCGAACCGGCCAGGGCCGCGCCAGCGATAGGCAGCAACCGGCGACGCGACTGAAGTTGCAAGCCAAGGCACACGATCAGGGCGAAACTTCCATAAACCCAGATCATGCCGTGATAGAACCCCAGCACGGCGTCGCTTAAAAACAGCGCCGCCAAAGGCAGCCCAAACGCCAGGCGCTTATCGGAAATATGGGCACCGCCGAAAAGTGCCATCGCCGCCAAAGGGGTGAAATTCGGTGGGTGCGGGATCAGCCGCGAAGCCGCCGCCAAAAAAATCATGCCGGCCAGGGTCGTAAAGCGTGGTTTGTCCATATCCATCCTTGGTTATGTTCAAGGTTCCCGGTTCAAGGTTCAAGATTAGACTTCTGGATTGATCGGTAACATTGAACCTTAAACCGGAAACCTTGAACAAACTCCGTTGGATGTTCTGTAGAGAATGCGCAGGTGCAGGGCCGCCACGATGGCGCCGAGCATGGCACCGGCCAGGACATCAAGCGCGACATGCTGGCGGATGGCCATCGTGGAGTAGAGAATACCCAGGCACCACACCCAGTTCAGCGCGCGCACCAGGCGCCCGATGCCCATCTCGCACAGCAGGCGCTCGAGCCAGATGGCGGTGAACACGGCAAAAGCCACGTGCAGGGAGGGACAGGCGTTGCCCGAGGCATCGACCGTCTTGAGAAAGGAAACGGAAGGATGCTGTGACCAATCGATTTCCGACTTGGGTGTCGACGTTGGCCAAAAAAGAAAAAAAACAAAGGCGATCGCGCTGAGCCCGACCACCGCCAGGCCGTAGGACCCGAGCTCGCGGCGGTTTTTCAAGAACATCGGCGGGAGCACCACATAAACCCACAGCGACACATAGAGCGGAAAAGTTTCCGGCCAAAAACCAATCAACCGGTCAACCGCTGTGAGCGGGATGATGGTTACCGGGAAAAGCGGGTGTTTAAGCAGCCAGAAATAAACCACGAAGAACACTGGCATGCTCAGGATCGTGCCGGCCACCTTGGCCACCCACAGGGTGCGCATCCGGGGCCAAACCTGCTGGCGCCAGCGGCCGTTGGGTTGGCACACATCAAGAGAGTTCCCCGTCTGGCTCGCTGGCTGCAACGGTTTCATTTGTGCTCTAAACGTGAACGCGCCGGCCACAAATGCGACGGGAAAAGACAGGGATGTCTACGACGAGCATCCAACGCTGAACGTCGAACTCTGAACGCCGAACTAAGATGAGCATTCGGACCATCCATGTTAATTCATGCATAAATCTGACTTCGGCGTTCGACGTTCAGCGTTCGGCGTTCGAAGTTAAATAATCTTCGAGTGTTGCACGCGGCGGGAGGGCGGGCCACGTTGGGGCGCTTATGTCGCTTTTCAGCTTGCTTGACGTGAATCTCTGCTTCGGTGGCCCGGCGATCCTGGACAAGGTCAACTTCCAGGTCGATCCCGGCGAACGCGTCTGCCTGCTCGGGCGCAATGGCGCGGGCAAATCCACCCTCATGCGCGTCATCGCGGGCGAAATGAAACCCGACACGGGCGATGTTTTCCGTCAGCCCGGCTCGGTCTTCACCCGGCTCAACCAGGAGGTTCCCGCCGATGTCAGCGGCACAGTCATCGACATCATCGCGTCCGGCCTGCGGCCACAAACCGAGCACGAAGAAGATTGGGAGCGCGATGTGCTTGTGGACACCCTGATCGAGCATCTGCAGCTCACGCCCGAGGCCAAATTTGAAGAGCTGTCAGGCGGGTTGAAACGCCGCACGCTCCTCGGCCGCGCCCTCGCCGGCCAGCCCGACTTGCTGCTGCTCGACGAGCCGACCAATCACCTCGACCTCGAGTCGATCCTCTGGCTCGAGGAATTTTTGCTCACGGAAAAAATCACGCTCTTCTTCGTGACTCACGACCGCGCTTTCCTGCGCAAACTCGCCACCCGCATCGTCGAACTCGATCGCGGGCGTCTCGCCAGCTGGGCCTGCGATTACGATACTTACCTCATCCGCAAGGAGGAAGTCTCCGCCGCCGAGGAAAAACAGCAGGCCGCCTTCGATAAAAAGCTCGCACAGGAAGAAGTGTGGATTCGCAAAGGCGTGCGCGCCCAGCGCTCCCGCGCCCAGGGCCGCATCCACGCGCTCATGAAAATGCGCGCCGAGCGCGCCGCCCGCCGCGATCGCCTCGGCAACGTCACCCTCCGCCTCACCGAGGCCGAGCGCTCCGGCGTGAAAGTCATCGACGTGGAAGCCATGTCCTTCGCCTACCCCGACGGCCGCCTGCTCGTACGCGATTTCACCGACACGTTTACCCGCGGCGACAAGATCGGTATCATCGGTCCCAACGGCGCCGGCAAATCGACGCTAATCAAACTTCTCCTCGGCCAGCTTGCGCCCACCACGGGCACGATCAAGCACGGCACCAATCTCGAGGTCGTGTACTTCGACCAGATGCGCGCCCAGATCGATGACGCGAAAACCGTGGCCGACAACATCGCCGGCGGCAATGAAACGGTCACCGTCGAGGGCCGCACGCGCCACGTCATCAGTTACCTCCAGGATTTTCTTTTCACCGCCGACCGCGCCCGCACGCCCGCGCGCGTCCTCTCCGGCGGCGAGCGCAACCGCCTGCTTCTCGCCCGCCTGTTCACGAAACCGGCCAACGTCCTCGTGATGGACGAGCCCACCAACGATCTCGACGCCGAGACGCTCGATCTGCTCGAGGACCTCCTCGTCGAATATCAAGGCACGCTCCTCATCGTGAGCCATGACCGCGATTTCCTGGACAACGTCGTCACCAGCACACTGGTTTTCGAAGGCGACGGCATCATCGGCGACTACGTCGGCGGCTATGCCGACTGGGTCCACGAGAAAGAAAAAATCGCCGCCGCGAAAGCCGCCGCGCTCGCCCGCGCCGCGGTGAAAGAACCCGCCACGCCCGCGCCGCAGGCCAAGTCCACGCGCAAACTTACGAACAAAGAGCAGCGCGAACTCGACGCGTTGCCTGCCCAAATCGACGCGCTCGAAGCCGAGCAAGCCGAACTCGGCGCGAAACTCGCCGACCCCATTTTTTATCAGCGCGAACGCAGCGCCGCCGCGCAGGTGAAAACCCGCCTCGACGAACTGGACCGCCAGCACGCCGGCGCCCTCGCCCGCTGGGAAGAACTGGAAGCCGTGCGCACAAAACAGTAGCGCGTGCAGAGGTCAGGAGTCAGAGATCAAACCTTGGATCGACCTTCGTGTTCTTCATGCCTTCGCGGTAAAAATGGATCACATTTATTAGCGCCGATTAGCGTTCATTAGCGGTTTTCAAAAGCCTTGCTCTGCTCAGGGCGACGAGGCCGCCTCCAACTCGTAAAGCCTGGGCCCGACCATCGCACTCAAGCGAGTGCCCGCCAGGCCCACGACCCAGCCAAAGCCGGCGAGGGCCACGACCAGGATGGCAAACGCCAAGCGATGATGCGATTCAAAGCGTTTGACCGACCGCGCAAAGGCGAACAGTCCAAACACGGCCGCGATAATGATAACGGCATCCACGCTGGTGCGCTGCCAATAACTCCCGCCCAAGTGCAGCCACATGCCAAATTCATCAAAGGTGAGCGCCATGGCAATGCCGTATACCAGCGCGGCAACCTCGGCCGGGCGGCCAACCGGCCGCGCAAACACACTATATCCACAAACTGCCGCCAGGAGAAAAATGCCGTAGTTCAAATGATGAACGTGGGTGCCGTGCAGGAAAAAATACATGTTCGGAACCTCGCGGGCCATGATCAACAGGACAAAGGTCCGCGCCAACAGGAACGTCAGGAGAAATCCCAGCAAAGCCAGCCGGGCCAGCTTGTGCGTGGTGAGGCGGGGCACACTATGCTCTGGGTGTTCTTTCATCACATCGCTGGATTGATTGGCCGGACACGCGCAATGATCAATAAATAATGTTCAACTGGCCTCCGGCCATCTGGAATCTCCAATCTCAAATTTGAAATCGTCATCACAGCCCCAGCAGGCTGCCGTTGCGCTTGAGCCAGTGTTCGGCCTCCTGCCACCATGGGCACACTTCCGCCACGCGCGTCCAGAAGCGTTCGCTGTGGTTCATCTCATACCGCAGGTGTACTAGCTCGTGATAAATAATATAGTCGCGCACGCTTTCCGGCGTCTGTACCAGCCGCCAGTTGAGCGAGATCGTCCCGCTGGCGGAGCATGAGCCCCAGCGCGAACGCTGGTTGCGCACCGTCACGTGCCGCACGTCCGCGCCGCTCAACGCCGCCAGCTCCCACGTGCGTGCCGGCAGCTCGATCTTCGCCCGGCGCGCGAAATGCGATTCGAGCACCGCGCGCAGGTCGCCATCAAACCCGGGCACGCGAAACACATCCACCCCCAGGCACACCTGCGGGCGTTCACCCGCCGCGGCCACGCGAATCTCCGCCAGCTCGCCGCGCCAGAGCACGCGCGTGCCGGGCGCCCACACGCCGGCGCTGCGCGGCCGGCGGGCTTCGCGTTCACGCGCGCGTCTGAGCCAGTCGCGGTGCCGCTCGACAAAACGCTGCGCCTCGCGTTCCGAGCCGCGGATCGGAATGGTCGCCACGGCCGTGCCATCGCGCCGCAGGGCGAGCCGATAGTGGCGTGCGCGGTGGCTGCGTTGGAAAATAATTTCTTCACCCGCGCTCAACGCCTCCACTGGCGGCGCATTGGATGCGCCCGTCACCGGGGAAAACAGTCCCAATAAAACCTGTTGCTGATCCGCGCTCATCGTTCGTCGTGAGCATCGCACGACAACCAGCCAACTTCCAACCATGAACTTTCAACACCGAATTGTGACTCGAATTTAATCCTCCTTTGCCCCTTCGACGTGCGCAGGGCCTTGAGTCCATCGACCATGCTCGGGACCCTAAGCTTGTCGAACGGGCTTGTCGAAACGGCTCTTCGCGCTTCCGGCTTCGCCAAGGCTACGACAAACAAGACGGCGGCCACGAGAACGCGAAGGTTCAGACAATGGAGGCGAA
>Ga0210395_10000620_pt1 | contig 27163 bp, 19 predicted proteins | sample IncBWH4OmetaG_FD_150861 | JGI IMG/M metagenome (GOLD analysis project Ga0210395, IMG submission 150861) | Forest soil microbial communities from Barre Woods Harvard Forest LTER site, Petersham, Massachusetts, United States - Inc-BW-H-4-O ... | reverse complement strand
TCTTTCTTTTCGGGATTTCGACTGGACCCTGCTGGGGTTCGTCATGATTCTGTCGATTATCAGTATCTTTGAGATCTATAGCGCTACCCTGCACACCAAGTTCGTCGGCTTCTACAAGCAGCAGATTTTATGGCTGTTGGGCGGCCTGGTGGCAATGTTTGTTCTCTCCCTGATCGACTACCACCGGCTGATTGACTTCGTTCACTGGATCTATGGATTTTGCCTGATCTCGCTGGTGGCGGTGCTGATTGTGGGGACAAAAGTGCTGGGTGCGCGTCGCTGGATCAAGCTGCCAGGCGGAATCCACTTTCAGCCGTCAGAGTGGGTCAAGCTGGTTCTCATTGTGGTGGTGACACGCTACTTCGCAGGCCTGGTGGGGCGGCAGCTTACGTGGCCGGACATCTTCAAGGCGATGGCCCTGGTGGGCGTCCCCATGCTGCTGGTGCTGAAGCAGCCGGATCTGGGGACAGCGCTGGTGTACTCCCCTATTCTGCTCGCGGGCTTGTTTCTGGGCGGGATCGATTGGAAAAAGGGGCTGATTCTGGTGTTGGCGGGGTTGTTGCTCGCGGGCGTGGCCTTCAGCAGTGGAAAGATCCTTAAGCCTTATCAGAAGCAGCGGCTGACGAGCTTTATGAATCCGGATGCCGACCCAAAGGGAAGTGGTTACCAGATTAACCAATCGAAGATCGCGGTGGGCGACGGAGGAGTTTTCGGGAGGGGCGCGACGAAGGGAACCCAGACGCAGGGGGATTTTCTGCCGATTCCCTATACGGACTTTATCTTTGCGGCCTTTGCTGAGGAGCACGGTTTCATCGGCGCTGTGATCGTGCTGCTGATATACTTTCTTATATTGATGCGTTTGATTCAAAACGCACAGACAGCCGCAGACCTCCCGGGTGCGTTCCTGGTGATGGGCGTGGTGGCCGTACTGATTTTTCAGATTGCGGTCAACGTCGGAATGGTCATAGGGCTGATGCGGTCACCGGGATTCCTCTACCGCTTATGAGTTATGGGGGCTCCTCGGTGCTGTTCACTTTTCTGGCTCTGGGCATGGTGATGAATGTCCGCATGAACCGCTTTGTGAACTAACCCGGCAGGTATTTCAGGTTTTGTAAGGCACCCGCTGAGGCGGGCGAGACGTTACAGATTTTAGGAAGTTTAACTTTAACCGGCCGGGTAGATCACCGGGCCGGGCAGGATTCAGGCATGAGCGCGCAGAGACGGGTAACGGCCCCGCCGGGAAAATCGGCAGAAGCGGTCACAAACTCCCTGCGCTCAGATGTACCCCGTAAAACAGTCGGTTTTTTAAGTGAGCCTCCACCGGGCGACCGGTGCGAGTGCGACTCATTTCTCACGCGAAGAATCTTCTTCGAAACGGCCATCTCTTCGTCATCCCTGAACCTCTCCGGTTCTCCGCTCTGATCTGTCTCGACCGTTGTCGCGCGGGCAATTCCGCGCGGCGAGAGAGGCAGCATGTCAAAGGAAATATGCATTTCAACCACACCGCATGAGACGCGGCTGGCGATTCTGGAAAATGACGAACTCACCGAAATTTACTACGAGCGTGAGAACGAATACACCCTTGCGGGTTCCATTTACAAAGGCAAAGTAACGCGCGTGCTTCCCGGCATGCAATCGGCGTTCGTGGACGTAGGACTGGAGCGCGACGCATTTCTCTACGTCACCGATTTCCTGGAAGAACAGGAAGACGGCGAAGAATTTGAGAGCGCAAATGGCGGCGGCCAACGGCAGGGACGGGATGGCGGACGCGAAGGCGGTCAGGCGCGGGAAGCGCGTCCCAGGCAGCCACAGTCAGAACCGCAGGCGGAGATCAGAACTGAGCGTGCCGGCGAGGGGACGGCAGATGATTCTGACTCCCCGAGCGGGACGCGTCGCTGGCGCGGACGCCGTGGACGCAAGCGGGGATTCCGCCCGCGCGGGCAGCAGGATGAGACCCGCCAGGGCGAACCGGGCAGAGACGTTGCCGGCACGCCTCGTTCCATTCAGGTGGTCGACGAGCCGTTCGAAGCCGAGCCTGAAGCAGCACAGGAGTATCGCGCTCCAATCGCGGCTCAAACCGCGACTCCGGCTGCGGGTCAGCGGATATTATTGCCGGGCGAATCGCTTTCGAAGTACGGTGCGACGTCTACTGTTGAAACGAGGGAATCGGAAGCGCCAGCGCAGCCGCCACAATTCAAAACCAACTACACGGCTCCCAAGCCCTCGACGCTGATTGAGACCCCGATCCAGTGGGACGGCGGAGCACTGATGCCGGGCGAGTCTCTTTCGCGGTATCGCGGACCGGAAAGAAACGAAACCCCTGTATTCGAGCCTGCGGTTGAGGTTCCTGCTACGGACGCCACCGCGATTGCTGTTGAGGAAGAGCGGGCGGCGGTTGCGGAAAGCCGTCCGGAATCGTATGAGCATGTTTTTGAGCATGACGAAGTACTCGTACACGAGTTGCCGACGTCGGGATTTACCGAAGAGCGCGTGGAGTCGATCACCAAGCCGGTAACTGTTGAGCCAGTATCTGCTGATTCAGAGGCTGCGGTACATGCTGAGCCGGAGACGATCGAAGTCGTTCACACGCCGGAGCCGCACGCCGATTTTGAAGATGTTGAGATCCAGGAAGAAGTTCACGAGTTTGAGCCGGAGAGTGCGTCGGCCTCGCATCGGATCGATCCTGCGCCGCCGATCGAGTATCGCGTATCGAGCGTGATCGAAGAGGAAGAGCCCGTCGCCGAGGCGGACGTCGAGCATATTGTCGAGGAAGTTCGTGAAGGGAGTCCGATCGAAGCGCATGCAACCGCTGAGACTGTCGAGTATCCGGTCGAAGAGCACGATGCTCAGGCCACGGAAGTCGCCGACCAGCTCTTCGGATTTGCTCCGGGCTCGGGCGTGCTGGAAGAGGAATTGATCGATGATGAGGAGTACGACTTCGAGCCGATTCACGGGCACACCGATGACGACAGTGAAGATCTGGAAGAAGAAACGCTCGATCAGACGGGAGCAGAGCTGGGCGAGATGGTGCGGGAAACGCATCTGAACCAGCGGCTGTCGAACGGTCCGGGACCAGAAGTTGAAGAAGAAGAGGATCTCGAATTCGGCGAAGCCGAGGTCGGTGAGGAGAACGGAGAGGAAAACGGCGACGAGGACGACGAGGAAGATGAGAGCGAAGCCGGTGGGTCGAACGGGAGTGTCGTAAGCACGGCAACAGCGACGCCGCAGCGCGACGGAGACCGCGGTGCAGATCGTAAGGGCGGGCGTCGCGGAGATCGCCGTGGCGACCGGCGCGGCGGACGTCAGGGTGGGCGTGGAGGTCATCAGGGCGGACGCAGACAATCAGCCCAGATGATGGATCTCCCGATCATTAGTGATTTATTGAAGCAGGGCCAGGAGATCCTGGTTCAGATTGCCAAGGAGCCGATCGCAAAGAAAGGCGCACGCATCACCAGTCATATCGCCCTTCCGGGGCGCTTCCTGGTTTTCATGCCAACCGTGAATCACGTAGGCGTGTCGCGCAAGATTTCGTCCGACGAAGAACGCCAGCGCTTGAAGCGGATTCTGATCAGCGAAAAGGGCGAAGCTTCGGGCGGATTCATCGTGCGCACCGCAGCCGATGGCGCGAGCGAAGATGAGCTGCGTGCCGATCTGCGCTTCCTGATCAGCCTATGGAGCGAGATCAAGCAGCGCGAGGAGTCGAGCAAGGCTCCGGCGCTGATCTATCACGATCTGAACCTGGTAGAGCGCGTGCTGCGTGACCAGGTGAGCGACAACTTCTCGGCCATCTGGGTGGACAACGAGATGGAGTACGAGCGGACAGTGCGCTTCCTGAACCGCTTCCAGCCTTCGCTGGTGCGGCGCGTGAAACTCTACACCAAGGAGACACCGCTATTCGAGCAGTTCGGCATTCAGGACGAGATTACAAAGGCCTTGAAGTCGAAGGTGTGGCTGAAGTCGGGCGGATCGATCGTGATCAACCAGACAGAAGCGCTGGTGGCGATCGACATCAATACCGGAAAATATGTCGGCAAGACGGCGCGCCTGGAAGACACGATTCTGAAGACAAACCTCGACGCGATTCCTGAGATCGTTCGTCAGATTAGGCTGCGTGACCTGGGCGGCATCATCGTGATCGATTTTATCGATATGGATGAGCGCAAGAATCGCCACAAGGTGATGGCCGCGCTCGAAGAGGCTCTCAAGGCGGACCGCGCTCCGTCGAAGGTGCTGCAGTTCAATGATTTTGGCCTGGTCGCAATCACCCGCAAACGCGTGAAGCAGTCGCTCGAGCGGACGCTCAGCACCCCCTGCCCAATCTGTACGGGAACGGGAATGGTGAAGAGTCCGACGACGGTGGCAAACGAAATCTTCGTGGAATTGCGCAAGATGCAGCGCCATCTGGAGGGCCGCGATGTGATGCTGCGCGTGAATCCCGAGGTGGTAAAGACGCTGAAGGCGAACAACGCCCGGTGGCTGAATGAGCTCGAAGAGATGATTGGCAAGACGATTATCGTGAAGAGCGATGCGGCGCTGCATCCGGAGCAGTTCGACATCCACTAGCGCCGATTTTCGAAAACCGCAGAGGCTGGGTATAGTCCCGGCCTTTGCTATTTACGAAAAAGACAACAGATTGCACGTCTAAAACGTCTAAACGGTGTTGTAGCAAGAAAAGGGAGCACCCCACGCGCGGCTCTCATACATTGATTACTTTGAGGAGCCTTCATGGTTGAGAACTGCCGTTTTTCGCGGTCGCTTGTAGGCCGCATCGCCGTTGCCGCTTCTGCCGTTGTGCTGGCCGCTGTGCCTTATGCAGCGAAGGCGCAAACCGACGCCAACACACCTTACAACGGTCATCAATATGCAAGCTCTGCTGACTACTCAAGCTCGCTGGACTGGAAGTCGTACCTGCGCAACGATGACGCCGTTGGAGATGGACTGGGCGGATCGGCCAGCCCGACTCCGCAATATGGCCAGTCAGGCAATCCACATTATCCGGAATCGACCAGCCGCTGGAGTCACGTCGCGCTAGAAGCAGGCGTGGGATTCACGGCTCCCGTAGGCAATACCGCGCACGGGTGGGAGACCTATGGCTACAACATAAAGGCCGGCGCTGGATGGAACTTCACCAAACATCTGGGTGTGCTGGTGGAGTATCAGTGGAATCGCGATAAGATCCCGGGGAGTACGCTCACGCAGCTGGCCATCGCGAGCGGTTCGAATGTGCCTTTTGGCGGAAACGTGAATACGTGGTCGTTCACCATCGACCCCATCTTCTATCTTCCTGTTACCAAAAAGACGGGAGCGTATATCACGGGCGGCGGTGGCTTCTATCGCAAGGTTACGAACTTCACTGCTCCGGTGCTGGGAGAAAGCTGTTATTACTACTGCTACATCGGCTATTTCCCGACGACCATCGCTCATTCTTCGAGCAATCAGGGCGGTTTGAATATCCGCGCAGGCTTCTACTGGAAGGCGTTTGGCGAAGACAGTAACGCAAAGCTCTTCGCAGAAGCCGGGTACCTCTGGGTGGATTCACCGGTGGCGAGCAATTCGGATCCATACGGCTCGGGTACCTCAAGCCTGGTTCCGGTGACATTCGGGATTCGATTCTAGGGGGATCGACAAGGAGGTGGACCCGCGGTCCACCTTTTCCGTGCACACAAAAGCTTATTTTGCGCCGGCCATAATCTCTTCCACCGCATCGGCGTCTTTAGGCAGTGCGCACGTCAGGCACTCCAGCTTGCCGTTGGGATTTGCGTAAAAGACGTCTTCGATGCGCACGCCGATCTTTTCTTCAGGGATGTAGATTCCGGGCTCGATGGTGAAAACCATTCCAGGTTGAATGGGCTTCGAATAATCCCAGGGATCGTGCACGTCGATACCCACGGAGTGGCCGATACCGTGGATGAAGTATTTGCCCAACAGCTCGCCATGCAGATCCTTGCCGTGGGCGTTCATGTAGTTCCAGGCGATAGTGTCAAGTGAATCGGGACGCCGGTGAGCAGGGTCGTTAATGTACGACGTGCCGGCGACGAAGGCATCCATGGCGGCCTTCTGCGCTCCCTTTACAATGTCGTAGATTTCGCGCTGGCGTGCGGTGAAATGGCCGTCAACAGGCACGGTACGCGTGATGTCCGACGCATACATGGAGTACTCACCGGCCGCATCAACGACGACCACATCGCCGCTCTGCATGGTCTCGCTGTTGTTCGAGTAGTGCAGGACAGTCGAATTTTTTCCGGAGCCGACGATGGGGGCGTAGGAGACGCGCTCGCAACCGTTCGCCATCAATTTTTCAATGATGATTCCGGCGACCGCGTCCTCGGTCGCGCCGGGATGTACGGCGCGCATCATGGCTAACTGCGCCTGGATGGAAGCGTCGCTGGCTTTGTGGAGAAGAGCGATTTCGCCCGGATCCTTGATGGCGCGGAGCTGGTCAGCGAGGTCGCGGACGTTGAGGAAGGCAGGCGGCTGATCGAGGCCGAGAGTAGTGGCGGTCCACGCAACAAGGGACTTCGCCTGCGCCGTCTCGGGCTCGCTCCAGAGGGTGCGGAAGGCGAGTGGATTCTGCCTGGCAAGATCGTTGAGCAGGGAAGGCAGCTCGCTCATCGTCTTGACTTCGTCAACGCCGGCTGGGCCAGTTGCGCCGGGAGTATCCGCGCCGAGCTTCTCACCGGTGTAGCGCTCCGTGCGCATGTTGCGCGTGGGCAGGAGAAGAACCTCGCGATAGGGGTGTGCAGGGCCAGGATTGTCCGCCGACGTTGCCGACTCGACGAGCAGCGCGGCTCCGGGCTCATTCCAGCCGGTTAGATAGTAGAAGTCAGCGTCCTGGCGGTAGGGCATGAAGTCGAGTTGGGGTTGTTCGGCGGCGAAGAGGACGGCGACTCCCCCATGGAGCTTTTCAGCCAGGCTTACCCGGCGAGCGTGGTAGACCGCGCTGGGTTGACGGTCAAGAGCAAAGGCGTGCATCGAGGTGAGTACGACGCTGAAAAGCGCCAATGCGCGAAGGATGGATTTCATAAGGCCAGTCTACGCTATGAGTTGCAAGGAGGGTTCGGACAGGGTACCACTCGTGACCAAAGTACAAGGTCCTTTCGTTCCTCGACGATAGATTGGGTTTGGCATACCATCATGGCTCTGGAGAAAGCCTTCAGGTTCAGGGCGTGTACTGGCCGGCTCGCTGAACGTCGAAGGGCTGGCTCATGGTCCGCAAAGTTTACCCTCCCCCTGCTTACCGTGGCACCCGCCCTGAGCCTGGCGGCTATTTCGAGGAGCGGCTGTACTCAGTGAGTGGAGTCCCCTGATTCGAAACGGGCCACGCGTTGAGCCACGGTGCTACCGTGACGTGCGCCTGTCTTACACACCCACTGGGTACGGCTTAGGCGAAGACTCGTCCACATTTGCGCCCGAGCGCCAGTGTTCGAAGCGGCCCTGGAAGAGCGACAGCAAACCCGTATACCAATATCCCACCACAAAGAGAAGCAGGAACGGGATGGTGAAGTAGTTCTCGTTGGTCCAGGCGTACCAGATGGTCAGAGCGAAGTAGCACCCGATGCCGAGCTCGATCCAGGGGACGATGCCCAAACGCTTGCGGTACTTGGCAGCGTGCGCCTTCTCACCGCGCTTCTCCACCCGGTATTTCGGTGTGCGCTTGAACGCGCTCTGGATACCGAAGAGGGCTTCAATAACGGCGCGCGTATTCGTGATCGTGAGCCCGATGCCGAGCGACATGAGGAAGGGCAGATAGAGAAATGTCCTGTACCAGCGGCGGGGATAAAGCTCTTTCTGCGAGACCAGATAGAAAGACGAGATAGAAAACGTTGACGCCATGAAGAGCGGCAGATCGATGAGCAGCATCTGGAACCAGCCCTGGTAGAAGCGAATCACCATGGCAGGCATGAGGAGCACGGACAGCACAATCATGAGCGGATAGCTGAGGTTCGCGGTGAGGTGGTACCAGGCTTCGAGCTTGGTGTGCCAGGGCTGATCGCTCTTGAGGACGCGGGGCAGAATTTTCTTCGAGGTCTGGATGAGGCCCTTGGCCCAGCGCGCCTGCTGGGTCTTGAAGGCGGTCATCTCTATGGGCAGCTCGGCGGGACACTCAACATCCTGCAGGTATTTGAATTTCCAGCCTTTAAGCTGGGCGCGATAGCTAAGGTCGGTGTCCTCGGTGAGGGTGTCGTGCTGCCATCCACCGGCTTCGTCGATGACGTTGCGGCGCCACATGCCGGCGGTTCCGTTGAAGTTGAAGAAGACGCCGGCGCGTGAGCGGCCTCCGTGCTCGAGGACGAAGTGACCGTCGAGGAGGATGGCTTCGACCTGGGTGAGGAAGCTGTAATCGCGGTTGAGGTGGGTCCAGCGGGTCTGCACCATGCCGATTTCCGGCTGGGCGAAGTGGTGGATGACCTTCATCAACCAGTCGCGCGGCGGCACGAAGTCGGCGTCGAAGATGGCGACGAATTCGCCGCTGGCGGTTTTAAGGCCTTCGTCGAGGGCTCCGGCCTTGAAGCCGTAGCGATTGGTGCGGTGCAGGTAGACGATGGGGTGGCCGAGGGCCCGGTAACGCGCACAGATGGACGCGGCGACCTCTTTGGTTTCGTCGGTAGAGTCGTCGAGGACCTGAATTTCCAGCAGTTCGCGGGGGTAGTCGAGATTCGTGCACGCGTCAATGAGACGGTCGATGACGAATTGCTCGTTGAAGATGGGCAGCTGGACGGTGACGCGGGGAAGCTGCTCGAAATGGCATGGCGGCTCTTTAGCGGCGTTCTTGCGGTGCTTGTAGTAGAGGTAAACAAGCTGGTACCGATGCATGCCGTAAAACGCCAGGATGATCATCACGATGAAGTACGGGATGAGCAGCGAGGTATCGAACCAGTTCCAGCGGTAGAGATGCTCGAAGGTGTGGTCGCCGTAGTGGTAGCGAAGGTAGTGGCGGAGATCATGCTTCGGCTGGAGAAGCGCGAGGGCCTGCACGGCGGGCATAAGGCGGGCTGCAAAGGATGGAATCACGTGTTCGAGCAGGTCCGTGCCTCCGTTAGGGATCACCGGATATTGTACGGGGGATCGGAAATCCAAGGACATCCGCCGGTAGCTGGGTCGCTTAGTTCAGGAACATCGTCCGATACAGCGTGTCGCGCTGGACGGGCTTAAAACCGGCGTCGCGGATGATACGGCGGAGTTCTTCTTCAGTGGTGTGGTTCGAGGTTCCGGCGGCCTTGACGACGTTCTCTTCGAGCATGACAGAGCCGACGTCGTTGCCGCCGAAGCGCAGGCCGAGTTGCAGGACCTTGAGTCCCTGCGTCACCCAGCTTGATTGCACATTCTCGATGTTGTCGAGGTAAAGGCGGGAGATGGCAAGGACTTTCAGGTATTCGACCGATGTGGCCTCGTCCCAGCCGCGTCCGCCGAGAGCGGTGTTGTGGGGCTGGAAGCTCCAGGGGATGAAGGCGGTGAATCCGCCGGTCTCTTCCTGCAGGCGGCGCACCTGCTCGAAGTGGTTCACGCGGTGTTCGTAGGTTTCGCCTACACCGAACATCATCGTCGCGGTGGTGCGCATGCCCAACTGATGCGCGGTGCGGTGGACCAATAGCCAGTCTTCGGTTCCGCACTTCAGGCGGGCAATACGGTGGCGGACTTCGTCATCGAGAATTTCGGCTCCGCCGCCGGGGATGGAGTCGAGGCCAGCGTCGCGCAGGCGCATGATGGTATCGCGCACGGAGAGGTTGCTGTATTCGGCGATGGCCAGAATTTCGGAAGCGGAAAAGCAGTGCAGCCAGATCTGCGGGAAACGCTGTTTGATGCCCCTGAGCAGGCGCTCGAACCACTCGATTTTAAGATCCGGGTGCAGGCCGCCCTGCATGAGGACGCCGGTGCCGCCCATCTCCAGCGTTTCGGCGATCTTGGCGTAGATGGTTTCGAAGTCGAGGATGTATCCCTCGCTTGCGAGCTTTCCCTTGAGCGGACGGTAGAAGGCGCAGAACGTGCAGTACTCGGTGCAGAAGTTGGTGTAGTTGATGTTGCGATCGATGATGTAAGTGACCACGCCTTCCGGGTGAAGCTTGCGGCGCATGGCGTCCGCATCCATGCCGAGCCCGATGAGATCGTCGGAGTGGAAATAATCCAGAGCCTGCTGGCGGGTGATCGACATAGCTCAATCTTAGAGGATATTCGGCGCGGGTTTCAATCAGATACCTTTCTCCATGCGGGCAAGGAGTCGAGGCCTGAGCTTTCATATCGCCAGAAAATCTGCCCGATTCGAAATCTATGCAGGTCAGCCGGACGCATTCCGCTGATTCGTTTCACGCACCTGCAGCGACTAAATGGCCACTGGCTGGTAAAATTGCGGCAGGTTCTTCTGGCCCCACGGCTCGCACGCACGGCCGGTCTCAAGCTTCTGAAAAGCACATCGATTCTGTCAACGAACCCAATCCCAGGGAGCGATTTCTCTTATGTCACTGAACAGGACTGCGAACCCGCGTCATCCTTTCGTCTTCACCGCCTTTCTGCTCACGCTGCTTGCGTTCGCTGCGGGAAGTGTCTGCCCCGCCGGGGAGCTGATTGGATCTCCTCAGACGAAGAAGGACGAACCGAAGCCTCCTCCGGATGTCATCGTCTTTACGAATGGCGATCAGCTATCGGGCACGTTTGTGCGCGAGGTGGGCGGGACCGTCACCTTCCATAGCGACATTGTGGGAGACATCAACATCGCCTGGGACAAGATCAAAGAGCTGCGTACGCAGACCAAACTCGCCGTCCTGGACAAGACCGTAACGCTTGAGAAGAAAAAGCTGCCGCCTAATGTTCCTCAGGGTACAGTCACGGTCGCCGGAGACATGATTACCGTGCATCCGGATAACAATGCGATGATTCAGCCGATTCCGGTCAAGAATGCGACGTTCATTATCGACCAGGCGACTCTGCAGAAGCAGTTGTATGGAGAACCCGGGTTCTTCGCCGGCTGGAACGGCGCTCTGACTGCCGGCGCCACGATCGTCGAGGCGACGCAGAAGCAGTACACCTTCAACGGAGCCGTTACACTCGTACGCGTGGTGCCGACGGTTTCGTGGCTCAATCCGAGGAAGCGGACGATCGTCGATTTTACCGGATCGTACGGCAAGATCACGGAAGACGGATATATCTCCGAAGGCGTCTTCTATCCCGCGACGAGCATCAAGAGCTCGATCTATCACGCCGGCGCCGAACAGGATTGGTACTTCACGCCCCGCGTCTACTTCCTTGCACAGACGGCTTTTGACCATAACTTCAGCCAGGGACTGGATCTGCAGCAGATCTACGGTGGCGGACTCGGTTGGACGGTCGTAAAGCAGCCGAAGCAAGAACTGGACCTACAGGCGACAATCCAGTATGAAAAGCAGAATTTTATCAACGCGACCGATGGCACGAACCAGAACCTGATCGGCTCGACCTTTGCGGGCACATATGTACGCAAGCTGCCACGAGGTTTCCTCTTCAATCAGCAGGTGGCCTTTATCCCGGCCTACAACAACACCAACGCGTACTCAGCAAGCGAGTCGAACACGCTGGCTGTTCCGCTCTACAAGAGCCTGAGCTTTTCGATCGGCACACTGGACACCTACCTGAACAATCCGCCGCCAGCGCTGCCACCGACACAGCGGAATTCGTTCCAGTTCACCTTTGGCGCAACATACGTGGTCAAATCGAAATACTAGGGTCTTCCATGGGAAGACCCTGGAGTCCGTGCTGGTCCATTACTTCGAATCTGGAGGAATGGCCGGCGGCATCGCCTTCATTTGCTGGTCGGTCATCGTCTGATTGGGGAGGATGGACGTCTGAGGCCGCAGAGCAGCCGGATCCAGATCGAGCGGTTGCTTGAGCAGGTCGAGAGTGCCTGGCGGCAAAGGCTTGTCGGCGTTGGCCAGAAGCAGGGAGACCTGCCAAATCTGCGTCGGGTTAAGAATCTTGTCATAGGCCGGCATGCCGCTGAAGCGAATGCCGTTGGCCACCTTCCAATAGGTTTCTCCCGGGGGGTCGTCGCTTACTCCGACTACTCCACCCTCGTGCGGCGCCCAAAGCTGGGGCGCTTGAGGATACATATGCGCGGCAAAAGCGGACGGCAGGCCATAGAGGCCATGGCAGGAGGCGCACTGCTGCCGATAGATGTGCGCACCGGATTCGAGATTCGTCGCACTCGGCTCGATCGGCGAGTTTCTGGGCATTTCTTTGTCGATGCGCGCGTGAAGCGGCACACTGACCAATTGTTTTTCCAGCTGATAGGCCTGATCGGCAACGGCAACTGGAGGATGGCCATAGCGAAAATGGAAGAAGACGATCAACGGAATGGTCAGAAGCCCCAGGATCAAACCCAACAGAAATGCCTTCATGCGTTGTTGCGCCTCGATTCAGCAAGAGAATTAGGTGCGGTTGATGATACTTTGATTGCCCAATCACAGGAAAGCAGGGCGCGGGAGGGCTGGCAAGTGCTTTAATACATATTGCAGGAGAATTCTTTGTCTTTTTCATCCCCAGAGGCAGCAGGTAGCGGAGGCGTCACGATTCATGCATTTTGGAAAATGTAAGGGATACGGTTCGTATCCAATTTTGGCCCTGGCCCTTTTCTTAGCGCCAGCCGCAGTATGGGCGCAAAGTACAGCCGATCAACAGACGCCGCAGACGACCGAACCTCAGCCACAAACGCAGACTCAGCCGCAGGCACCATCGCAGCGGGCAGAGGTATTGCGCCAGGCGCAGCAGCGCGTGAATGCGCGGCGCAAAATGAGAGTGGAGCAGATTATCCAGGACACCTACACCCACAAATACGAGGTCTACGGCGGGGGAGGCTATCTGCGTTTCAGTCCTGGCAGCACGTTGCAGCATATGAACGAGGCGTCGTGGAACGCGGGATTTACTGACTATCTGGCAGGCAAGCTGGGCGTAACAGCGGATTTTCGTGGGTACTATGGAACTGCCTATACTTACATCAACGAGTTTCAGGTGTTTCAGCCAAGCATCAGCCAGTACACGTTCATGGGCGGACCGCAAATGCGGTTCGTTGAGAAACAGCACTGGGCGGTGAGTGCGAATGCACTCGTCGGCTTCGGGCACGGTAACTTCGGCACAGGCACAGGCGGGCTCCCTCCCACGCTGATCGGGCTATATCCCGATTCAACCGTCTTCAATCTGAGCATTGGCGCTCCGATCGATTACAACCTTGGGCCCACGTTCGCGGTCCGGCTGACTCCGAACTATCTGATGAGCGACTACGGCAGCCAAATACAGAACAACCTCGGATTCAACGCCGGGGTTGTGTGGCGGTTCGGGCGGCAGTAGCGGTGGGATCCCTCCTTCGGTCCAATGCGGATCGAAGGAGGGGCGGGCTGAGTGATAACAACCCCTAAGCTTTGGCCTTTGTGTCCCGCGCCTTGGCGGCATCCAGCGGGTATTGTGGCTCGGTCATGCGAACCGGGTCGAGGATTTCGGCGATCTGCTCATCGCTGAGCAGCTTCTTTTTGCGGGCGATGGAGATGATCGACTCGCCCGTCGCGACCGATTCTTTCACAATCTCGGCGGCTTTCCCGTATCCGATGTAGGGATTGAGCGCGGTAGCGAGCGACACCGTGCTTTGCGCATAGAAGTTGCAGCGCTCGGCATTCACGGTAATGCCGGCGACACAACGATCGTTGAACTGGGTCAGCATATTGGCAAGAATGGTGATGCTTTGGAGCACGCTGTGGGCCATGGTGGGCATCATGACGTTGAGCTCGAGCTGACCGGCCTGCACGGCGTAAGCGACGGCGGTGTCGTTGCCAATGATCTGAAAGCTGACCATGGCGGCTAACTCCGGCATTACGGGGTTGATCTTGCCGGGCATGATGGAGGAGCCGGGCTGCAAACTGGGCAGATAGATTTCCGCAAAACCGGTGTTTGGTCCAGACGATAGCAGGCGGATATCGTTCGAGATACGGATGACTTCGAGCGCAATCCCACGCAGGGCGGCGCTTACCTCCGCCATGCAGGCATTCGATTGCATGGCCCAGCGCATGTCTGCAGCGGGAATGAGGTGCTGGCCGGAGATGCGCGCGAGATTTGCAATGGCCTTGACGCGGTAGTCGGGGTGCGTGTTGATGCCCGTGCCGACGGCGCTGCCTCCGAGGCCGAGTTCGCGGAGCGACTCGCTGGCCTGCTGAAGAAACTTCTTGCCCTTCTCAATGGCAAATCCATAAGCCGCGAATTCCTGGCCGAGACGAATCGGCACGGCATCCTGCATATGAGTGCGCCCCGACTTCATGATGCCGTCGAACTCTTTGGCTTTGGCGGCGAAGGTGGCGGCCAGCGTGTCGAGGACGGGATAGAGGGTTTCCAGATTCAACAGCGTGGCGAGGCGCATGCCGGTGGGAAATACGTCATTGGTCGATTGGCCGTAGTTGACGTGGTCGTTGGGGTGAACGTGGGTGTAGTCGCCGAGGTTTGCCCCGAGAATTTCGTTTGCCCGGTTGGCGATTACCTCGTTGGTATTCATGTGGAAGCTGACGCCGGCGCCGGCCTGGAAGACATCGACGACGAACTCGGAGTCCCACTTGCCGTCGATGACCTCCTGTGCAGCCTGAATGATGGCGGCGGCGCGCCGATCGTCGATCAGGCCAAGCTCCTGATTCGCCTCGGCGGCCGCGCGCTTCACCATCCCGAAGGCGCGGATGAGCTGTGTATGGGCATTCAGCCCGGAGATGGGATAGTTTTCGACGGCGCGAGCCGTTTGTGCTCCGTAGTAAGCGCGTGAGGGGACTTCAACGAATCCGAGCGAATCTTTCTCCTTGCGAACTTCAGACATGCGTGTGCGACTCCTGTGCTTGATGGGCGGCCTCCCGAGACGGCTCGCGAAGCGCAACGTTTGAGTATAGCGAGTCTGAGCCGGGTTGTGATTTCATGGAACATCGATCGGGCTGAGACATGGACCACACGGATCGGATGGACGCGTGCCGGAAATTCTTCGCGGATCTGGTAACAGCTCACGCCGGTGTTCCTGCGGACAGCGAGCTTGCGGCTGCGTTTGCATCCACGCCCAGGGAACAATTTGTTGGCAAGCCGCCATGGAGGGTCTTCACGTCGACGGGCTATATCAGTACGCCCTCGGACGATCCGGCATTCCTGTATCAGGATGTTGTCATTTCCCTCGGAGGCAAGGCGTCGCTGAATAATGGGCAGCCGTCTCTGCACGCTTTGTGCCTCGCTGCTCTGGCTCCGCAGAAAGGGGAGACGGCGGTTCATGTCGGCGCCGGCACCGGCTACTACACCACGCTGCTTGCCAAGCTGGTTGGCGAAGCCGGCAAGGTGGTCGCGTATGAAATCGACGAGGAATTGGCGCAACGCGCTGTTGCCAATCTCTCCGGGTTTCCACAAGTTGCGGTGAAACATCAGTCCGGCGCGGAGGGGCCAATTCCACCGTGTGACGTACTCTACGTCAATGCTGGAGCGACCTCTCCACTTGCTGTCTGGTTAGACGCGTTGCGCTCCGCGGGGCGTCTTTTGTTCCCGCTTACCGGTGAGGAGGGATCAGGCGGGATGCTGCTGGTCACGAAACGTGAAGGTGGACCCTTTGCAGCGCGATTCTTGTCCCAGGTGCAGTTCGTTCCCTGTGTGGGGGCTCGTGACGAGTCGACAGCAAAGAAGCTTACTGCGGCATTTCGCAGGGGCGGTTGGACCAGAGTGACGGAACTGCATCGCGGCGAGGCGCCACGCGAAAATTGCTGGTATTCCGGCTCAAGCTGGTGGCTTTCCATCGGCTCGAATGCGTAAATGTGTGAAGGGACCAACACCCGGACGTGACTATCGGAACCCCCACGCTTCGCCGTGATCGTCTAATCTAGAGATATGAGTGCCAACGCGAGGCTTGCCGCGGAAGAGACCAGCTTCGATGTTCTGGTGATTGGCGCGGGGCCGACTGGCATGGCATGTGCAATCGAGGCGCAGCGAGCCGGCTTTCGCAGTGTTCTAGTGGATAAAGGTTGCCTGTGCAACTCGATCTTCCACTATCCGTCGCACATGACCTTTTTCACGACGCCGGAGCTGCTGGAGATCGGAGATATTCCCTTTCCCAGCCCCAATCAGAAGCCGAACCGCAACGAAGCGCTGGAGTACTACCGCAAGGTCGCGGAGCACTACGAACTCGACGTGCGGCAATACCGGCTGGTCGAATCGGTGAGCGGAGTGGATGGCGAGTTTGCGGTGCGTACCAAGGATAAGTTTGGGCGCGAGGAGATTTACCGGAGCCGCAAGCTAATCGTGGCGACGGGGTATTACGATCTGCCGAATTATCTCAATATTCCGGGCGAAGAGTTGTCCAAAGTGCACCACTACTACGACGATCCGCACCCTTACTTCGATCAGGACGTGGTCGTGATCGGAGGCAAAAACTCCGCGGCCATTGCGGCTCTCGATCTCTGGCGTCACGGTGCGCGCGTAACCCTGGTGCATCGCGGGCCCGCAATTCACAAGCACGTGAAGTACTGGATCCTGCCGGACATTGAGAATCGCATCAAGAACGGCGAGATCACTGCGTATTTCGCAAGCAGGGTGACGCAGATTGGTACGGACAGCGTCTGGATCGAAACTCCTCATGGTTTGAAGGAGCTTCCAAATGACTGCGTGTTCGCGTTGACCGGGTATCATCCGGACTTCGATTTCCTTACCGCGCTGGGCGTTCGGTTGGAAGGCAAGGACCTGCTTCCGGTGTGCGATGGCGATTGCCTGGAGAGTAACGTGCCTGGCGTCTACCTTGCGGGCGTGATCGTGGCGGGCTCGCGGACGAACGAGATATTCATTGAAAACGGTCGCTTCCACGGGCGGCAGATTGCGGCAGATCTCGAACGCAAACTTTTGGTGCGGAATACGCTCGACGCTGTTGCGCGCTGAAACGGAGTCAGGGGCCAGAGTGCCGAGTAACCGAAACGGTTCGCCATGTCGATGTTGAGACCACGCACAATTCGTGGTCAGTTGATGAGCGGCCTGATTCTGTTCGAAGTGATTGTGCTGGCCGTTCTCTCGGTGGTGCTGGTCCGCGAACAGGGCGACGAGTTGCGCTCGCGCACAGAGCGGCGCCTGGAGTATCAGGCAAGTGTGCTCGCGGTGCTGACCAGCGCGGCGATGAGCGACGGGCAATTTCACACTCTCCAACACGTGCTGAACGCCATGCGCGACGCGCCGAGCATTCGTGCCGTTCAAATCACGGACACACAAGGTCGCACGCTGGTGAGCAGTGATTCCGGCATGCAAGGCAAGCTGATGCTATCGGGGACGGAACGCACTTACCTGCGCGAGTTGAATAAGCCGGAGATCTTTTCGATCGACAAGAAGACGAGCGAAGCCGTGGCGCCGGTGCGCATTGACGGCGTGACGCGAGGGTTCGTCTGGATCTATCCGGACAATTCGCAGGACCGAACGCAGCTGCATAAGCTTTTGGGATTCACACTGCTTTCGGCGTTCTTCGGCATCATCGGCTGCACCATTTTTGCGAGCCTGATGGCGAGGTCCATCGCGCGGCCGCTGGGCGTGCTTATGAGGGCCACGCGTCAGCTCATCCGCAATCCGGAAGACACCGCCTCGTTCCCCCTGGCGGTCACTTCAGCGAATGAAGCCGCTGACCTGACGATGGCTTTTAACCTGATGGTTGCCTCGATCCAGGAACAGCGCGCAGGATTGAACGAGACTTTGGCGCTGCTTGACTCCCTGCTGGCCAACGCGCCGATTGGCTTCGCGTTCTTCGACCGCCGTCTCCGCTTTGTTCGGGTGAATCAATTCCTGGCGAAGATGAACGATCTGCCTGTGAGCCGACATCTCGGACGCACAGTGTGCGAGATTTTTACGGAGCCGGTTGGAGGCAGGCTGGAGGAGAGCATCCGCGAGGTTTTCGAACGTGGCCGAGCGGTACAGGACCTGGAATTGAACGGCGCACCCACGGACGGGTCGTCTCAGACACGCAGCTGGCTCGCAAATATTTATCCCGTTCGCACGGATGGACAAACTGTGCGATGGGCGGGCGTGATCCTGGGAGAAACAACCGAGCGACGCCGCGCGGAAAACGCGTTGCGAAAGTCGGAGAAGCTGGCTGCGGCCGGCAGGCTGGCGGCATCGATCGCGCACGAGATCAACAATCCGCTCGAGGCTGTTACCAATCTGGTTTTCCTCATCCGCAAGGGAAGGCTCGATGCTGAGTCGACGCACTACGCTGAGCTGGCACAGCATGAATTAGCCCGTGTCGCCGAGATTACACAGCAGATGCTTCGCTTCTACCGGCAGTCCACACTGCCGTCGTCGTCCAACGTGTGCGAGTTGCTGGACTCGGTTCTGCTGCTGCACCACGGGCGCGTAGTTTCGTTGCATGTTGAGGTCGTTCGCCGATACGCAGAAGATATCAGGCTATTTTGCTTTGCTGGCGAAGTGAGGCAGCTCTTCGCCAACCTTGTCGGAAATGCCCTGGATGCGATGACGCCCCGAGGAGGAAGGCTGCTATTGCGTGTGCGCCGCGCGCGTGTGTACGGCCAGCCGGGATTACGTGTCACCGTAGCCGATACCGGATCAGGCATAACCGCGGAAGTTCGGCGGCACATCTTCGAACCATTTTTTACGACGAAGGAGGCGACAGGTACCGGGCTGGGGCTGTGGGTGAGCTACGAGATCGTCGTCAAGCATCATGGAACGATTCAGGTGCGCAGCCGCGCGGGGGGAGGAAACGGGAACAGCGGAACCGTCTTCACGGTCTTCTTCCCGTTGGGATCCGAAGATGCAGTTGCCGAGGAGAAACACGCATTGGACGGCGTTGAAATAACGGGCTGATTTGTGCCGTTAATTCACCGGCGACGATGGATTGTCTTCCACTGCAGGCGTGTTCCACGCTGATCTTGATGTACCCGCCGGAGTCAGGCCCTTGAGCGCGCAGCTCGAAGCATGGTTGGCTCCGGAATATTTTGATTGCGTCACATGGAAGCGGTGCAGCTTGAGGTAACGCACGCGCAACCCGCCAAGGGTGGCGGGCATGGACTGCGGAGCGCGGTTGAGATCGACCAGCACCAGCAACGACGGTTCCGCGGGATTATCCTGACTCTGCGCCACGCCGACGCCGAAGATCGCAGAGTCAGTCATCAGACGCGGAGCATATTCACGCACAACTGCGGCAGCTCCTGCCAGCGCATTCTCAGAAAGATGAATGCCGCTCGATGTCAGTGGAGCGGCCGGCGCGAGATTGCGCGCGAGTGTCGCAGCATCTGTTGGGATCAGCTGCGTGCGCAGGCCGTCGAAGGTTTGTGGCACATCGACATACGGCCTGGACTTATCTGCATACAGGATGAGTGTAGCTTCTCCAGGACTGTCAAGGCTTTTGCCCGCAGCGATTGCCAGTATGCCCGTCGCGGGATTGATGAGTGATGCGCCAGTGGTCTCCGCGACAAACTGCGCCCGCGCCATTGCTTCGGAAGGAACAGGCAGGTTCGGCTCCGCAGACTGTGGAGCTGCGTCGTAGCGAATGCAGGCCACCTTGTGTGGAGTGGAAGTACCCACGATGCTCAGGCGACTGCCCGCCTGCGCGCCCAGCTCGCGAAGCACATCGCCGATGGGGTTCGCCACGCTCAGGCCATTGCCATCACCGTCCGTTCCGCCCGCAAAAAACAGCCCGACAGGCTGCGCGTTGCTGGAGTCGACGACTAGCGCACCGGAGTCGCCGCTGTCTGAGAAATTGTCCCCCGCGATGCCGATCTGGCCAGTGAAGATTTTGGAGTAGTAGGGCTGCGTCTCTGCACAGTCCTTGAAGTAGTCAATCCTGACGCTCAAATCGACGGTCTCGACGGTGGAGCAGGTGAGTCCGGTCGTTCGGCTGCTCTTTGCCAGCTCGATGCTCCCAAGGTTGCTTGAGTTGAGTGCTTCTCCGCTTCCAGCCACGGGCGGCGCGGCCCCGAGCGGGCTATTCGGTCGTGAGTTGGCCCTAGGAGCGTCAAGCTGCAGAATGCTGCCAGTGGGATCGACGGCGCCCGAGACAACCGCTGCAAGCGCGGCGTCTACGTTGCTTTGAGCAGTCGCCAGCGGCACGTAATACTTGAGAGAGCCAACCGGACGCAGCGTTGAGCCTGCATGGCTCAGCGGTATGCAGCCATTGTCGATCAGGCCCGGTTCATCGATGGTGTCGCCGATGAGTGCCTGGTCCGACTCCGCCAGCACGTGATTGTTACTCAGGATGTATTGATTCCGGGCGGTGTCTTCCACCAGCGCGCCCAGCGTTCCGCCGCAGCAGTCAGCGATGTAGGGTGTTCCGGAGTGATCCTGGTAGGTGTCGTAATCGTTGTCATTGCCGCCGGATGTGCCGAGGGCGATCATCCCGGATTGCGCCGTCTGATTCGTCGAAGGATTGCTGTTCAAACCTTCAGTATTCAGCAGAATCTTAAGCGGGGATGTGGCCGTGGTTCCATTGACCGACGCCGCCAGATAGACGGCGCTGCTCGTAGAAAGGGAGGGGGGCGCGGTGTAGCTGACCTTGCAGCTGGTGAACTGATCCAGGCTATGCTGGCAGGTCATATGGTCGATCGTGCCGAAATTCACTGCGCCGTCGCTGGCTGCTTTCTCGGTGGGCGATGAGCTTAAGGACCACTCGACCGAGCCAGCATTGACCTCAGCGATTTCTGCGGTCGCTTCCAGTGTTCCGCCTGCAGGGAGAGCTGCGTTTTCGGGAAGCAGCGATTGCACAAAGCCCGGAGTCACCTTGATAACGGCGGCGGCGGTCGCGGAGGGATCGCTCTCCAGGCGCGCCAGGATGCGGATCTGAACACTGTTGCGGGAAAGAGCGTTGGGTGGCGTGTAGGTGCCAGCAGCGTCGATGTGGCCTTCGCCCAATGTAGAGGCATTTTCTCCTCCTGCGATGGACCAGTTCACGGCAGCGAGTTCACCCGATGGCAGCAGCGCTGTGAACTTTGCCTGTCCGTTGGAAGTGATGGCCGTAGACGATGGCGTAATCGAAACGGCGCCGCCATTCGCACTCATCCCTGCTAGCTGTCCGGTGCCGCATCCAGCGGCGAGCAAGAGCAGTGAAGAGAGCGCAAATGCGATGTGCGGCTTGAGTCGCTTCAACATACGGCGTTCGTGGCAGGGGGAATGCTCCGTCACCATCTTAGACCCGACAAGCGGCGGACGGGTCAACAGATTCTCACAATTCAGCCTCAGGAGATCACCCGGCGGAGAAAGCCCTTGATTCCGAAACCGCCCAGGACTGCGAGGGAAAGAAGAAGGGCGGCGACGATCATCGGCGAAGGCATGTGTGGAACTCCCGGAGTGAGCGCCGTGCGCAGGCCTTCGCTCATATAGACGATGGGGTTCAGCAGGACAACAAATTGTAGCCAGCGGACGTGGCTGAGAACCGCCCAGGGATAGTAAACGCAACCCAGAAACGTAATAGGGATAACGACAATCGAAAAGACCAGCCCGATCTGTTGAGGTTTCACATTCGAGCCGATGGTGAGGCCGAGTGCGCCCGCCACCAGGCTGGCGAGGATAAGGGTGGTGATGAGCATGGGCCAGTTTGCCACGTGCGCGTGTACTGGAGTCGCCGGAATGAAATACGCGAGAGGCAAAACAAGCAGTGCTGCCAGGATGCTCTGAATGGCGCTGAAGCAGATTTTCTCGATGGCCACGGCAGGAACAGGCAGAGGGCACATGACGCGATCGTCTATTTCCCGCGTGACGCCAAACTCCTGAGAGAGCGGCAGCGCAACGGCCGCGATCCCGCTGAACATGATGGCAACGGCCATCAGGCCGGGCAGCAGCACCGTTGCAAAATTTGCTCCGCCTACAGTCCCGGCCTGACCAATGTGCGGAAAAACGTAGGTAAAGACAAAAAGAAACAATAACGGTTGCATAACCACGCGAACGATAAACGGGCCGAGCTCACGGCGCATCACGCGCAGATCGCGCTGTAACAGACCCGCAAAGGCGGTGGCGTACGGCACATTTTTCCCAGGGCTCATCAGGGTGTTATTCACGCAACTCTCTCCCCGTTAGCCGGATGAATACCGTCTCAAGGCTGGGTTCGTTGATAGAGATGTCGCGTACGCCATAGCCAAGCGCCGCCTGTACGATCTCGGGAAGCAGGCCATCAGTTCCGTGGGCAAAGATGCGAAGGCCGCCGGGCATCGCTTCTATACTCTTGATTTGCGGCATGGAATTCAATTTGCCGACGAGTAGCCGCGTGTCCTCGCTTTGACGCAACTCCAGTTCGATGACGGTGTCCGCGCCCAGGGTAGTTTTCAGCCGCTGCGGCGCGTCCAGGGCAAGCAGCTTGCCGTGATCGATGATGGCCACCCGGTCGCACAATTCGTCCGCCTCTTCCATGTAGTGCGTGGTCAGCACCACGGTGATGCCTTCCTGGCGCAAAGCGCGCACAGTGTCCCACATGGCGATACGGCTTTGTGGATCGAGGCCGGCGCTCGGCTCGTCCAGAAACAGCACGGCCGGACGGTGAGCGATAGCACGCGAGATCTGCACGCGTTGCTGGAGCCCTCCTGAAAGCTGCGAAGGAAAACTCTCGCCGCGCTCGTGCAAGAGAAACTGCTTCAGTAGCGTATTCGCGCGCTCCCGCGCTTCAACGCCGCTGAAACCGAAGTATTTGCAATGGTAGTAGAGATTCTCAAAAATGGTCAGTGAACGGTCGAGCGTGTTGAACTGCGGAACGACACCGATGTTTCTGCGCGCTGCCGCCGGCCGTGCGACCACATCGATACCGGCGATGGAGACGCGGCCACTGGTTGGCAGAGTGCGCGTGGTACAGATGCCGATGGTCGTGGTTTTGCCGGCGCCATTCGGCCCTAGGAGGCCGAAGATCTCGCCTTGCTCCACAGTCAAATCGATGCCATCGACTGCGGTTATGCGCTGATGTTTATCCTGGTAGACCTTGGTGAGGTCCGCAATTTCAACGATCACAAATGCTGTGCCTGCCTGCGGGGACGTCTAGGTAGGCACCCGGTGCCTGCTTCCAGTATACGGCGCACATGCGTGGCGTGTTGACCACAGAGACATAAGGAGCGCAGTTGGTTGGGACTGTCAGGCTTCGGAGCTATCTCAGGCAGCGCTGGACTTGCGACCTTGCGGCGTTATTAACGGAGCACTGTTATTGCTCGCAGGCATGATCTTCAATTCGCCGGCGTGCGCAGCCTTCAAACGGCGCACTTCGCGCGCACTCAGGGGGAGCAAAGTTAGTGGCGAGTATGGAATGTGTGTCCCGCAGTCGAGGCATACTTTGTAAGTTTCTTCCTGCAACGTGAACACACGGCTTAAATGGTAGTGGCGACAGCCACGAAAAATGCCGTAGAAAAAGTTGAAGATCATGGGACTGCCCTCTTTTTCGCATTCAGGTTTCGCAGCCATGGCCGATAAACCCAGGCGAGGTGCGGCACGGAGCACCACCGCGGGTTAGATGTTGAAGCGGGTGAGAAGTCGCTTTCTGGGTGGAGAATTCACAATTCCATGCCAATGACCAGCTTCCCAAAGTGCGAGCCGGCTTCCATCGTCTTCAAGGCATCTTGCACCCGGTCAAAGGCAAATACCTGATCCACCGGGGGTTGCAGCGAATGCATCGCAATGGCCTTGTTCATTTCCTCGAAATCGGCGCGCGATCCTACATAAATGCCTTGGAGATGGACCTGCTTGTGCAGAAGCGGACCGATCTGCAGCGGCTCAGTTGACTGGCTGAGCACGCCGATTTGCGCGACCGTTCCGCCAACGCGAACCGCCTTGAGCGACTGGGCAAACGTGCCTGCGCCCCCAACTTCGACAATCAGGTCCGCGCCGACGCCATTGGTTTGCTCCAGCACCCATTTGCCCCAATCCGCAGTGTGCTTGTAGTTCACACCCGAGTCGAGGCCGATTTTTTGTGCTCGCGATAGCTTTTCGTCGCTGCTCGATGTACCAAGCACGCGTGCCCCCAGCAATTTCGCAAACTGCAGCGCAAAGATGGAGACGCCGCCTGTTCCCTGAATCACAACCGTGTCGCCGGACTTTGCGCGGCCTGCATGCACGACGGCGTTCCACGCTGTGACTCCGGCACAAGGGAGAGTCGCCGCCTCTTCCCAACTCAGGTGTTCGGGAATCTCGACCAGTCCGTTCTCATCGAGCGCGACGTATTCGGTAAGCATGCCATCGATGTCGCCGCCGAGCGCGCCGCGCTGTTTGGCGGCGTCGGGCGGGCCCTCGATCCAGTTCTGCATGAAGATGCCGGCCACGCGCTGGCCGATCTTCACCCGCTTCACGCCATCGCCGAGCGCTACGACTTCGCCGGCACCATCGGAGCAGGGGATTCGCGGCAGTGCGAGTCTGGGATTGTACTTGCCGAGTACCATCATCAGGTCGCGATAGTTCAGCGAGACGGCACATATCCTGACCAGAACCTGCCCGCGAGAGGGCTGCGGCGCGGGCCGTTCTACGAGTTCCAGGCTGTCGATGCCAAAGGACGGAATTTGCCAGAGCCTCATAGCTTCTCGATTACGAAAGTAGTGCTCGTTTTTCTCCCTTCGGCTGAATATCTCACGAACGCGGCGGCCTTGGCTGTAACATCAAACTATGGCCAGAGGGTGGGAAAGCAAATCAGTGGAAGAACAGGTTGCCGATCGACAGACTGACAGTGAGAATGCGCCGTCAACTGCGCGGCAAGCCTCCGCCATACATGCAGACCGGCAGCGCCAGCGTCAGGCCCTGGAACTGCAGCGCGAACGGATTCTGGATGAGCGAACTTCCAATCCTCATCGGCGCGCTGCTCTCAATGCGGCTCTCGCCGACATCGAAAAGCGGCTCCAGTCGATCTCCTAACGCCCGTTGCTACCATTCTTTTGTCAGTTCTCATTGCTGTTTGCGATTGAAGAGCAGAGAATTCGCCTGGTCAATCGACGTCATCACCATTCGAGCAATATTGACGTGGGCTGGCCGGGTTGCCGACCAGACGATTGCATCGGCCACATCCGTGGGCGTGAGCGGAATGAGCCCCTGATAAACCTTCGCGGCGCGTTCGGCGTCTCCATGGAAGCGCACGAGGCTGAAATCGGTTTCCACCATGCCGGGATCGACGCTGGTGACGCGTACCGGTGTTCCCAACACGTCCTCGCGCAAGCCATCGCTGATGGAGAGTTCTGCCGCCTTGGTTGCGCAATAGACTGCGCCATTGGGGTAAGTGATCTCACTTGCGGTCGATCCGAGATTGATGACGTGACCTTTGCCGCGCTTGACCATCCCCGGCACAACGGCGCGTGTTACGTAAAGCAGGCCCTTGACGTTGGTGTCGATCATCTCGTCCCAGTCCTGCGTCTTGCCTTCGTAGAGCTTTTCCAGACCGCGACTTAGTCCGGCGTTGTTCACAAGAATATCGATGGCTTGCCATTCGCTGGGCAGATTTGCAATTGCACTCTCAACCGCGGCGCGGTCGCGGACGTCGAGTGGAAACACATGCACGCCCTCCGCGCCAACTGAAAGCAGTTTTGGCTTCGCTTCTTCCAGCCGATCCATTCGCCGGGCTGAGAGCAGGAGCCGCGCGCCTTCCTGAGCAAAGGCGATAGCACATGCCTCGCCGATGCCCGAACTTGCGCCGGTGATCAAGACAATCGAGCCGTTCAGTTTTCCCATGACAATATCGTAAGTCACTTCGCGTCGTCTGTGATGCTCTGCGTGAGCCGGTAATAGCCGGCGGCCCAGTCCCGGTCTTTCATGCCCGCCTCGATGGCCATCCGAAGTTTTTCTTCGAAGGCATCTGCCAGCGGTGTCTGTACGCCGGCAGATTTGGCGGCGTTGCGGAACAGGCGGATATCCTTCTCGCCAAGCGAAATGGTACCGCCGGGCTGTTGCGGAGGATCGAGCATGATCTTGCCGTAGCTTTGATAGAAGGGCGATTGAAACAGCGCGCTGTTGATTGTCTCGAGAAAGATTCTGGGGTCGATACCAAGAGCTTCGGCATAGACGAGCCCCTCGGACAACGACGCGATCATCGCTGTAATCAGAAAATTCCCGCCCAGTTTGAGCGCGTGAGCGCTCGAAGGCCTTTCCGAAACGATGGTGACGCCGCGGCTGAACGATTCGAGAAGAGGCCGGATCTTCGCTATGGTCGACGGGTTGCCTGCGGCTGTCGTCCAAAGGCGACCTTCTTCCGCAATGTTGGGGCGGCCGAACACCGGCGCTGCCGCAAAATCGCTGCCAGTGGCACGGTGCGCTTCGGTGAGACGGTCTGAAAGCTTTACGCTAATGGTGCTGAGCGAAACATGAATGCCATCCGGTGGCATAGCCGTGAGGGCGTTCGCCGTGAACATCACGTCTTCGAGCGCCGCATCGTCCATAACCATGGTGAAAGCGACTTCGGAGTGGGCGACCGCTTCGGCTGGCGAACTGGCTACAGTCGCGCCCAGCGCCTTGAGTGGCTCAGCACGCGCAGGCGTGCGATTCCAAACGGTGAGTTTGTGACCCGCGTTCGATAAGTGCCGTGTGACGGCGCTCCCCATTTTTCCCAAACCAAGAAATGCAAGGCGCATGTAAATTCCTCGTCTTCCTGACGATGATTTGGATGAAAGAGACGCGGAGCGGATTGCAAAAAGAAAGGCCGCCCGTGAAAGAGCGGCCTGAAGTCTTTTGCAACCCGCGTTATTGCTGCGGGACGTTCGAGACGCCAGTCGCATACGGCTGAGGCTGTCGCGTTTGCGAAGGCGCAGAGTTCATCGACATACCACCAGAGGAGGGAGCGGTTTCCTGGACGCCGATGGCGTTGCCGGAGACGACAAGTTGCACGCGACGGTTCTCTGCGCGTCCAGAGGCGGTAGAGTTATCGGCAACCGGATCGCTTTTGCCATATCCGGCAGCGCTGATGCTGGGCTGCGCGACGCCTTCGGCAACGAGGTAATCGCGAACTGAACCCGCTCGCTCGTCTGAAAGCTTCTGGTTGTAGTCATCCGAGCCGATGTTGTCGGTGTAGCCCTCTACCTGAAGCTTCAGGTTGGGATAGGACAGCAGAATGCCGGAGACTTTCGCCAGTTTTTCGCGCGCACCCGCCTTCAAGGTGTACTGGTTGAAGTCGAAGAGCACATCGGACATATTGACAATCAGTCCGCGCGCGGTTTCGCGGGTTTCCAGCACGGCATTGAGTTGATCCTTCAAGCGCTCGCGCATCTGCTCTGTCTGATCG
>Ga0210395_10000618_pt1 | contig 27172 bp, 20 predicted proteins | sample IncBWH4OmetaG_FD_150861 | JGI IMG/M metagenome (GOLD analysis project Ga0210395, IMG submission 150861) | Forest soil microbial communities from Barre Woods Harvard Forest LTER site, Petersham, Massachusetts, United States - Inc-BW-H-4-O ... | reverse complement strand
GCGTCCACGTGAGCGAGCAGGGCGCGCACCCTGTCAATCGACCACCGATAACCTGTCGCGCGGAGGGCATCCCAGTTGTAGACGGGATTGCCCCACAACTGGCCCTGCGCGCTGAAATAGTCAGGGGGAACACCGGCAACGAATCGTGGCTGGCTATGATCGTCAAGCAGAAACAACTCCGGATTGGACCAGACGTCGCTGGAATCGGGCGAAACAAAAAATGGCAAATCGCCGATTAATCTCACGCCTTTGGAATGCGCGTAGGCTTTGAGTTGATCGCCCTGACGGAACAGCAAAAATTGCGCAAACCGGACCTGATCGATTTGATCCGCCAACTCTCGACGAGCACTGTCCAACGCTCCGGCTCGGCGCTGAACCAGGTCTTCTGCCCAATCCAGGTAATAGGCGTTTTTATATTTGGCCTTCAAAGCGCGAAACAGTGCATAGTCTTCCAGCCAGTGTCCCTGCCCTGTGAAGAATTTCTCGTATTCCGGCCGCAGATCCTGGCGCCGCCCGGCTTTGAAGTTTTTCCACGCCGTCTCGAGGATCTGGATTTTGAAGGGGACCACGGCATCGTAATCCACTACATCCGAAGGAAAATTGGCTTCACAATCTTTCGCCGACAGCAGCTCGTCTAAGACCAGGTTCTCAGGACTAATCAACATCGCGTTCCCAGCAAAGGACGACATCGGTTGATATGGCGAATCGCCGTAACCTGTCGGACCAAGCGGCAGCGACTGCCACCATCTCTGGCCGGCCGCGTGGAGGCGGTCCACCCACGATGAAGCGGATGGCCCAAGATCGCCGATCCCGTATCGTGACGGCAGAGAAGTAACATGCAGCAACAGACCAGACGCGCGGTACTCCGGCGGGAATGGGGGAATGTACGGCGGCCCTCCGCTGTTCCTCATTGCCGAACTCCAGAATCCAGTGCGTCCTTCACCATGTCCTGAGCTTCGCTCACAATTGCCTGCAGGTGCGACTCGCTGGTGAAACTTTCCGCGTAGATTTTGTAGATGTTCTCCGTGCCAGAGGGCCGAGCCGCGAACCAGCCACTCTTTGCGACCACCTTCAGCCCGCCAATCGGAGCGTTATTCCCTGGTGCCCGCGTCATTTTGGCAGTAATCGCCCCGCCGGCGAGGTTCGATTCTTTGACCGCATCGGGTGAGAGCTTTTGCAATTTGGCTTTTTGCTCGGGCGAACGTTTTTCTAAAGTATGGGGCATGGTTCCGCCTTCCAGATCTCGGTTGCGTATTCGCGGATGGTACGGTCACTTGAGAACTTGCCTGAGCTGGCGATGTTCAGGATGGCTTTTCGCGCCCACTCGGCGCGATTCGCATAAAGATCCGCCAGCCGATCTTGCGCCTGAACATAAGAGGTGAGATCTGCCAGGTGCATGTAGTGATCACCGTTTGTGAGCAACGTATCGCGTATCGGCTCAAACGTTCCTGGTTCACTGCGGCTGAAGTAGTCCGAGAAAATCAGATCTAGAGCGGCCTTCGTTTCCGGTTCGTGCTCGTAGTGCCAATGCGGGTTGTACCAGGCTTGGCTTCCCTGTACTTGCTCAACGGTAAGGCCGAACAGGAATAGATTTTCCTTTCCGGCTTCTTCGGCCATCTCAATGGTCGCTCCATCGAGAGTCCCAACTGTGAGCGCTCCATTCATCATGAATTTCATATTGCTGGTTCCGCTGGCCTCGTAACCAGCGGTCGAAATCTGGTTGGAGACGTCGCTCGCGGGGATCAGACGCTCGGCCAGCGAAACATTGTATTCGGGGAGAAAAACTACCTTCATGCGGCCGCGAACAATGGGATCGCCGTCAATCGTGTCTGCCAGACTGTTGATGAACTTGATGATGAGTTTCGCCAGCCGATAAGCAGGCGCAGCTTTACCCGCAAAAAGGAAAGTGCGTGGAACCATCTCCAGGTTCGGATTTTCTCGAAGCCGGTTGTAACAAACGATGATTCGCAGTGCGCTCAAGAGCTGCCGCTTGTATTCGTGAATGCGTTTGATCTGGGAGTCGAAGATGGTGTCGGGATCCACGACTTGTCCAGTCGTTGCTTTGAGCCAGTTCGCGAATCTTGTCTTGGATGCTCGTTTTGCCGCATGGAACGTCGTTTGCAGACCAGCATCGCCGGACAGCGCTTTGAGGCGGCTGAGTTGGCCCAGGTCCGTGATCCACGTGTCGCTGATAGCTTCAGTGATTGCGCTCGACAATTCGGGATTTGCTTCGAGCAGCCATCGCCGTGGAGTAACCCCATTGGTCTTGTTGCTGAAGCGGTCGGGAAACATTTCAGCCAGATCCTTCACCGTAGTCGTGCGCAGCAATTTTGAATGGACAGCGGCCACACCATTCGTGCTGTGCGAGCCGACTATCGCAAGATTAGCCATGCGGATCTTGCGCGACGGCGCCTCTTCCACTAGGCTGGTGCGTTCGACGCGACCATCGTCGCCCGGGAATTGGGCCCGGACCTCGTCGATGAGCCTGCGATTAATCTCGTAAATGATCGCCAGTTGCCGGGGCAGAAGGGCTTCAAACCACGCAACCGGCCACTTCTCGAGCGCTTCAGGCAAAAGAGTGTGGTTGGTGTAGGCCAACGTTTTTCTTGTAAGATCCCAGGCCTGATCCCACCCGAGGTGCGCGTCGTCCAGCAGAATACGCATCAATTCAGCGACCGCCATAGAAGGGTGGGTATCATTGAGCTGAATCGCCGCCTTGTTGGGCAGTTGTTCCCAATCCGTGTTATGCCGTAGGAAGCGTCGCACCAGATCAGCCAGTGAGCACGCCACCAGAAAATACTCCTGCAGGAAGCGGAGTTCCTGTCCCGCGGTGGTGGAATCGTCAGGATACAAAACGCGCGTCAGCGATTCTGCTTCGAGGGTCCCACCCAGCGCGCCCACAAAATCGCCGGTGCCAAATTGCTGAAAATCGAAATAATCGGGAGCAGTCGCGGCCCAGAGGCGCAGAGTGTTGATCGTCTTTCCTCCGTAACCCACGACCGGACGATCGAACGGTATTCCGAACAAGATTGACGGACGATTTGGGATCACTTCCACGCGTCCGTCTCGCACCTTGAAACTGCAGTTCAGCTTGATTTCGACTTTCTCATGCGCGCGAGCAATTTCCCATGGGTCAGCGTCGCGGAGCCAGTTGTCAGGATTTTCTTGCTGCCAGCCATTCACAAACGACTGTCGAAACATGCCGTACTCGTATCGCAGACCATAGCCAGTTGCAGGAAGCTGCATGGTAGCCATCGAGTCGAGGAAGCAGGCAGCGAGTCGGCCAAGACCTCCGTTGCCAAGGCCGGCGTCAGGTTCCTGCTCGATCAATTCAAGCCAGTCGATACCTTTCTCTTTGACCACACGCTGGACCATCGGATCAAGCAAAAGGTTGGTGACGTTGTTGGCAAGCGAACGCCCAAGAAGAAATTCCATCGAGAGGTAGTAAATCCGTTTCGCATTCTGTTGCTCATAGGTGGACTTAGTCTTCACCCAGCGCTGCGCCAGGACGTCGCGCACTGAGTGCGCGAAAGCTTCGAAGCGTTCCCGGGCACTGGTTGCTTTTGGGTCGATCGCGCGATCGAAAATCAGGTGTCGATCGTAGAGCGCGTCTGCAGTTCCGGCAAACTGAACCGAATCGCCGCCGTATTGTTGAAGAAGCTCTGGGCCGGCGTCCTTTTTCTTAGCGATTGGAACGACTGGCGCGGATTTTGGTTGTGTGACGGTCTTTGTGCTCATTCGTGAACCTCATGTTTCGGGTGATATTACTTCCCTGTGGTTAATTCCAATTGATCATGCGATGCAACGGGCGCAGTGCGTTCAACGTGATGGTCGTCGTTCCAGAGCCGGATCACTGGCCGCGACATGTTATGCTCGTAGCCGACTGCACTGAGGCTGGCCGGGTTCAGCAGCAAGTATCTTCCCCCAGTTCCCGGACCGAGGCCCAGCCAGCGCGCAGTGAATACGCGAGTAAAATGTCCGCTGGAAAACAGCAGCAGGTCGCCGGCGATATGACGGATACGTTCGATGACACGGTCCGCCCGCTCGCCGATTTGTGTGGGTGATTCACCATCCGGGCCTCCATCACGGAATAGGTCCCAGTTCGGGCGCTGTTGCAGAATCTGGGCCGAAGTCAGTCCTTCGTATTTCCCGTAGTTCCACTCGACCAGGTCTGGATCGGTTTCGGCGACGGCTCCAAACCCCGCCAGTTCGCAGGTGCGTGATGCACGGTGCAACGGGCTGGTGAACACTTTGGTGAAGCTTATTCCCCTAAGCCGTTCACCGAGCCGGACAGCATTGCGCTCGCCATCAGGGGTCAAGGGGAGGTCGGTAAGCCCGGTATGCTGACCGGTGTGAGTCCAAGCGGTGTTGCCGTGCCGCGCGATATAGACGACTGGAAGTTTCTCCATCATGCTCCTTCTCGTATTTGCAATTTCGAATGGGCGGCTCAAATTTGGCTTCAAGTGTGATTCGATGTCTGAGGGAGAAAAAGGTGCCCTCAATATTCCAAGCGCATGCATCTGCCGTACCAAAGTCTATTGTCACTTGCAATCTATGAACCGTTTGCTTTTCCGCCGACCTACGGTGCCCGGTCCGATCGCTTCCAGAAATTCTCTGCAGTGTAGCCAAGCCGGAATCTGTCAGATGTCAAATGTTTGCCAGAGCTTGGACATAGGAAGCAGATCTTGCATGAAGCTGCTGGAATTATCAATTGAACTTGGCCTTTCACTTGCTGCAAGGCAAATGGCTATTTCGGCGTCTGAACTATTAACCTCAGCGCATCGCTTATTTCCGGGCGATAAGGAGCAAAATGAAGGCAATATCAGTCGTGGAAGAACTCGACCGCAGCTTCGGAATTCCTGGAGTGGCCAGAGTCTGCGAAGGTAACGACGGTCTGCTGCGAGTCCAGATCACTGGTTCGCAGGCTGAAGGCGAGATTTATTTACACGGCGCGCAAGTGACGTCGTGGAAGCCGGCTGGGAGCAACGAGGTTCTCTTTATCAGCACAAAATCGCGCTGGCAGGAGGGCAAAGCGATCCGCGGAGGAGTCCCGATTTGCTTTCCGTGGTTCCGCGCCAAGGCAGACGATCCAAAAGCGCCCGCGCACGGATTCGTGCGCACAAAGAGTTGGCAGCTCGAGTCTATTGTTGACGACGAGTCTGGTGTTGCCGTAAGCATGTCCACGGAAAGCGACGAGCAGACTCGGCGCTGGTGGCCGGCGGACTTTCGTCTTGTGTATCGAGTTGTTTTTGGTCCTGAGCTGACTATAGAACTCACCTGCACCAATACCGGGAACACCGGTTTGCGTTTCGAAGAGGCCCTTCACATCTACAACCGAGTATCCGACGTCGCGAACGTGCGGTTGCAGGGGCTGGATGCCGTGCAATTCCTCGACAATACCGACTCGAACAGGGCGAAGGTACAGCATGGCGACGTGACGATTGCCTTGGCAACTGACAATGCTTTTATCGGCACTCAGAGCGACGTTGATTTGATCGATCCGGGATTGCGCCGTCACATTCGACTGAAGAAAGCCAATTCGCTTACTAGTGTTGTGTGGAATCCCTGGCGCGAAGGCGCTGCGCGATTGGGAGACTTAGGCAACGGTGAATGGACGCAATTCCTCTGTGTCGAGGCGAGCAATATCCTAACTGCATCCGTCAGTTTGGCGCCCGGAGAGGAGCACAAAATGACGGCGGTTCTCAGCGCGGTGAAACTGTAGCGCCGACTGTACAGGCCTAAGACTGTCACACGCCAATTGCTTGTCACTGCCTCTTTGATAACCCTGGCGCCTAAACTGGCCGATGAGCGAGCACGGCAGCTAAACCATTCTCGGGGAAAAAGATCGGCGAGTGTTGCTAACCGCTTCCGAATGGAAGCTTGCATGCGATAGATGAAGAGAGGAGAAACCAATGACATTGCTTGAATCGTTAAAACAGTACACAACCGTGGTAGCTGACACTGGCGATATTGAAGCCATCCACCACCATCGCCCGCAGGACGCAACCACCAACCCGTCTCTTCTCTATCACGCTGCCCAGATGCCTGCGTATCGGCACTTAGTGGAAGAAGCCGCTGAAAAGGCATCCGATCACGGCGGCAACCATGCGCAAATGGCAGCAGAGTTCATTGATCAGCTCTTCGTCCTATTCGGAAGCGAGATTCTCAAAGTCGTTCCGGGCCGGGTCTCTACAGAAGTCGCCGCCAGCCTGAGTTTCGACGCTCCCCTCACCGTTGCCAAAGGGCTCAAGCTCATCTCGCTCTATGAGAAGAAAGGCGTGCCACGCGAGCGAATCTTGATCAAGATTGCCAGCACTTGGGAAGGGATTCAGGCGGCCCATGAGCTGGAGCAAGAAGGAATTCATTGCAACCTGACGCTCCTTTTCAGCTTCGCTCAGGCGGTTGCTTGCGCCGAGGCTGGGGTTACTCTCATCTCGCCCTTCGTCGGACGTATCTATGATTGGTACAAAAAAGAAGGCGGCGGGAAGGAGATCGCTCCCGATCAAGACCCGGGAGTGGCCTCGGTCACACGCATTTATAACTACTTTAAGAAATACGGTCACAAGACCCAGATCATGGGAGCGAGTTTCCGCAATGTGAATCAGATCATCCGGCTCGCGGGATCCGATTTGTTAACCATCAGCCCCGATCTGCTCGATCAATTGGAGCAGACAGCAGGCACGATGACGCGCCAGCTAGATCCGGCCGTTGCCAAGGGGAGCAAAGACGAACGCCTGCACCTCACCGAGAAAGACTTCCGCTGGATGCACAATGAAGATGCCATGGCGACGGAAAAGTTGGCCGAAGGGATCCGCAAATTCAACAGCGACGCACAGAAACTGGAAGAATACGCGCTCTCCCAGGTTGCGGAAAAAGTGAGCTAAGGCTCTTCACACGGCCGGTTGCAGAGGCCTGAAACAGATTCATCAGGGCCTTTGCATTGGTCTGTTCCGACGCATGCTGCGCTCCGCGCTCTTGAGTGACGTTGGATGACTTCGGCACATATAAAAAGGGACATTGAATGGACAAAGATGGTGAAAAGCAGGCAGTTGCCCGCGCTGGTCTCAACTTTATTCAGGACGGCCAAGTTGTCGGTTTAGGCAGCGGTTCGACCAGCGCCTTTTTCATCCAGTTCCTCGGCGAGCGAGTAAGGGCAGGATTACAGATTCGGGGTATCCCTACCTCGATGCGTGCGCAACAACTGGCGCAGAAATACGGAATACGGTTGGCGACTCTCGATAAGATAAGAACCATTGACGTCGACGTCGACGGCGCCGATGAGTTCGATCCGCAATTCCAACTCATCAAGGGAGGTGGTGGAGCTCTCCTTCGCGAGAAGATTGTGGCATCGGTTTCCAAAAAATTCGTGGTGCTGGCAGATTCCAGTAAACAGGTCCCCGTTCTCGGCAAGTTTCCGCTGCCGATCGAGGTTATTCCCTTCGCTGAAACGGTGCTGACCCAAAGGATCTCCGCATTGGGTGCGACGGTTATGCTGCGAAAGGCTCAAGACGGTTCAGCTTACAAGACCGATGAAGGACACCACATTCTGGATTGCCATTTTGGCAAGATTCCCGATCCTGGCGCATTGGCACAAACACTCAGCGGCATGCCCGGAGTGGTGGAACATGGACTGTTCATCAAAATGGCGAGTGTCGTTCTACTCGCAAACGATAATCGCGTCATAGAACTTCAACCGCCTGGCAGCTGAAGCGGCCCATCGAAGTGCCAACCAAAGTGTTGTCCCCACTGGATGATTATGTGACCGTTTGATCCAAAGACGACGGGACTGCCGACCACTCATCGAGATCACGACGCTTACATCATGTGGGCAGGTTCCCCTTACGCGCACCTGCATGTGATGGGTCGTCCTTGAGGGCTTCCGGCTGAATATTTTTTCGCCCGGAATACCGATCGGGCATCAAGGGAAGAGCTCGCCATCTGCGCATATCCGTCAAACGGAGCCGCTGCCCAATATCCCTTAATTTGGCGCGTTCCGCCGTCACTATTGCTTCCTACCTGTGCACTCTTGATTGCGAGTGTGAGCAACGGATAGCTCACAGTGATTGGGCTCGCTAGAGATCACTCAAGGTGCGTCCGTTAGTTCTCCACACGCATCTATAATGGCGATACCGACGCGGTGGGGGCTCCTGGAGTTCGCTGATGTTGTCGACGAGGCGCTCCCGACTCTATAAACAGATACGTGTACCCATGAGAGCGCTATGGCCTCGTTAGGACATGAATCCGAATCGAAACAGCTTCTTGAGGCACAGTTGCGAGCCCACCCTTGACGTGATTCCTGCGTACACCTGGTATGCCGACTCGTCTGGCGCGCTCACTTTTGTAAATAAACGACATGCGGATTATCTCGGTCTGCCGAAAGACCATCCTCTCCGATTCGGTGTCGACGTGGGCGCAGAGTGGGATTCCCATCTCCCCCTTGTGCATCCGGACGATCACGCCGAGATGCGTAGAGCCTGGTCAGACACTTTGCGCACTGGCTGTGCTGGGGAGGTGAGCTTTCGAGCTCGGAACGCCGAAGGCGGGTACCGCTGGTTCCTCAGCCGGGTTGAACCCCTCCGGACGAGTGATGGAAGTCTCCTGTATTGGATAGGAGTTACTCTCGACATCGACGACGCGAAGCAGGCAGAGAATGCCCTTCGCAAGAGTGAAAAAGAGCTTCGCGATGCGATCGATACCATTCCAGCGCTAGTGTGGAGTGCTCTGCCCGATGGCTCCAATACATATGCCAACAAGCGATTTGTGGAGTACTTGGGGCTATCGGCGGAACACACGGCCGGATCAAGATGGCACGCGCTAATTCACCCTGATGATCTTGAGCGACATGCAAGTAAATGGATGCAAGCGGTTGCTACCGGCAAGCCTCACGAAAATGAGTCGCGTTACCGACGCTCGGATGGGCAATACCGCTGGCATTTGGACCGCGGGCTGCCGCTCCGAGATAAAGATGGAAACATCGTCAAGTGGTATGGGGTCACCACCGACATCGAAGATCGCAAATGCGCCGAACAGGCACTGCGGCGAAGTGAAGCATATCTCGCGGAAGCGCAGCGGCTCAGTCAAACGGGCAGTTTCGGGTGGAGACCTGACAGCGGAAAGATCGTCTGGTCAGACGAAACCTATCGCATCTTCGAGTACGACCGCGCGGTGAAGCCAACGATAGACTTAGCAGCGCAGCGCGTCCATCCCGACGACCTGCCCGAGTTCGTGAAGGTGATCGAGAGTGCCTCTGCGGGGGCGACACAGTTCGAGCATACCTATCGTTTGCTGCTGCCTGACGGGAGTGTCAAGCACGTCCACGCGCTGGCACACGCATTACAAGATGCATCCGGCAACCGCGAGTTTGTTGGGGCGGCGACCGACGTTACCTCGATCAAACGAGCGGAGGAGGAACTGCGCAGAAGTGAGATGGAACTCCGGCAGATTCTGGACCTCGTTCCTCAAATTGTTTCTGTATACGGAGCGGGCGGCGAACGTCTGTATGCCAACCGCATTGGGCTCGATTACGTCGGCCTTAGCCTTGAAGAGTGGCGGCAAAGACCGGCGAGTATTTTTTCGTCCTCGTCGTTTTTTCATCCTGATGACCGAGAACGGGCGGCGCGCGCTTATTCCGATAGTGTTCGCTCCGGTGGTTCCGCTTACGAGTTGGAGGCGCGACTACGCAAACATGATGCCACTTATCGCTGGTTCTTGGTTCGTGTTAACCCATTGCGCGACGAACAGGGACAGGTTACGCGTTGGTATGTTGCCTTGACGGACATCGAAGACCGCAAGCGCGTTGAGGAGAGACTACAACAAGAAAACGCGGCTCTGCGCGAGGAAATCGACGAAACCTCGATGTTTGAAGAGATTGTCGGAACCTCGCCCGCATTGCGAACTGCGCTGTTGCGTCTATCCAAGGTCGCGCCGACTGATTCTACGGTTCTCATCACCGGTGAAACGGGAACAGGCAAGGAACTGGTTGCGCGTGCCATTCACAAACGATCCCAGAGGTCTGGACGTGCCTTCGTCAGCGTGAACTGTGCCGCAATCCCCCGTGACCTAATCCTCTCGGAGCTGTTCGGCCATGAGAAGGGGGCCTTTACGGGCGCCACGCAGCGCCGGCTTGGCCGATTCGAAATGGCCGATGGCGGAACGATCTTCCTGGACGAGGTAGGCGAACTCTCACCGGAAACGCAGGTCGCGTTATTGAGAGTGCTCCAGGAACGCGAGTTCGAGCGGGTCGGGGGAGGAAAATCCATCCGTGTCGACGTTCGCCTCATCGCTGCCACGAATCGTGATTTGAAAAGCGCGGCAGTCAACGGCGCATTCCGCCACGACCTCTTTTATCGACTGAACGTGTTCCCCATCGAGATGCCACCACTGCGAAAACGGAAGGACGACATTCTGATGCTGGTCGAATATTTCGTCCAGCGCTATGCCGCTCGGGCGGGCAAGCATATCCGCTCAATCGACAAAAGGACGCTGGACCTGTTGAAATCGTACGACTGGCCGGGCAACATCCGCGAGTTGCAGAATGTCGTGGAACGTGCACTCATCCTCGGTGAAACCGACGCCTTCGTTGTTGATGAGAGATGGCTCGAACGCGAATCTGCCGAATCATCGCAGCAAGAAGGTCTTTCGACCTTGGCAGGGCGTGAAGTGGAATTGATCGAAGCTGCTCTCGCCGAGACCCATGGGCGGATTTCAGGACCTAGAGGAGCAGCCGCGAAACTCGGGATACCACGCCAGACCCTGGAATCGAAAATCCGGCGGCTGGGCATCAACAAGTACGGCCGGAAACAACGGGCTTTCAAGTAACGCCGCAGACCTTGCCTCTATTCACTGCACTTTCGGACACCAACACGCGCATTCTCTTGACGGCCCAAGACGCCGCGCAGTCGTGCAGCAATTTCCAGGGGGAGAGTTGGCCAGAGGCCACGAATCAGCCGCCGATCAATCTCGAGTTCCTCGTTCGAAGAAGAACCACAACCGATCTCGCTGCCATCTCATAGCTCAGCGCTTGCAGAGGCTCGCCACGGTCTGAGAAATCGTCGGGACTTGCCAAGGCGGTATCCACGATTCGCACCCACCCTTGTGCCTTTCCTTCTTGCACCTGGAACTCCTGTGGTTCCCAGTACGCGTTGATCATCACGTAGATGTCATCATCGTCTTGAGAAGCTCCGTGCAGGCAGAACGCCAAGGTATGCGAGTTGTACGAAAGATCGGCTTTCTCGCCGGTTCCGTACCAGGCAACGTCCTCCCTCCAAAACCGGCTACGGCTTAGCGAAGGATGTCGTTTCCGAAAACTGATCATGTTCTTGAAGAAACGGAACATGCCCTTGTTCTTCTGGAGCTGGCTCCAGTCCAGCCATCCGGTTTCGTTGTCCTGGTTATAAGGATTGTTATTGCCGAATTGAGTGTTTAGGAATTCGTCGCCGGCCCGGAACATGGGGACCCCGTTCGATAGCATGAGCAGGCAGAAAAAATTCTTAACCTGCCTGCGCCGCAGGGCGATCACCTCATCCACTACTCCGTTGTCGCCTTCGTAACCACAGTTCCAACTGTAGTTCGCGTCGGTGCCGTCCTGGTTGTCGTTGCCATTCGCCCAGTTGTGCTTCGCGTTGTAAGAGACAAGGTCGTACAGCGTGAAGCCGTCATGAGAAGTGATTGCGAGTTTATTTTCGGGCGCGAGAATGGCCTCCGTGCGAGATGACAGGCATTCGTCACATGCCAATCTTCGCCGATTGATTTAACTATTTGCACAAACCCTAGTCCTGCAAAGTCAGAGAGTTGGCTCTGCGCACAAACGGCCATGAGGATGCAGATTCATATGCGACGGCGCCCAAGGAGCGCCTAAACGTAATGGCAACTTCTCCGGTACCGGCAACCATTCCCTCACCTGCACCGGCGGCACCCAAGGTGGTTGAGCACCCGCCTTCACGTCTCAAACCAGCCTGGCAGAAGTTTGGAACGCCGCTGATCGCGGTCCTTCTAGCACTAGCCGTGGTTGTGACAATTACCCGGAACTGGAATGCCTGGGAAGGCGGCCACGTCGAACAAGTGACAGACGACGCTTATGTTCGCGGCGATCTCACGCCGTTAAGCACGAAGATTGCTGGCATCGTCAGGGAGGTAAGCGTCTCTGACTTTCAGACCGTTCATGGAGGGGACCTGCTTGTTAAGTTGGATGACGATGACTATCGGGCACAGGTAGCTCAGGCCATTGCGGCAGTGGAAGCTGCGAAGGCAGCAATCGAGAACAATCGTCGCCAAAAGCAACTCCAACAAGCCAAAGTTGACCGCGCGCTAGCTGGAGTGAACCAGGCGGAAGCGGAGATCTCGGCCGCTCAAGCCGGTATTCAAGCTGCGCAGGCCGATATCGACCGTGCTCTTCCAGAGCGCCGTCGGCAGGAAAATCTCATCGCAACTAACTCTACAACTCAGCAGAAAGTAGAACAAGCAACTTCCGCCGAGGAAAGTTCACGCGCCCAGCTTGTAAACCGTCAAGCCGATTTGGAGCAGGCCAAGGCTGCTCTCTCGAGCAGTCAGTCTGGCGTGGATGGCGAACGCCGTGGGCTTGATGTTCTAGGTTCCCAGGAACTTCAACTCATTGCCGATCTCCACGCAAAAGAGGCGGCACTCACCGTGGCACAGGTGAACCTCGGCTACACGAAGATCGAAGCACCAGCCGAGGGCAGCTTGGGCGAGAGGCAGGTTCGACCTGGACAGCTGGTATCTCCCGGAACCCAAGTCATTCCATTTGTCAGCAAAGTTAAGTGGGTACAGGCCAACTATCGCGAGACACAGCTCACAAACGTCAAGGTCGGCGACCCCGCGGAGATTCGGATAGATGAGTATCCAGGGAAAGTGTTTCGCGGCAAGGTCATCGAGATTGCGCCCGCCAGCGGTTCACAATTTGCGTTGCTGCCACCCGACAATGCCACCGGCAATTACACGAAGGTCGTGCAAAGAATCCCAGTAAAAATTGCGCTCGACGACCCAACTATCGCTACCACACTGCAGCCGGGTCTGTCCGTGATCGCGACCGTGCGCACAAGGCACTGATTGGAACGAACCATGGCTTCATCGGTGACCACACTTCGACCTTCACCCTTCCAAGTGGCGAGAGCCACTGCAGCGGGGTTGCCGAGTGAGATCTCGAAAAGTCCGCTGCTCGGGATTCTGGGTGTAATCATAGGCGCTGGCGTAGTCACACTTACGGGACGCATGATTTCGCTCGGTCTTGCCGATCTCAAGGGTGGTATGGGATTTGGTTTCGATGACGGCGCGTGGATCAGCAGCGCCTACAACATTGCCCTGATGTTCATTGGGCCGTTAACGGTGTACGTGGGGGCTTTATTAGGAGCGCGGCGAGTTCTATTCTTTGCTGCGACCTCGTTCACATTGATCTGTCTCCTCGCTCCGTTCATCCACAGTTACAGCCTGATGATCGTTGCCATGATTTTGGCCGGGCTTGCCTCAGGCACGTTCTACCCCCTGACGCTGACCTTTGCGCTGCGCAGTATTCCAGTTCGATTTCTTCCGTACACCATCGCCCTGTATGCGACCTCTGTGGACGGAGCCGTCAATATTGCGCCATCGCTCTACGGTTGGTACCGGGAGCACCTTTCATGGCACTGGATCTTCTGGAATTCCGCGGTAATTACCGCATTCATGATGCTCTGCATCTACTTCGGAATTCCTAAAGCAGCGGCGGCAAAGAAATCAGAACCAGCTCCAAGCTTTGCCGGTTTTCTGTACTGGAGTGCGGGACTGGCGATGCTTTACGCAGCCATCGATCAAGGCGAACGGCTTGACTGGTGGCGTTCCGGCCTTTTCAATGCATTGTTCTACGGAGGCGCGTTCCTGGTTGTCTGCGCCATTGTGAGCCGTTTCCGAATGCCCAACCCCCTGGTCGCGGTTCCTTATCTCCGGCAGTGGAATACGATCCTGCTGGGTATTGCACTGTTTTTCTTTCGATTCTGTCTGGTGTCGACCATCATTCTCATTCCGCAGTCGTTGACAGTTCAGGGATTCGTTGCCGATCAGATCGGCCCTGCGGTTATTTGGAGCGCTCTCCCCTTGCTCTTCATCGCGCTCATTGCGGGGTTCTTAATGGCCAACAAAGCGGACTCCCGTTTCCTCATGGCGTCAGGATTTGTGTGCATGGCCTTTGCCTGTTATCTGAATGCAAACCTCACCAGCGTTTGGTCGGCCTCGAACTATTACCGGACTGAACTACTCATGGGAGTTGGGCAGGGGTTCGCGTTTGTTGGTCTGGTCGGAACCATCATTTTGCAGGGGATTTTTTCAGGAGGGATGTCGAAGCCCCAGTGGATCTTGACCTTCTCCGCCTTCTTTCACACTGTGCGGCTATTTGGCGGAAACCTGGGTGCCGTTTACATGGGCCACTTCGTCGCGCAGCGGGAGAAGCTGCATTCGAACCTCCTCGGCCTGCACGTACAGAGCGGAAATTGGATCACGGATACCAACATCCACCAGCTTGCTACCGGACTCTTTTCAAAATCATCCGGAACTGCGGCGGCCGCAGGTCGGGCAGTTGGCGTTATCAGCGCGCGGCTTCGTCTTCAGGCTTACACGCTGAGCATAAACGATGGGTTCTATCTGGTTGCTTGGGCGTGCGCAGTCATGCTGGTGTTAACAGCCCTGCTGCGCAAGTCTCCGCTGAATTATGGTGATCTCACTGCAATTCAAGAACAACTGCACGCCCCTGAGGCTGCGAAATCATGACTCCTCATCACAATCCTTCAAATCGACTGTTCCGTCAGGGGGCGACAGTGCTCGTCTCCCTTTTCAGCTTTTTAACGTTTGCCCTGGCGCAGCAGCCAGAGTCGAGCATCGCGCGTCGTCTCAATCTGCATGAAGCTGTCGAACTGGCATTGAGACACAATCACTCTGTGCGTATCGCGGCCCTTCACGTCCAAGAAGAGCAACACGCGAAGGAAGTTGCGAGAAGCGCGTACTTGCCAACGCTGAGGAATGACAGTGAGTTTGCGCATGCCACCGATACGCAGTTCATCGCGATTCCTGCAGGTTCATTTGGAACGATAGGAAATACTGCCATTCCATCACAGCAGTTCAATATAAATCAGGGCGAGAAAAACTTCATCGCTAGTGGCACAGGGCTGACCCAACCACTCACCGAACTATTCAAAATCAAAGCGGGAAATGACGTAGCACGCGCGGACCTGAACGCCAGCCGCGAAAAGTCGCGCGGAGTCGAAAACGATGTGGCTCTGAGAGTCCGTGAGCTCTACTACAACATTCTGGTAGTGGAGTCCAAACAACAGGCTATCGAAGCACAGATTCGCGCCGTCGGCGACCTGCAAAGTGAGCGCGTACAGCAGGTCAAGTACGGCAGCACACTTGAAGTAGATCTAATCGAAAGTAAAGCCCAGTTACTTCAGGCAAAACAGGATCTGCTGACGACGGAGTTGCAACTGTCTGATCTGCGATTGAAGTTCAACGATGTTGTGGGTTTGCCAGTCAAGACTGACGTCGCTCTCGATCCTGACGTTCCGGCCCCCTCTGTAAGCTGTGAGCGCGAGCAATGCATAAAGCTCGCTCTGGATTCTCAACCGGAAATCACCGAAGCGCGGGCTGAAGTGGAAAAAGCTTCGGCGGGTGTGCGTGCGGCCAAGCGCGAATATATCCCCGATATCGAGGCGTTTGCCCGCTATAGCTACCAGGAAAACGTGCCCTTCCTCGCCCGGAACTTCGGAACGTTTGGCATTCACTTTGGCTACGACCTGTTCGACGGAGGCAAAAAGCGGGCCACACTTCGGGAACGCGACGCACAGTTGGCACAAGCCAAAGAGAATCTGGCTCGCATCAGCGACGATGTCGAAGTACGAGTGCAGACCGCCTACAACAAGCTGGAGCGCACGCAACAGATGGTCGCAGTTTCGCAGGAACTGCTGGCCACTCGTCAGGAGGCTCGACGAGTCTCCGCACAGCAGTTAAAAGAGGGCACTTATCTGCCCTCGCAAGCCGATGCTGCAGCCGCGCAAGAGTTCGAGGCCCAGACGCTCCTGCTGCAATCCCAACTCGAATACGCTCAAGCACAGGACGAACTGACAAACGCGATCGGAGAAACGGCAAGGTGATTGCATTCAAGAATCAGTCCGACGCGAGGGTATCTCGCGGCCTAAACGAGCAAATAGTCAACGTATGCGGAGCGCTTTCAATTCGACAGGAGTTGCAATAGTCACGGTTATGGTCTTTTTGCAGGTACGCGCCTCCGCACAACAAGAAGCTGACCTTCAGCAGCAACTGCAGCAACTGAAACAGCAATACGAGACGACGACTCACGACCTCGAGCAACGCATTGCTGTCTTGGAACAGCAAATCGACAAAGAGAAAGAGAACAACGCAAAGGCGAAAGCAGGAACAGTATCTGCGGTGGAGCTGGCAGCCCAGCAAGCAGCTCAACAAGCAGTCCTCGGAGAGTCTGATCAAGTGGGAGCGAAATTTCAAGGCCAGCTGCCTTCAGAACCGACCTATGACCTCCTGAGAGAGGCAGACGTAAAGATATCGAAGCTGCAGGAGCAGGTGAGCAGCTTTGAATTCCACGGATATTTTCGCTCCGGTTACGGGCTCAACAGCGTGGGCGGGGAACAGGTGGCATTCCAGGCCCCGGGCGCTGATGCCAAGTACCGCCTGGGTAACGAAGCGGAAACCTACGCTGAATTGATCTTCGTCAACAACTGGATTAACCCACAGCACGACTCCGGGAAAGCCTGGATGAAGACCGAGGTCATGATTGAGGCCAACACTACGAATGCAGGCAGCTATGCAAATTTCGCCAATGGTACGGGTGATGATCAGTTCCGCTTTCGTGAAGCCTTTGTCTCAGCCGGCAACATTTTTGAAAGCCAGCCGGGTGCCAAGTTCTGGGCGGGTGAGAGATACTATCGTCGCCAGCACATTGAGATCGACGATTTTTATCCCTTGGACATGAGCGGTTACGGCGGCGGGTTTGAGGATCTCAATCTTGGAATCGGCAAACTGGCTGTGGCGTTCTTATCCGGGGCTCGGCCCGACATTGTCACTCAGAACGGCAACTACGCGAAGAGCAACATCGACGTACGTTTCTACGATCTGAAGGGGCCCGCAGGCCTCTGGGCGGGGTGGTTCGATTTCGCCACTGCGAAAGGTGGCACAACCACACCGGGCACGGTTCCCGGCACCACCGCAACGAGCACAATTCCCACGACGAGTGGATACGCATTCGGCCTGCGCCATCAACGCCTTGAATGGCATGGTGGCTATCACGCATTTTCTATTCAATACGGAACCGGACCGGCCAGCAATTTCAGTACGTCGATCACTGACCCAACGTCTTTTATCAACAGCTCGGCAAGATTTCTAGTCACGGAGCAGGTGCTCTTTCAGCCGAACGACAGGTTCGCGATCATGCCGATCTTCGTCTACCAGCGAACTAAAGACGGCAATCCTCAACGCCCCTGGGAACAGTGGGTCTCGTTCGGCGCAAGGCCCGAAATCTTCTTTACCAATTATCTCTCCCTCGCGTTCGAGGGAGGATTTGACCACACGCACAGCCGGATTGGTCTGTACGACGGCTGGCTGCGGAAAATTACGATCGCGCCACAAATCGGATCAGGCAGAAAGTTCTTCAGTCGTCCCGTATTGCGCGCCTTCCTGACCTATGCAAGCTGGTCAGACGGACTCCGCGGCTTCGTTGGCGGAGTGCCATACCTGAACCGAACGAATGGGCTGACCTACGGAGTACAGGCCGAAACATGGTGGTAGGACCTGAATCCAGAACGCGCAGGCGAAAGTACACGAGCACTAATGGCCAATTAATTGCAATGCACACAACGCTTGGGAAGTTGAGGTCGGGAGACATGGCAACGAGAGAAATTACAGCTACTTCTGGTTCGGCAAACATACCTGCAGTCTCGGCGACACCAAACTACACGCGCCCTCTCGCAATCGTGACCACGTTGTTTTTTATGTGGGGCTTCCTCACTTGTTTGAATGACATTCTGGTTCCGCATCTGAAGTCGATCTTCGATCTCAGCTATGCGCGGGTCATGCTGATTCAGTTTGCATTTTTTTCTGCGTACTTTTTGTTTTCTATTCCGTGGTCGAAGGTCGTGAACGCAATCGGTTATCAGAAAACCATGGTGGCCGGATTGCTCGCTATGGCGGTCGGCGCATTTCTGTTTCTGCCCGCAGCTTCGTCCGCTTCGTTCCCGCTGTTTTTGGGAGCGTTGATCGTACTCGCAGCTGGCATCACCGGCTTGCAAGTAGCAGCCAACCCATACGTCGTCGTACTCGGGCGACCAGAAACAGCTTCCAGTCGCTTGGACCTGACACAAGCATTTAATTCACTGGGCACAACGATCGCCCCTAAACTCGGGGGACTGCTGATCCTTGCAGTCGCCCCACTGGCGGTCGAAGGAATGAAAGCCCTTTCGCCGGCAGCGTTGCATCTATTCCGCGTGCAAGAGGCCGCGTCGGTGAAGATGCCGTACACAGTGATTGGCATTGCCTTGCTTCTTCTGGCAGCGCTTATCGCGACGTCAAAGCTGCCGACGATCCCACACGCGGAATACCGTCCTGCGACCAAGGGCGGTGATTCGGTCTGGAAACATCCCAATCTGATTTTTGGCGCCCTCGGGATTTTTGCCTATGTAGGCGCAGAAGTCTCCATCGGAAGTTTCCTGGTGAATTATTTCGGCCTGCCAGAGATTGCAGGGTTGTCCGCAAAGGGTGCTGCAGGTTACGTGTCGTTCTATTGGGGCGGTGCAATGCTCGGGCGCTTTCTTGGCGCGGGCCTATTACGAAAGTTTAGGGCCGGGCATCTCTTGGGCACGTTTGCGATTTGTACTTCGTTACTGGTTAGTCTTTCGATGCTTACGCACGGCCACTTCGCCATGTGGAGCATCCTAACCGTCGGGTTTTTCAATTCCATCATGTTCCCAACAATTTTCAGTTTGGGAGTGGCTGAACTCGGGCCTTTGACGGGCAATGCATCCGGCATTCTGAACATGGCCATCGTGGGCGGCGCAATCGTCCCTTTGATCCAAGGTGTGATTGCTGACCACATCGGAATTCATCATGCGTTCTTCATTCCCGTGATCTGCTACCTGTACATCCTGTACTACGCGCTGAGCGGATCGAAACCAAACAGCGAACGATACGCGACGGCTTAGATAGGTAATTGGGAGTTGACAATGGTGATCGCAGGCGACGTCGGCGGTACGAAAACAGACTTGGCGATCTACTCGCGCGAGTCCGGGCCGCACACACCCCTGGCTCAAACCGAAGTCCATAGCGCCGACTATCCCAGCCTGGAGGCAATGGTCCGGGAATTTCTCGCCCAAGTGAAGATGTCGGTTGATGTCGCATCATTTGATGTTGCAGGCCCTGTAATCAATGGTCATGTGAAGACCACAAACTTGCCGTGGATTTTGGATGAACAAACGCTGGCAAATGACCTGGACCTGAAAGCCGCTCACCTGATGAACGATCTCGAAGCGGTCGCACGTGCGGTTCCAGCCCTGCGCGTCGAGGACGTGATCACGATTAATAAAGGAGAGCCGGTTTCGAATGGTCCGATTGCAGTGATCGCTCCGGGCACGGGCCTGGGCGAGTCTTTTCTGACCTGGGATGGATCCGAGTATCTCGCCCACGGTTCTGAAGGCGGACACTGTGATTTCGCGCCGACAGACGAGCGTCAGATTCGTCTGCTGGGTTATCTGCTTCCTCGTTTCGGACACGTCGGGGTGGAGCGTGTCTGCTCTGGAATCGGCGTTCCCAACATCTACGAATTTCTTCGCGATGAGGAAAATATTCCAGAACGACCGGAAGTCGCTCAGTCCATTGCATCGGCGAAAGATCACACCAAGGCCATCGTAGAGGCGGCCTTCGATCCGCAGCGTCCCAGCGAATTGTGCCTGGCGACGGTCGATTTGCTTGCCTCCATACTGGCAAGCGAGGCCGGCAATCTCGCACTGAAAGTTCTGGCGACGGGCGGGGTGTACCTGGCTGGTGGCGTTGCGCTTCATCTCGTGAAATTGCTCCAGACACCAAAGTTCCTGGAGACTTTCACCAGAAAGGGCCGCTTCGAAGATTTAATGGAGCGGATGCCGATTCACATCATCACAACACGCGCGGCTCTTCTTGGAGCCGCGACGTTCGGCCTGCAGAGCCTGAGTAAAGTCAACAACGGCGTCGGAGCAACAGCCTCCCTCGCCACTGTTTAGTTCGACTGACGACCTAGCAATAGAAAAGGAGATCAGAATGGCAGCGAGTCCTCAACCCCAAGTGAAGAAACGAGCGACTAAACAATCCACGTGGAAAGCTCTCACGGCTCACTCCAAGGAAATATCCAAGCAACACTTGCGGCAGTTATTTGCGGACGATCCTAAGCGCGGGCAGCGCATGGCAGTGGAGGCGCTGGGTATTTACCTCGACTACTCCAAGAATCGCGTTACGGATAAGACGCGCAATCTACTGCTCCAACTTGCGACGGAGTTCGGTTTGCGAGCACGGATCGACGCAATGTTCAGTGGAGAAAAGATCAACGTCACCGAAAAGCGAGCGGTCCTGCACGTGGCCCTGCGTGCCCCGAAAGGCGAATCGATCTTTGTCGACGGAAAAAATGTCGTGCCCGAAGTCCACGCGGTACTGGACCGCATGGCCGACTTCTCCAACCGTGTGCGCGGCGGCGAATGGAGAGGGCATACCGGAAAGCGCATTCGGAATGTCATAAACATCGGCATCGGCGGCTCCGACCTCGGTCCGGTCATGGCGTATGAGGCGCTTAAGCACTACTCAGAACGCTCGATGACCTTTCGCTTTGTCTCGAATGTGGATGGAACGGACTTCTCAGAAGCGGTACAGGATCTCGATCCGGCGGAGACGCTGTTCATTGTCTCGTCAAAAACATTCACCACGCTCGAGACCATGACCAATGCTCAGACGGCTCGCGCCTGGTCGGTGGCGGGATTCGGCGGCGATGAAAAGTCCGTGGCGACGCATTTTGTGGCGGTATCGACCAATGCTGCGGAAGTTTCGAAGTTCGGTATCGATACGGCGAACATGTTTGGATTCTGGGATTGGGTTGGCGGACGCTACTCCATGGACTCGGCGATCGGCCTTTCGACGATGATTGCGGTCGGTCCGGAGAATTTCCACGCAATGCTCAGCGGCTTCCACAAAATGGATGAGCACTTCCGTACAGCTCCATTTGAGGGCAATTTACCGGTTCTCATGGGCCTGCTGGCGGTTTGGAACAACGATTTCCTCGGTGCCGATACTGTCGCCGTACTGCCTTACGAGCAATACCTGAAGCGATTCCCGGCATATCTGCAGCAACTGACGATGGAAAGCAACGGGAAGCATGTCACGCTTGAGGGGGAAGCGGTCAACAAAGACACAGGCCCCATCTACTGGGGCGAGCCTGGGACCAATGGTCAACACTCTTTCTACCAGCTGATCCATCAAGGTACCCGCCTCATTCCTTGCGACTTCATCGGATTTGGGAACCCGCTCAATCCGCTGGGCCGTCATCATGACATGCTGCTTGCCAATGTTTTCGCTCAAGCTGAAGCCCTGGCATTTGGCAAGACACCAGCGCAGGTGAAAGCGGAGGGCACTCCGGACTGGCTGGTGCCGCATCGCGTCTTTGAAGGCAATCGCCCCTCCAATACGATCCTCGCTGAGCGGCTCAACCCCGAAACACTGGGCAAGCTTATTGCGCTTTACGAGCACTCCGTCTTCACTCAAGGCGTGATCTGGAATATCGATTCGTTTGATCAATGGGGCGTGGAGCTGGGTAAGGTTCTGGCGCAGCGCATCATTCCAGAGCTCGAGAACCCGGCTGAGCCTGTGCTCAATCACGATAGCTCGACCAATACTCTAATCCGGCGGTACCGCAAGCTTAAGGAGCAGCAATGACGTCAAATGGAACTCTCAATAACACGAGCAAGAATACGCTGCGCGATGTTCTGACACGTTTGGAAAAAGAAGGCGCCGGCCTTGGACACTTCAATGTCTCTGACCAGGTCTTGTTGAAGGCGGTGATCGCAGCTGCGGCTGAGACCAAACTTCCGGTACTCATCGGCGCTTCCGAAGGAGAGCGGGAGTTCTTTGGCGCACGGCAGCTTGCCGCCCTGGTGAACAGTGAGCGCCGGGAATCTGATGTCCCGATCTTTCTCAACGCGGACCATACACATTCGCTAGCGAAGGCCCTGGAAGCCGCGAACGCGGGATTTGATGCCGTGACGATTGATTTTTCAGCGTTGCCTTTTGAAGAGAATGTGGCTCGCACTAAAGAAACGGTGCAAGCGATCAAGGCGATCAACCCCGGAATCCTTGCGGAAGGGGAGATTGGCGATATCGGGACCGGCTCCGAAATTAAAGAAACCGCTCAGGGCGGGAAGCTCAGTACACCGGAGGAAGCGCGACAATTCGTCGAGGCAACCGGGATTGACAACCTCGCTCCGGCCGTTGGCAACATGCACGGCATGCTGAAGAGCATGGTGCAGGGAAAAGCGAAGAAGCATCTCGATCTCGAAAGGATTGCCCAAATCAAGAAAGCGACTGGGGCCTTTCTCACTCTGCACGGCGGGTCAGGGACCGACGATGAACACTTTCGGAAGGCAATCGCTGCGGGAATCAACATCATCCACATCAATACCGAACTGCGCGTGGCGTGGAGGGAATCACTGGACAAAAGCCTGTCGCGAGACACCAACGAAGTTGTGCCCTACAAGATTCTGCGGCCGGTCGTAGATTCTGTAAAGCAGGTTGTTAGCTCGCGCTTGAGACTGTTCCATGGTCAGCCGGTCAGTTCCGACGCGGTCGGAAGCGTTGCGTGAGCAGTTCAAATAGCAACTCTGGGACCTAGAGAGAAAGATGCACAACCATCTCGTCAAACTCGCTCCGTCAATTCTTGCCGCCGACTTTGCGCGCCTAGGTGAACAGGTGGCCGAAGCCGAGCGGTCAGGCGCGGATCGGATTCATGTCGATGTGATGGACGGACACTTCGTTCCCAACATCGCCATCGGGGCGCCGATCGTGAAGTCACTCCGGCGAGTCACGCGCCTGCCGCTCGAGACTCACTTGATGATTTCCGATCCGGATTCTTTCCTCGACGAGTTTGCCGAGGCCGGTTCGGATTCATTTCTCGTGCATTGGGAAGGTAACAACAACTTGCACCGCACGGTGCAACGGATTAAGTCGCTTGGGAAACGCGCTGGAGTGGCCATCAACCCAGCTACTCTTGCTTCGGTTCTGGAAGAAATACTGCCAGATCTCGATCAGGTGCTGGTCATGACCGTGAATCCAGGTTTTGGCCATCAGCATTTTCTACAGTCGACCTTGCCCAAACTCCGGCGGGTCGCACAAATGATCGAGCGGATCAAACCGGACTGTGAGTTGGAAGTCGACGGAGGAATTGATGAGGCAACAGCTCCAATGGCCGTCGCTGCAGGAGCCAATGTTCTGGTCGCAGGTACGTCAGTATTTGGCAGTGACAAAGATGTGGCGGCGGCAATGGAATCGTTGCGCGACGCAGTGTTGCAGGTTGCGCGGTGAATCAAACGCGATTTTCAAAAGAGGAGAACTTATGGAACTTGGAATGATAGGACTGGGCCGCATGGGCGCCAACATGGTGCGTCGGCTAATCAAGAAAGGACGCCGCTGCGTTGTATTTGACAGGTCACCCCAAGCGGTGGCCGATCTGGTCAAAGACCACGCGATCGGAGCCGACTCACTGATCGATCTGGTAAAGAAACTGGAGAAACCACGCGCAATTTGGTTGATGGTTCCGGCGGCAGTCGTAGATCAGACGATCGCGGATCTGCTCCCGCACCTCGAAGCAGGCGACATCTTGATCGACGGGGGGAACTCCTACTACGTGGATGACATCAAGCGGGCCAGAGAGCTCGCGCCAAAAAAGATTCACTATGTTGACGTCGGCACCAGCGGTGGCGTGTGGGGTCTCGAACGCGGCTACTGCATGATGATTGGCGGCGAAAAAGAGATCGTCCAGCACCTCGATCCGATCTTCTCGATCCTCGCCCCCGGAATCGGCGACATATCACGCACTCCTGGACGCGAGAAACTCGATAGCACCGCCGAGCAAGGCTATCTGCACTGCGGGCCCAATGGGGCCGGCCACTTCGTCAAGATGGTCCACAACGGAATTGAATATGGAATCATGGCGGCCTACGCAGAAGGGCTGTCGGTGATACGTTCGGCAAACATTGGAAAACGGCTGGAAAAGATCGATGCCGAGACCACGCCCTTGCGCGACCCGGAGCATTACCAGTACGACATGGACCTCAAGAACATCGCCGAAGTGTGGCGACGCGGCAGCGTGATCGCATCGTGGCTGTTGGATCTGACTGCAACCGCCTTGGTTCAGGACCCCGGGCTTTCGAAGTTTGCCGGCCGCGTTTCTGATTCCGGCGAAGGTCGCTGGACAATCAAAGCCGCAATTGACGAAGCCGTCCCCACTCCCGTGCTAACTGCTTCCCTGTACGAGCGTTTCAGCTCACGCGGTGAAGCAGATTACGCCGACAAGCTCCTGTCGGCGTTGCGGTTCGAATTCGGCGGACACTTGGAAAAGCCGAAAGAAAAATCTGAGGCTGCCTGAAGGAGAATTTTATGACTAACACTCACTCGGACGCGCTGGTTTTCTTCGGCGCCACCGGAGATCTTGCATACAAAAAGATTTTCCCTTCCCTCCAAGCGATGGTAAAGCGGGGACACCTCAATGTTCCAGTAGTCGGGGTTGCCAAAGCTGGATGGAATCTCGATCAGCTGCGCGCTCGCGCAAAAGACAGCTTGGAGAAGCATGGCGGGCTTGATCCTGCCGCTTTCGAAAAGCTGATAAGTTTGCTGCGCTATGTCGATGGCGACTATCAGGATCCGGCGACCTTTGCTGCGCTTCGCCGGGAACTCAAAGATGCGAACCGCCCGGCACATTATCTGGCAATCCCGCCGGTTCTGTTTGAAACCGTGGTCGAACATCTGTCCGTGTCCAATTGTGGGCGGGGCGCGCGCGTCATCGTCGAGAAGCCCTTCGGGCACGATCTGGCATCCGCGCAGGAACTGAACAAGGTTCTGCTCGGGACCTTCGATGAAGCCGACATCTTCCGCATCGACCATTATCTCGGCAAGCGCGCTGTGAACAATGTGGTGGCGTTCCGCTTCGCCAACACATTTGTGGAGTCCTTCTGGAACCGTAACCACATTGAGAGCGTCGAGATCACGATGGCGGAAGACTTCGGGGTTCAGGGCCGCGGAGGGTTTTACGATCAGACTGGAACGATCCGCGATGTGGTCCAGAACCATCTCTTCCAGGTCTTGTCGAATCTGGCGATGGAACCGCCCGTCCGCTCCGACAGCGAGTCTATCCGCGACGAAAAGGCCAAAGTGTTGCGAGCGATTCCACCGATCGAGGAACAGAACCTTATTCGCGGCCAGTTCCGCGGCTACCGCGATGAAAACGGGGTTGCGAAGGACTCGCAGACCGAGACCTTCGCCGTCGTGAAGCTGGAAATCAATTCCTGGCGCTGGAAAGGAGTGCCATTTTACATTCGCGCCGGCAAATGCTTGCCGACGACCTGCACTGAGATCGTCGCCAAGTTTCACAAGCCGCCGACCCTGATTCCCGACAGCCAGTTGGTCGAAAATCATGTGCGGCTGCGGTTAAGTCCGGAGATCACGATCGCCATGGGAATGATGACTTTGGCTCCCAACGCAGAGGGACTCGTGCTTCAGAACACCGAGATGATGGCCACCCACTCTCCACGCGCGGATGAGATGGACGCCTACGAGCGCGTGCTCGGAGCGGCTATGGAGGGAGATAGTACGTTGTTCGCGCGCGAAGACTACGTCGAAGAAGCCTGGAGAATCGTGGAACCAGTGCTCAAAAAGAACACCCCGGTTCATCAGTATGCGCCAGGGACCTGGGGGCCGAACGAAGTCGATCGAGTGGTCCCAAATGGGGGCTGGAGCAATCCGGGCGAGAAGAAAGCACTTGCATTTGCAAGCGAGGCCGCGTGATGAAGATTGAAGTCTACGCCGATGCCGACGCGGTCGCTCTCGAAGCCGCAAAGCTAATCGCCAAAGCGGCCCAAGAGGCAGTCGCGACGCGAGGAAAGTTCGTGATGGCGGTGAGTGGCGGCAAAACACCGTGGATCATGCTTCGCGATCTCGCACAGCAAGAAGTTCCGTGGAAGGGTGTGCATGTCGTTCAGGTAGATGAAAGGGTCGCACCCGAAGGCGATCCCGACAGAAATCTCACTCATTTGCGAGAGAGTCTGCTCGAACATGCACCTTTAAGCGCCGAGCAGATCCACGCCATGCCGGTAGAAGCTACCAATCTCGAAGCGGCTTGCAGACAGTACGCGCTGACCTTGGAAACGCTTTCAGGCTCACCACCTGTGCTTGATCTCGTTCACTTAGGACTCGGACCCGACGGCCACACCGCTTCGCTGGTGCCGGCCGACCCGGTCCTCGATGTGAAGGAGGCAGACGTTGCACTCACGGGAATTTATCAGAACCGGCGGCGTATGACGCTGACGTATCCGATTATTAATCGCTCCGGTCGCGTGCTTTGGCTAGTGACCGGGAGCGAAAAAACGGGAATGCTTGCCCGCTTGCAAACTCGAGATGTTTCCATTCCAGCCGGCCGCGTTAGCAGGAATCATGCCGTAGTCTTGGCAGATCGCGCTGCCGCGGGCCAAGAAGGTGTTAAGCAGTCGAAGACAGAGGTCGCTTGAGAGAACGCCGGTTTGTCTGGGTGGCCGGGTCATGGGAACCATGGTGGCTTAGGACCTCGTCGAAACTTTTCTAGCAGCCGAATTCAGTCAGGCGAACGCCATCTGAGACGCCTGAGCAAAGTTGCTGGACTCGAAAAGAAGGTAACCGGCGAAGTCCGAACCGAGACTTCGGCGGTTTCAGCCTAGCTGAAGAGAGACCGAATTTACATTTACCACGGAGGCAGTCATGAGTACCGCAATAGCTCCAGTTGAGAATCTGAGCGCCGCAGAACTCGATCAGTTGTGCATCAACACGATTCGCACGCTGTCGATGGACGCTGTGCAAAAGGCCAATTCCGGGCACCCCGGCACGCCGATGGCACTGGCACCGGTTGCCTATCATC
>Ga0210395_10000617_pt1 | contig 27212 bp, 22 predicted proteins | sample IncBWH4OmetaG_FD_150861 | JGI IMG/M metagenome (GOLD analysis project Ga0210395, IMG submission 150861) | Forest soil microbial communities from Barre Woods Harvard Forest LTER site, Petersham, Massachusetts, United States - Inc-BW-H-4-O ... | reverse complement strand
ACAAAGGCATCGAAGAAAAGCCGGAGAGCATCGTCGCCGCCGTTGGTGAGAAGGAGTTCTTCGGGGGATACCTTGAAATGACGAGCGAGACGGCGAGTGCCGTGATCGTACTCAGGATACATGGAGAGAAGCTTCGGAGTAAGCTTCGCCAAAGCGCGCTGTACGGCGGGCGAGCAGCCGGCGGTATTTTCGTTGAAGTCGAGGCGGAGTTTATCGGCGCGGCCCTCGCCAGGCGGTTCGTACGTGCGGCGATCAAGGATTGCTTGTCGAACGGGGAGTTGCGGTTTCATTTGAGAACTCTCATTTGCGCACCTCGACGGCGTTGGCGTGCGCGAGCAAGCCTTCTGCCTTCGCCAATCGTACCGCGTCGCTTGCCAGACGATTAAAGCCGATACGCTCGATGGTCTGAACGCTGATACATTTCACAAAATCCGCGGCAGAGAGACCGCCGCGCATGCGCGCCCAGCCTCCCGTAGGCAAGACATGATTGCTGCCGCTGATGTAGTCGCCGAGCGGCTGAGCGCCCCATGGACCGAGGAAGATGGTCCCTGCGGCGCTGATTGTTTTGAGCATTGCGTCGGGATTGTGCGGAAGGCTCAGGTGTTCTGGGGCGAAGCGGTTGGAAAAAACGCAAGCGGCTTCGAGAGATGGCGTGAGCAAGATCGCGCCGATTTTGCGCATGGATGCGTGAGCGGGATTGTTCGGAGGAAGTTTTGCTAACTGCGCTTGGACTTCTTCTTCCACCGCGCTTGCTAGTTTCATGGAAGGAGTTACCAGGAAGCTTCCGGCGTCGGGCGCATGCTCTGCTTGCGCGAGCAAGTCTGCCGCTATCCATCTGGGATTCCCGCTCGTTGCAAGAACGATAGCTTCCGTCGGGCCAGCGGGAAAGTCGATGGCGCAATCGCTGCTTACTAGCTGTTTTGCGGCAGTGACAAAGCGATTGCCGGGCCCAAAGATTTTATCCACGCGCGCGATGGTTTTCGTGCCATAGGCGAGCGCTGCGATGGCTTGCGCACCGCCGATTCGGGCGATTTGCGTTACGCCAAGCAAATTTGCGGCGGCGAGAAGTTCTGGATTTGGTTTTGGACAAACCACGGTGATGTGAGGGACGCCCGCGACTTGTGCGGGGGTGACAGTCATGAGGAGTGTGGAGACGAGAGCGAATCGGCCGCCGGGAATGTAGCAGGCGATGGAGTCGATGGGGCGGACGAATTGAGAGATGATGACGCCGGGCTCGACTTGGAGCGACCAGGGCTGCGGGAGTTGTTTCTCGCCGACGCGGCGGACGTTCGCGGCGGCATGCTGGACTGCTTGAAGAAATTCGGGGCTGACGTGTTTGCGAGCTGCGGTGATTTCGTTTCGCGAGATCCAGACGCCGGAGCGCCGCAGATCGATGGCGTCGAATTTCTTGGTGCAGGCAAAGAGGGCGGTGTCGCCGCGTTTGCGTACATCAGCGATGATGCGTGCGGCGATGCGCTCGGCTTCGCGGTCGCGCTCGTGGCGAGCGCGCAAGAGTTTTTTTTCGACGGCGGCGGTGAGTTTAAGGATGCGCATCAGAGCACAATCTTGTTCAGGGGATATTCCACGATGCCCTGCGCCTTGGCCGCTTTGAGCTTGGGAATAATTTGACGGACCACAGCTTCTTCAATGATGGTGTTCACGGCGACCCAATCCGGGTCGCTGAGAGCCGAAATAGTAGGTTTCTTGAGCGCGGGCAAGACGCCAAGTACGGCGGGCAGATCGTCGCGGTGAACGTTGAGGAGCAGGCCGACTTTGCTGGCTGCGGCGATCGCTCCTTGCAGCATAAGGATTAGGTTTTCGGCTTTCTCGCGCTTCCACGGTTCTATGGCGGCTGCACGATTCATGATGAAAACGGTGGCGGATTCCAGAACGGTATCGACGATGCGAAGACGATTGGCACGCAGAGACGAACCGGTTTCGGTGACTTCGACGATGGCATCGGCGAGTTGTGGGACTTTCACCTCGGTCGCGCCCCAGGAAAACTCAACGCGGGCTTTGACGCCGTGACGCTTGAGATATTGTTCCGTGATTTGCACGACTTCGGTGGCGATGGTTTTTCCTTCGAGGTCGCGAACATCGCGCATGGCGGAGTCTTCGGGAACGGCAAGGACCCAGCGAACGCGAGCAAGACGCTGCTTGGCGTAGACGAGTTCGGATAGTTCGTCAACGGCCGCGCCAGTTTCGACCACCCAATCGTGGCCGGTGATTCCGGCGTCGAGAGCGCCCGTTTCCACGTAGCGGGCCATTTCCTGTGCGCGGACCATCAGGCATTCGATCTCGGGATCATCGATGGTGGGCACGTAACTGCGCGAGCTGAGATGATTTTTCCAGCCCGCGCGCGCAAAAAGTTCAAGCGTTGCGTCCTGTAAGCTGCCTTTGGGAATGCCTAGCTTCAGACAGCTCATGCTCTCTTCTCCGGTTTCTCCTGGCCGTAAACTTTTTCTGGCGCGAAAGCGCGCTCTTCCGTAATTTTCGCGGTACCATCCGCGTCGAGCTTGCGGAAAAAACAGCTGCGGTAGCCTTCGTGACAGACGCCGGGGCCGACGGCTTCGACGCGAATGAGCAGGGCGTCGGCGTCGCAATCGACGCGGATTTCGCGCACCTTGAGGACGTGGCCGCTGGATTCCCCTTTTTTCCAGAGCTTATTGCGAGAGCGGCTGAAGAAAACCACTTCGGCAGTGCGCCTGGTTTCGGCGAGCGAGTCAGAGTTCATAAAGCCGAGCATGAGGACGTCACCGGTACGGTGGTCTTGAATAATGGCGGGGACCAGCCCGCCTGCTTTGTCGAAGTCGATGTTCACGCTACCTTCTCCCTTACAAAAAGTGCCGGAAAACAAAAAGCCCGCTGGAGCTTACCGCGCCAGCGGGCCGATGAGTGCTTTTTGAAGCGAAACTCTATGCACACCTCATCGGGCGCGGCGTATGGCCGTGATGATGATGGTGGAGATGCGCCCGAGAGTTCATAGTAAGAAATTAAAGAAAATCGTCGCCGGTGTCAACAACGGCTTTTTTTGTGAGCCACGGCTTTTTCGCGGTTAGTGCGGGGATTGAAGATGGCTGTCGAGCTTTAACTGCGACTGCTTGGCCGTTCAGGCCTCCCGGCGTTGAAGTTCATACTCATTTGCAGATGGACGGCTACGCCGGATTTGCCGTTCTCTAGCTTTTCCACGCGAACGACTTGGGCGACGTACTCGCAGTTTATCGGGTCGTGGGGCGAAGAGTAGGGAAAGGTGACGAACACGCGCATGCCGGGATAGTAGGATCTGAGACGGCTGGTGAAATAAATGCCGCTTTTTGAGGCATTTACGCTGATGGGCAGGTCCTCAAAATGATCGTCACGCGGCTCCGAGGGGCGCACCCGTACAGGCTTTGCGATTTTGGCTCTGCGGCTGACGCGGTTGTCGGACACCCGTTTTTCGAGCTTTTCTGGCATGGAGGCTTTCGAGTTAGAATTTAGGTGCACACACACCCTGGGGTGCCGTGAATCGTCAGAGCGCCGGGCCGAATCTGATACCAATACGAGAGCACGGCGAGAGCCAAATTTAAGGGGAATTGGGGCAAGACCATGGACGAGAAAATTCGCAAGGACCAAGCGGCTTGGAAGAAACAACTCACGTCGAATCAGTACTATGTGACGCGGCAGAAGGGTACGGAGCCGCCTTTCACGGGTGAGTACGAGGACACGGACACGCCTGGGGTTTACAAGTGTGTGTGCTGCGGGCAGCCGTTGTTTCGTTCTGATACCAAATACCACTCGGGCTCCGGGTGGCCGAGCTTCTACGCCCCGGCCGCAGAGGCGGCGGTGGAGACGGAAACCGATACCAGTCATGGAATGGCCCGGACGGAAGTGAAGTGCAGCCGATGCGATGCGCACCTGGGACATGTGTTCGACGATGGTCCGCAGCCGACAGGGTTGCGGTATTGCGTCAATTCGGCTGCGTTGGAATTGGACGAGGAAGAAAAAGACTAAAAAGCGCCCCGGCTGGGCCGGAGCGCTTCTCAGATTTTTGTGCTCTCAGGAGAAAACCGAAAATTACGCAGCAGGACAGGTGCAAGCCACGAGCTCGGCGACGGGATCACTTTCGCGTTCCCAGATGCCAAGCAGCAATACTTTCGTTCCCGTAGGATATTTGAAAACGTAATAAACGTTCGAACGCCCTTCGACTTCAAAGAAGCCGGGCCGCCGCGGATCTGGCCGCGAAGGAGCACCGGAATGAAGCAGCATGCGCAGTTCAGCAATCTGCTCCTGCGAATGATTTCGCAGGTCTTCCACGAGGGGCGGGTGCTTTGTAATGGTCATTATCATGTTCAATCTCCGCCACATCCAGCTTATCGTTGTCCTCACCTGTTAAGACGAAAAAAGGGGGGAAAAGTTTCATGGGCAGCAACTTCTTTTCGAGAATGTTTCGTGACAAACAGCGGTGGGAGCGGCAGAAATGGCGAATTTGCTTGCATTTTGGGATGAAAAACGGCATTTAAGGGTGGTCCAAAATGGCTCTGACCGGGTTTCAAATACGGCGTGCGGGAGAGATCGAAGGGCCAAGCGAACCGCTGCGGGACCAAAATCGAGCGAGTGGCTAGATTCCGGATGTGCCTAATTTTGTTGTAATGAATGGAGCGTTACTAGCGATAGGGGTACTTGCGCTAGTGGCGCTTCGCTGCGATAGTGGACTCAGTGACCTACCAACCTAAACAGGGATGGCCTCTGTGACCAAGACTCCAACGAAAAAGTCCTCGAAGAGAGAAAAGACCACTTTTGGCAAAGACAAGCGGCGCAAACATCATCATTTTTTGGTGACCGTATATTACGCAGACGGAGAAAAGTTTGGCCGCGTGTACACCGATAAAGATAAAGCGGATCGCTTTGCCGACCGGCAGAAGCGTTCGCCGGTGGTGAAGTCCGCGCGCGTTACGATGGTCTCCTGAAGCGAACGCACCGGATGGGGTCGTCAACGAAAAACAAGCCACGGAAGGCTTGTCGCTGCCGCGCGGGCATGTTATAAAAAGAAGCGTTGTTGAGCGGCCTTAGTATAGTGGTAGTACGGAACCTTGCCAAGGTTCAGGTGTCGGTTCGATTCCGATAGGCCGCTCCAATCTCTCCAGCTCCGATATTTCTTTCTCACGGCGGCTCTCTCCTTTAAAAAGGGATTCGCAACCCGAACTCTATCCGAGTTCGGGCGAGAGCCGCTACTGCTGCTCCGATTTCAACTAAACGTGGGGCATCCTCTTGACCAGGCAACTTCCCCGATAACTTCCGTATAGGCGTGCAAGCTAATGTCGAAGGCCACCCCGGAGTTTCAGCGCGCCAAGGTGACCCACCGGCCCCTCATGGTTACGCGACCGGCGCAATTATTGAACAATTAGTTGAAGTGCGAGATTGTGACTCAAATTTCCAGAAGTTGCGGTGATCGTTACCGCATACGTTCCAGATGGTGTGCCAGGCGTTATGTGAGGTGGAGGCGTTGTGTAAGACGAGCCGCCTCCACACGACAGGCAGAAAGCTAGAGCCAGAACCACCGCTACCGCAAAGGCTGGCAATCGCTTACGATTCCGCTGTAGCATCGCGCCCGAGCCCAGCAGTAGTAACATCCCAGTCAGCGGCATGGCTCCAGGCGGGAAACCAACATAAGCCGCAGTGCTGGTGGTCACGGATGCGGTAGTAGACACGTTCACCATTACGAACTGCGTTCCCCCACCGCTGATCTGCACGGAGGAACCGGACAAGGTACAGGTAGGCGGCCCTGTGGTTACAGCTGGCGTTATCGCGCAGCTCAAATTGACCGTTCCGGAGAACGAATTGCTCGAGGCGAGCGCGAGCGCAAAGCTCGCGGTTTGTCCCGCACTGATGGTTTGGGAAGTGGGCGACCCCGAAGAGGGGCCGAGCGTGAAATCAGGGGGCACCGTCAGCATCAGCGTCAGTGTCGTGGTCTCCGTCAAATTGCCCGAGGTGCCCGTCACCGTCACCGTCCCGGAAAACGAAGTCGCCGTCCCGCTCGCCGTTAGTGTCAGCGTGCTGCTGCCAGTCGAGGGATTCGGATTGAAAGCCGCAGTTACGCCACTCGGTAACCCCGAGGCCGAAAGCGACACGCTTCCGCTGAATCCGTTCTCCGGTGTGATCATGATCGTGCTTGTTCCCTGGCTGCCTTGCGTCATGGTCAAACTGTTGGGACTGGCTGACAGAGTGTAGCTCGGTCCCGGGGGCACCGTCAGCGTCAGCGTCGTGGTCTGCGTCAAATTGCCCGACGTGCCGATCACCCTCACTGTCGCCGTATCCGGAGTCGCCGTCGCACTCGCCGTCAGTGTCAGCGTGCTGTTGCCGGTCGCAGGGTTCGGATTGAAGGTCGCAGTTACGCCACTCGGTAACCCCGAGGCGGAAAGCGACACGTTTCCGCTGAACCCGTTCTCCGGTGTGATCATGATCGTGCTTGTTCCCTGGTTGCCTTGCGCCAAGTTCAAACTGTTGGGACTGGCTGACAGCGCGTACGCCGGCCCCGACGACCCGAACACGTAGGCCGCGCCCTGAAACTGATTCGAGCCGACTGTGTGATGAGGCGCCCCACCCACGGCCGTACTGCCGTCCAGCGAAACGGACCAGCCGAAGTCGTCATTGTCCGCGCCGTCGGACGCAGTTAGTTCCGCCTGCTGACTCCAAGTCCCGCCGCTTTCGACGAACACGTACGCCGCTCCCGGACCCTGACACGAACACCAAGCCATATATGGGTGCCAAGCGGCACTCACCACGGCCGTGCTGCCGAGGAGCGCGACGGAAAAGCCGAACTTGTCTTGTGACACGCCGTCGGAAGCCGATAGCTCCGCTTGCTGGCTCCACGTGCCGCCACTTTCGACGAACACGTACGCCGCTCCCTGATAATTCTGATTCGAGCCGACCGTGTGAAGAGTGGCACCCACCACGGCCGTGCTGGCGTCCAGCGCGACCGACCAGCCGAACTCGTCTTGTGACACGCCGTCGGAAGCCGATAGCTCCGCTTGCTGGCTCCACGTTCCACCATTTCCGACGAATATGTACGCCGCTCCCGGACCGCAACCCGCCGCCGCCGGATGGCAGGGGGCACCCACGAGCGCGGTGCTGCCGCTTACCGCGACGGATGAACCAAATGCGTCATATCCCTCGCCGTCGGACGCGATCAGCTCCGCCTGCTGACTCCAGTTTGTGCCACTTTGCGTGAACAAGTACACCGCTCCCTGAGAAGTATTCGAACCGGTCCCGTGCCCAGGTGCGCCTACCACGATCGTGCTGCCGCTGAGCGCAACGGTACGGCCGAAGTAGTTATATGCACCTCCGTCGGACGCGGTCAGTTCCGCCTGCTGACTCCAAGTTCCCCCGCCTTCCACGAACACGTACACCGCCCCCTGGGAATTATTCGAGCCAAGCGTGCGCCAGCCGGCCCCCACCACGACCGTGGTCCCGTTCACGGCGACGGAAGAGCCAAATTCGTCAAATGCTGCGCCGTCGGACGCCGTCAGCTCGGCCTGCTCGCTCCACGTTCCGCCGCTTTGCACAAACACGTATGCAGCACCCTGGGTGCTATTTGAGCCGACTGCGTGTTGCGGGGCTCCCACTACGATCGTGTTGCCGCTTACCGCGATGGAAGAACCGAAGTAGTCAGGTGTTGCGCCATCGGCCGCCGTCAGCTCCGCTTGCTGAATCCACGGATCCACCACCACCGGATAGCGGGCTTCGCCATCTTCCACGCGTAAGAGCAACCTCTCACCGCGAACCTCTAGCCAACTGCGCAGCTCGCGTGCCGTCGCGTCACGGGCTTTCAGGCCCGCATAGCGCAAAGCCACTTTCCCGTCCTTGCGCCTCAGCTCCAGCGACGTCCCAGTCGATTCCACGGCCGCCACCAAATCCCCACGCAGCTCCAACTCCAACGTCAGCGGCTCGCCGGTTGCTTTCCCGGGCGGATGGGCTAGCGTGAATCCTTGCTCCAATCCCAGAGGCCCGTTCTCATACCATTCCGTCATGCCATCACGTCGGTACTCTACGCGGTTGGCGTTCGCCTGGGGAGCGACCGCCTTTAGCATATGCAGAGCATCGCCGTATCCATAGCCGCGCGTCTCAAGCCCCCAGCGAACGTTGTGGCTGCGCACCTCGGCCCCTCGTCGCGTGAACTCCGCCACCAACGCCTGTTGTAGGTTTTCCCCGCGCAATCCATTGGCGTGTGGATGAACCCTGTAGCCGGAGTCGTCTTTTCCCAACGCCGTCGAGATTGGGCCTTGGGCGTCTGCCGGGAGACTCGGCAGCCCAGCCACAGATTTTCTCTCCGAAGATTTGCCCGCAGACGTACTCGGACTGGCTAGGATAGCCAATGGCGTGCCCGTGTTTGGCTTCCCGAACGAGGCCTCCTTTTGTGTGTTCGACTGCGCCAGCCCCGGCACGCATACCCCAACTACCAGTGCTATCGCCAAACTCGCACCGAGAACAGTCCCCGACCTTGTCTCTATGCGGCTCATAAGTGCCCGATAAGATAACATGTTTCAGCAACCCGAAGGACTCATCTCTTAGAACTTCTAGGCCAATCTCGCTACCCGCAGCCGGAGAGACACAAGCAATGTCTACTTGGCCGGTAAACTGGCTAACGTACCAAGTTCGTACGAACCTTTCCGGTTTTCCGTGCCAGCTCAAACCGGTCGACGCAACACTTTCTAATGGCCTGATCCAACAGCACTTCCCCGAGAGAACCGATCTGTCGGGCTGTACTCAATCAGAATCAGGGCAGGGCAGTATTCTGTTTGACTCAACACTTGTAAGCGATTTTAGCCTTTGAGACTCCAGTAGTTAGACTTTGAGGTTAGTGTTGCGTCGACCCATTGAGACCGCCCTTTTATTCGGCAGAATTGGCGCCACTCTTCTGCGCTCATGTCTATTACCAAACGTGCGGGCACTCTGAATTCGGGAAGTTCGCGCATAAAGGACCAAATGTCGTTCCGAGACATTTCTTTCAGTACCTGGAAAGCAGACCCCGGTATGCGCCGCATTGTTAGTAGAAATTCCAGCCCTATGGAAGCGGGTGAATCCTGCAAAAAGGTCTACAGGAATTACCTGAATCATAGCTGGCCCGCCAGCTATGGCGGTGGCACGATGGTGTGCCGCACCGGTAAGGGCTTCACCGGTCCATGGGGAGCCCCAGCTATGTGCCCTCTCGAAGGCGGCAGCGTTGGTTTGCAGATTGGTGAGGAGGCAACCGACTTCGTCTTTCTCGTCATGAACGACCGCGGCGCAGGCAGCTTGCTGCGACCAAGGTGAAGCTGGGAGCGGATGCATCTATCGCCGCTGGACCGAAGAGACGTTCGGCGGCAGCCGATACAGACGCCTATATGCGTGCGGAGATTCTGAGCTACTCCCGTGCGCGAGGCGGGTGGAACAGCCCTAGCGCCACAACGATTTTGATTTTGTCTTTCTACGTCGGGTGCCCCATCCTTGCGGGTTTGGGGTTTGGTTTTGCAAGGTGGTCTTTCTTTTTCTTACTACTTCCTCGTTTTAGTCCATTCGACGGCCTGCGCAGCCGCGTTCCGGGATCCCCTCTCTTCTTTCCAATCACTACTCACTGCCCACTGTCCACACGCACTTGCTTCCCCGCATTTCCCCATACCATTATCGAACCAATTAATCCCCGCTAACTCTTTATAAACTCGCGACTTCTAGCGCTCCATTCGAATGATACCACTCAATAATAGTCCTTGACAGTAATGAAAATCCATGCTATCGTTTCTCATGTTGTCGTCGCGAAGCGCCTCTCGACCCAGAGCCACTCCAACCGCTTCCCAAAACAAAATTCAGCGTCCAATAATATCTCCCGCATCCCCTGTAGAATCAACACTTCCAACACCACCTGCAAGTGTTCATTCTAAATCGCTTGTAGTCACTCGCTTTCCTTTAGAATCAACACTTACGAGAAAACCCCGGGGGGAGGGGTCAATTATTGTTAACGAGACACGCGATGAAGCGTGTCTGTCCCGAACGACCATCGGGAGTGAGGGACCTCTCCGATCGCCCTACGAAGCAATCCTGTCCCGAGCGGCGAACAGAACCGGGGAGATTCTTTGGGGCCGGTTTTGTCAGCAGAGTGACTCCAGATCCGGGCCCGGCTTGTCGGGCAAGGATCATCGGCAACCTGCACGCATTTCGCCTGAGCTTTTAGTGAACCGAGACTTTCTCACCCTTGCCTGGTTCATTTCTTTTCAGCAGAAATGAGGCGAAAAACATTAGTGCCGAGCCCATCGACAGCAGCCAGTACATTTCGACATAGGAGAGAACCGCAGCTTGGGCCTGAAGCATAGCGTACAGCCGGGCCATTGCCTGTTGTTGAGCAGCATGCACGCTCAAGCCGACGCTCGTCAGTCGCGTTGCAAGTGCTGTAATAGCAGCCTGAAATCGATCGGAGGCGCTGTATTCTGCCAAGACGGATTGATGATACTGACTGCGTCGAGCGATGAGAGTGGTCACGGCGGATGTCCTGACGCTCTGCCCAATGTTGCGCATGAAATTCATGAGCCCGGCGGCGGCGTTGGTCTTATCCGCTCGCAGTCCGACGTATCCGGCAAGCGTGAGGGGGACGAAAAGGAAGGCCACGGGAATGTACTGCCACACACGCAATAAAGTGGCCGAGCGGAAACTCATAAGCAGATCAACCTGTTTGCACGAGATGTACATGCTCACCGCCAGAGTTATCCAACCAAAGGCTATTAGATAGCGGGCCTGGAATCGAGTGGTGAGCCTGCCAACTATGGGAAGAACGACTAGCACCACGAGGGCGCCGGCGGAAAGCACCATGCCTGCTTTCTGTGCCGTGTATCCCATAAGAGTCTGCAGGAGTTGCGGCATGAGTACCGTGGAACTGAATAAGGCCATTCCCAGCATCAGGAACATCAGACTGCTGGCGGCGAAATTGAAGTTCTTGAACAAACGCACATCCACGATGGGCTCTTTGTGAAACCATTCCCAAATCACTAAGGAGACGAGGCCAACGGCGGCGAGCACAACCAAGATGGTAATGAAATAAGATCCGAACCAGTCGTCTTCCTGTCCCTTGTCCAGGGCGATCTGTAAAGCACCAACGCCAAGGGTCAGCAAAGAAAATCCGACGAAGTCGAAGCCGGAAAGACGCTTCTTAAGGCGGGATAGGTAGGGAGGATCTTCGACAAGCTGATGGACGAGTCCGAGCGCCAGAGCGCCAACTGGAACGTTGATGTAGAAAACCCAGCGCCAAGAGTAATTGTCGGTGATCCAGCCTCCGAGCGTCGGACCAATGGCAGGAGCGCAGATGGCTGTGATTCCATACAGCGCAAAGGCGAGCCCGCGCTTCTCGGGAGGGAAGGTATCGCCCAAGATGGCTTGAGCCATGGGCTGTAAGCCTCCGCCGAATGCACCTTGGAAGACACGAAACAGGAGAAGAAGCCCAAGGTTGGGTGCGATGCCACACAGAAAAGAGCTGACTGTGAAAAACACAATGCAGATCAGAAAGAAGCGCTTCCGCCCAAGCCATCCGACCAACCATCCACTGATGGGAAGAACGATGGCATTGGAGACCAGATAGCTGGTCAACACCCAGGTGCTCTCGTCGTTGCTAGCGCCTAGATTGCCAGCGATGTGGGGCAAAGCGACATTGGCGATGCTGGTATCGAGCACTTCCATGAACGCCGCCAGCGAAACCGCAACCGCGATGATCCAAGGATTGCCTTTGGGCTTCCAGGTATCCTCTCCCGACGTGGTGGATGCGGCGGCGCTCATCTCACTCTCACATCCGACTCCGCGGCAAAGAGTTCGTCTGGGTTCGTCTTTCCGCCCTGGCCACCCACCCCTTTCGGGAGCGCCGTTGCAGATCGATGAAACCGCCAGCACGGCCATCGCGCTTGCCGATGGCCGTGACTGTCGGGTTATGGTAGACGATGCGCACCTTTAGTTTCCTTTTCGTGCAGACGGCTGGCAGCCCTGGCCTCCCAGAAGGCTGCGATCAACTGGCCAGGTTACTGGTCATTGCCTTCGGTCAACTCCGTGGAAACCGCCGTCAAGTAACCAAGCAACCCTCCGGAGCCATGGTTCGGTCCGGCGGTGAAGTACACCTCTGCGGCGGGGGCGGCTGCGGCATCGCTATTATTCGGGCTAACATTTCCTGGGCTGAGTGCCCAGACGCCATTGATGGCCAGCGGCTTCCCGCTGGCATCCTGAAGGAGTCCGTCAAATTTTCCAGTAGCCAGGTCGTAAGCGGCGATGAATCCGCTCGACTGGGTGTCCCCGCCACCTGCGAATTGTCCGACGAGCAGGTCGTGGCTGAAACGTCCGAAATCGAGCGGAGCCAGAGCCACGCCCCAAGGAGCGTTCAGCCAATCACCGTGTTCGAGACGCTGCAAAAGGCGGCCATCGGAAGTAAAAATGTCCACGAAGCCCAGGCCCGGGCCGTCGGTTTCAAAGCGCGCACCTTCCATGTGGAGCGCATAAGTGACAACAATGTCGTTGCCGATGGTTTGCACGTTGAAAGGCATGTAATCGCGCGGCAGGTTCTCATCTACAAAAGAGTTTTCAGAGGAGTGGCCGTCGCGATCGGAGGAGTTCTCGTTGAGGTGCTCCTTGGACAGGTTTACCGGGTGAAAGGCGTTGTCAAAAACATCGACGCGGCCCTTGGTGAAGTTCGCGGCGTACAAGAAGCGATTGCCATCGATAAACGCGCTGGTAAGGCCCGTGTAGCTGGACCCATCGGTGGCTTTGAACACCGTCACTGCAACCGTGGCCGCGACACCTGGATTCCAGGCAGCAATCGTGCCGTCATTCGTGGAGAAGAGGAATAACGCTGGTTTCGTCGGGGCCAATAAGAAATCTGTCTGACTGCCGTTGAAGATGGTGCCGGTTGGTGTGCCCGTTGGCGTGTTCTTGTTAGTCGGATCGGCCGGGGGAATGGTGACGATTAGGGACTGCTTGGCTCCAGCGCCGTTGTAAAGCGTACTGAAGCCCGTCGCGTTGTCAGAGACCCACCACGGGCTGCCCGAGCCGCGTGATATACCCCAGGGATTAATCAACTGAGGATCGGTGACAGGAGCGACACCAGCTGCATTGGAAACTAGATTGGTTTGGGTGTAGTGCTGCCCAAAACAAGCGGCCCCCATGTTCAGAGCCAAGATTGCACCTGCCGTGAAACGTAGCGACATCTTCATCTGCAAGTCTCCTTTTGTATTTAGAAACACTTCTGTAAGTACGGTTATTGGGACAGTGGATCAATTCGTGATGTAAGCGACGATTCAAACGCCGTTAGTTTTGCTTACCGTGATTGCCCGAGTGCTCGTTATCGCCAGAGTGCTCGCCGTGATCCTTCGAGCCGGCCAGAGTGAACGCGTAGACTTTGTTGTTTCCGATTCCAGGTGGGATATTTCGGTAACCGGATCCCCAATAGAGCGTGCCGTCCACAATCGATGGCCCGTCGATTACTGAGCCCCCGCTCGCGAAGTTCCAGAGGATTTTTCCGGCTGTGGTGTCCAGTGCATACATCTGCCCGGAAAAAGAGCCCGCATACATGACGCCATTAGCAACGCTCACCGAGCCGGTATCAATGGTCCCTGCAGTGGGATCCGCCGTCTGCCAAAGGATCTTTCCATTAGCAACATCAAGGGCGCTCCATGAACCCCAGGTTATTTGCTGTCCCGAGGGCACCAAGGTGTAGGGCACATTGAAACGATTCGCGATAGCGACGTAAATCCGCTGCCCGTCTGTCGCGGTGCCCCACTCGATGCCTCCGAGCGAACTTCCTGGTCCAACCAGTGTGGCCCAAACGATGTTGCCATTATCGGGATTGAGCGCCCAATAGATGCCGCTCTTCTGGCCAAAGCCTACGATATTGCCGACGAGATTGGGTCCAGCCCCCCCAAAGTCGAAATCCGGGCTGCTGTTGGGTACGGGACAGTTGGGGTTCCCCGAAGGCGGGCGGGCAGCCCCAAAACCGCAGGTTGCTGTAAAGGTATCAATGGTTTGCAGCGGCTTTGCCCACTTGATTTGCCCGCTCTTTAAGTCCAGCGCGAGAGCAGTGTCGAAGAAATCGTCAGCCGCGGCGCAGTTGGCCGTAGGGGTTGCTTCCTGGCAGGCTTCCACGTTTGCGGGAGTGGTGTAGTTGTTGCCGGTACCAGCGTAGAGCGTGCCGCGCTTAGGATCGATTGCGGGTGGTTGCCAAACCGCGCCTCCGCTGTATCCACCGGGTTGTCCGCCATTGTCTGGCATGTCGAAGGTCTTCCAAAGCATCGCACCGTTCTTCTCATCGAGTGCTACGACACTGCCTCGAAAGCTGCAACACGGATACGCCGGATTGAGGGCCAGGGTTTCTTCGCTCGACGAAACCCCAATGTAAACAACGCCGTCGAAAACAACGGGTGATCCAGTAATGATTGCTGCCGGGTGATTGTCCACTTTTGTCATCCACCGGACTGTTCCTGTTTCGCGATCGACGGAGATCACGTTGGCGCCGTTGTGAACTTTGTTACCGCTCAGGATGTCTCCAATGATTACCTGGTTCCCATCCACGGCAGGGCTAACGCGAGAGATGGCTCCATCCACGCCGTCGTAGTCGGAGATCTTGTGCGACCAGATAAGCCGACCGCTATTTTTGTCGACTGCGAAGAGGTTGCCACCCCAGTCGGGGAAATAGACTGCGTCACCATCCACAGTCGGAGTAGCAGAAACATCGCCACCCGTTGTGAACACCCATTTCGGGGTCAGACCATTCACGTTGGCAGGGCTGATGAAGTGCTCAGCCGGTTGGCTCCAACTGTTGCTTAGATCCTGTCCGGCTATTCGCCATTGGCCAGGCTGGGACTCATCTGATTGGCCTTGCGCGCCCAGCGCTGAGACTAACAAAAGAACTGTGATCAACGCCGCCTTTGGGAACGACAGGTTATGATTCTTCGTGGGTATCCGCATTCTTCTCCTTAAACTCGGTTTTGGGATTACGCTCGCGGCCATTTCCTTAGCAAGCGTTGGAGGGAGTCCTGAGTTCTTTCGGCATCAGATCTCCTCCCACCCACGGAAGAGTGCAGTACGCCTGCCAAAGCGCGGAGGCTTCCTAAGGTTGCGGAACTTGTTGATTTGTTGCGCGGCCGCATGCGAAAGAGTCTTCATTTAGGTCATGCTGTCGAATTGACACTGCCGCATTTGCGGCAGACTGCCGGTTTTGTAGCACGCAAGAAAAGTGTTTGGCAGGAAAGAACATTTCGGAATTAAACAGAGTAAAAATCCGGTACCGCTCGGTTACGAAGAATCACGAGCAATTCCAAGCTCAGCTTCGGCCTGGAGCCAATCAGCAAGCTCACGGCCTGAGAGTCCGCCCTGCTCTAGATGAATTTCGTAAGCGCGGCGCCTGATATCGTCGTGACTTGGCGCACGGTTGGCAGAAGTATTTTCTGAGCGGGACCGAATCGGACTTGCGTGAACTTCCAAGGTCTCATTCTTCTTGCCTTTCAATGTCATACCCGAATCCTTTCCTTTTGTAGCTGACCCGCTCTCGATCTCAGCGCTCCTCTCACAGCTCCGCGCCACGAATCCCGGCCGGGGTAAGTCGGAATCCGTGGCCACAAGGGCGGTATCGCTGGTTCAGAACCGAAAGACGATACCGGCGGAGGGCTGAGCGGTGTGCGCTTTCGAAGCGAAATGGAGTGCATTCAGTCCAAAACCCGGCAGTTCGTGTGTAAAGGAACGGCATTCGTATTTGGCAACCCTTGTATTGCATCTCGATTCGAATCGACTCTGCTAGAAATAAATAACTCGGACGCGCTTTCTCCCGGCAATTTTGTTTTGTTTCAGTGACGGTGCCTCGGACCGATAATGCCGTCCGGGCCGGTGAAACACAGAAATCCCAGAATCGCCAGTGCGGCAATTAACAGAAACGTGATCATAATTGCCCTCCTTCGTTCCGCGTTTAACCTCATGCATGGCAGGGGACCTGATCTTGCGAGATATTTCTCGGGTTACGGCTTGCTTTTACGGTCTCGCTTCCAGACATCCAAGCGGATCCGAAATACTGCTGCAATCTCTCGCGCAATTTTTTCCGTCCATGAAACATGCGGCCCTTCAACGCGGAAACGGAAATTCCCATGATCCGGGCGGCCTCTTCCGTGGATCGCTCCTCAAGCTCGTGAAGCTGGATCGCCCTGCGTGTTCCCGGCGGCAACTCATTTAAAGCCAAGGACAGCATTCGCTCCTTTTCCCTCTGTGAATAGCTAGTCTCCGGATCAGGACCTGAATCGGGAATCTCCAGCGCCCTTGCTGTCTCCTCATTCGCGTCCGAATCGTCGATCGACACTTCGCGTAACCCGCGGCTTCCGCGTTGCAACATGCGGGCTTCGTTGATGGTGATGCGCGTCAACCATGTCGAAAAAGAAGATCTCCCTTCGAATTGATACAGGTGGAAGAAGGCTTTTTGAAGGCTTTGCTGCACGACGTCCTCGGCGTCTTCTTTCGTACGGGTGATGCGCCGCGCAACGGCTAGAATTCTTCGCTCGTGGCGTTCGACCAAAATCACAAACGCAGTGGCTTCGCCTCTCCTGGCTTCAGCAACCAACATCGCGTCGTTCGTCGCATGAAGATCGCTTGGAACGCCCGCGGGGCCCTTTCGTTCTATTTGCTTTGTCAGTTCAACTGGCACGGTGTTGCTCCTTTCTCAAATTCAGGGAAAAGCTGGCTGGCGGGAGTCCCTGCCGCTGATTGGTTGAATGGAGGGCGGCGGTCGGGCCTTGCACTGCATTCGTCTCTGCGCGTTCCGGGTTCGCTCGCAGGCAGCACAAGGGAACGATGACTCCACCCAAGAGAGCACCGAACAAACAGGAAATCGCTTTGAGCAGGCTGCGCTTGCCGCTGGGCTTCAATTGATCGAGGACGTACTTGATGTACATACCGGTGCAGATGAATTGCGTGTCCTCCCTTGCCATGGCTCGTAAAAGTTTTTGCCCGCCTTTGTCGATGAACGTGATCCCGCTAAGATCGACAGTGCATGCTCGTCCGTTCTGCGATCGGTGCCTCTTTGTCCAGCATGTCCTCAACTCGTCGACCCACGGCCCGACCAGACGGCCTTCGAGCGTCCACCTCTGTTCTGTGGGCGTCTCCGCAACCGTGATTCGCAACATTTCGATTACTCCCGCTTTTCAGCCGGCGATGATGATCCTTCGAACATCAGGGGGCCCCGCTTCGGCGGCAACTCTCGCAACATCTCTGCACTTGATCTAATGCGAACTATTCCGAGCGCGCTTGCGCATATGTACTTCCGACCCGCCTCGTTCAAAATGCACATCGTCCATAAACGCTTTCATCAGCAGGATGCCGCGCCCATGTTCGGCGGCGGAGTCCGATGTGAGGCCGTCACCCACCATCTTCCTGAAGTCGAATCCCTTTCCCTGATCGGTCACGACGAACGATACTTCGCTGCTCGGCTGGCAGCGGCAGCGGATATGCACTTTTGTGCCTGCATGCTCCTGGTTGCCGTGAAGGACGGCATTACCAAGTGCCTCGCGGAGCGCCAGTTCAACATCGAGTTCCGCTCCCGGAACACACTGCGATCTTTTAATCAGCCGCATCAGGCGGTCCACCAGCGGCGAGATGGCTTGAATCTTGCTGGGCATCCAGGAGTCAATCTCCAGGATGGGTGAACGGGAACTTTTTTCTGAGAATCGTGATGGAGAATCCGATGAACTGTTCAGGCTTCGCATTCCACTCATGGCAAATGCCTCGTGCCCTTGAGAAATGCATAACGGCTGCCAAAGCGCGGAAGGTTCCAAAGGTCGCGGAACTTACTGATTTGTATTGGGATGGCGAGTCGGAAGATTGTTCATTGGATCATACTGCCAGCGTGGCAGTGCCGTATTCTTGGTAGCGTGCCCGTTTTTTGGCACAGCAGAACGTTCGGGGCTAGAAAGAACGTTTCGGCATTGCGTGCAGTGAAAATGAGGTGCCGCTAAATTACGCAGAGCGGCGTGTGATTCCGAGTTTGCGAATTCTCTGCTGAAGGGTGGATCGCTTCATTCCAAGATGTGCTGCCGCCCCGTTCGGGCCCGCCACAACCCAGTTGGACCGCTCCAGTGCTTTGAGGATCTGCTGACGTTCAGATTGCTCCAGAACATCATGAAGTGCGCCGTTTGTAGGCGATTTCGGAGTTGTCGTTCCTTCCAGCACATGGCCGGCTATTGGGAGCTTAAGATCAGACACATCGACGCTCAGGGCCGGCCCAGTCGAGATGATGACGGCGCGCTCGATGACATTTTGGAGTTCTCGTATGTTCCCCGGCCAATGGTATCGGCACAACGCGTCCATAGTCGCTGATGGAATCGTTTCCATCACCTTGTTCATGCGTCTGGAGAACTGCTGAGCGAAGTGCCGCACCAGGAGCGGGATATCCCCGTCGCGCTCACGCAAGGGCGGAACGTGGACCGGGAAAACATTCAAGCGAAAGAAGAGATCTGACCGGAACTTCTGCTCGCTCACCATTGTTTCCAAATCACGGTTCGTCGCGGCAATCAAACGCGCGTCTGTTCGAAGCGTCCTCGAGCTACCCAGCCGCTCGAATTCCCTCTCTTGCAGCACACGGAGCAGTTTGGTCTGTAGCTCCAGAGGTATCTCTCCGATCTCGTCCAGAAAAATCGTGCCGCCGTTCGCCACTTCGAAACGGCCGAGACGCTGCGCGATCGCTCCCGTGAATGCGCCTTTCTCGTGTCCGAACAGCTCACTTTCCAGCAAACCCGTCGGAATGGCCGCGCAGTTGAGTTTGACAAAGGGCTTTGAGCGGCGCGGGCTCAAGTCATGAATACCGCGCGCGACCAGCTCCTTTCCCGTGCCCGTCTCTCCATAGATCAGAACCGTCGAATCTGTCGGCGCTACTGTTTCCACTTGTTTGAGGACTCTGCGCAGAGAGGCACTATCTCCAATGATCTGGGCAAAATTCATTTCTGTGCGGATTTCATCTTCCAAATACAGTTTCTCTTTGGAGAGCTGGTCCTTCAGCTCTCGAATCTTGCTGAACGCGCATGCATTCTCCACCGCAATCGCAACCTGATTTGCGATCTGGGACAGAAACTCGCAATCACCAGTGAGCGCATTTTCCTGATATTTGACCACACCGAATGTGCCCAGCACGCGACCTCGGCTAACAAGAGGTAGGATGCAGAGCGTTCCAACTTCGGCGTGCAAGGTGTACTTCATTCCCAGTCGCCTTGCCTCCTGGATGCTCCCGAACCATAGTTTGCCGGCGCGATAGACCGTTCCCGAGACATCTTCGTCAATGGGAACCAAGCTCTCCTCGTGGACGGACTCGTCCTTAAGGGGAAAATCCAGGGCATAGACCCGCAAGTGTGTGTCGCCAGCATCGGGAAGACAAATGCCGACGCCATCGCAGCCCAAAACCCGGCGGGTGCTCGCCACTACTGATCGGAGAAGATCCCGGAACTCGAGATTGGAAACCAGTTGATTGGTTAATTCAAGGAGAAGTCCAACACGCTCGCTCTTTTTCAACAACTGCTGCTGTGAGGCCTGCGCTGCATCAAAGTGCAGTGCATTGTCGAACGCGAGAGCGATCTGCTCAGCCACCACCGAAAGAAAGTGAACTTCTTCGGCGGTATAAACATCTGGGGCTTTACTAGCAAAGGTGAGCGTTCCGACTCTGCTGTGGGCTGTGGTTAGCGGAAGAGTGCACACACAGCGAACTCCATACTTCTTCAAAATCTCCTGAAATTTGGAAAACCGAGCATCGCGAACTTCGAGCGAAGTGATCAAAGGCTCTTGGTTCTGATAAACCCACCAGGCATCGGATTCCTCTATGGCCAGATCCGGGTCTGGAGGGACAGCTGCTTCTCTCTCCGCGTCGACGAAATGGCGGTGAAACGTATTCGATTTCTCGTCACGAATGGACACACCGATATAATCAAACCGGACGACCCGGTGTAACTCCCTCACCAGGGCGCGAAACAGATCCTTTGGATCTCGGTACGTTCCGATAACATTTGATACGCGAATGAGCGTTTCGTACCGCATCTCGGACAACGGAACTGCAAGGACTTCCGAATCGTTGGTCATGGTCTCTGCACCGCCGCAGTAATCACGGATTCCGTTCCCTTTGATGCCCGACCTGCCAAAATTGGTGCCGCAAAACCGGCACGCTACCGCAAATGCGGCAGTGCCTCCTTGGCACTCAGACTAAACGCGTCGCTCCTCCGAGCCTCATCTCACGACAAATCAACGAGTTCGGCCCTTTCAGGAACACAAGGCGTTTTGGCAAGCAGGGTGCACCATCCCGACCAGATGCTTGAAGACCCCAGAAAAACAACTTGATGAAGAGGATGGATTTCAGCGATACGCCATGAATAATCTTTTTAGACGCAGTCTCGTCATAGCAACGGTGGTTTGTTTGATCGTCATCGCTCTGGTCGTCGGAGCCTTGCGCCCGAAACATGCGTCAGGCGCAGGCACGGCAGCGCGTCCGGACGTCCTGGTGGCGCAGGTCGAACAGAAGGATGTTCCGATTTACGGTGAATGGATCGGCACGCTGGCTGGGCAGGTGAATGCCAACGTTCAGGCGCAGGTCACAGGATATTTGCTCAAACGGGAGTATCAGGAAGGATCGTTCGTGAGGAAGGGCCAGTTGCTCTTTGTGATCGATCCGCGGCCCTTTCAAGCGGCGCTCGACCAAGCTGAAGGACAGTTAGCCCAGGCCACCGCGCAGCGTGCTAATGCCGAGGCGGTTCAGGTCCGGACCCAGTTGGATGTGGAGCGCTACATGCCGCTTGCGAAGGAGCAGGCGGCGAGCCAACAGGATCTCGACAATGCCACTCAGAACAACTTGGCGGCGAAGGCCAACGTGGCTACGGCCAAGGCTCAAATCCAGACGGCCGAAGCCGCCATCGAAACGGCTAAGCTTAACCTTGGCTTCACGCAAGTCATTTCGCCCGTCGACGGCGTCGCCGATGTTGCAAAGGCACAAGTCGGCGATCTAGTCAGCACCAGCAGCGGAACGCTGACTACCGTTTCCACGCTAGATCCCATCAGGGACTACTTCACAGTCAGCGAACAAGATTACGTCCAATTGCAAAAGCAATTCTCAGGATCGGATGGGCAGCGCTGGAAACTGGAGCTCATCCTCGCTGACGGAACAACCTATTCCCACGAGGGCGCCTTCTATTTCGCGGGCCGCGCCGTCGATCAAAACACCGGCGCAATCCAACTGGCGGCTCTTTTTCCCAATCCCGGCAATGTTCTTCGTCCCGGACAGTACGGCAAAGTCCGCGCTGTAGTCCGAACACAGAAAGGCGCCTTATTGGTTCCCCAGGCTGCTGTAACTGACCTGCAAGGAAGCTATCAAGTCGATGTTGTCGGCGGGGACGACAAGATCGCCATTCGGCCAGTCAAGGTTGGGGAACGCATTGGCACCATGTGGATTATCCAAGACGGATTGAAGCCTGGTGAACTTGTGGTCGCGCAGGGCCAGCAAGCTCTCCGCCCCGGTACGACCGTGCGACCCAAGCCAATTGTTGGCCATTGAAGGCGAACAGGGGCGACGGAACGTGTGTGTTGCTTGCGAGGACAGCAGCGTAACCCGGACTTCTCCCCCTCGCCCTTCTTCCCGTGGAAGCAGTCTGAAAGCTTTCCGAGTTTGATCGAAAGGAACCAGAATCCATGTCGAACTTTTTCATAAGGCGGCCCATCGTGGCGATGGTGATCGCCATCCTGATGGTGATTGTAGGCGCGGTCACCATCGCAAGTCTGCCCGTGGCGCAGTTTCCAAACATTGTTCCACCGGAAATTCAGCTGCAGGCCTCCTATGTCGGCGCGGACGCGCAGGCGCTGGAGCAATCCGTTGCTACGCCCATCGAACAACAAATCAACGGCGTGGACAACATGAATTACATGTATTCGCTGAACGCCACCGGCAACTCGCAAACCACCATGGTCGTGGACTTCGACCTGAAGACCGACCCGAACACCGATCTGATACTCACGCAGTCGCGCGAGCAATTAGCTGCCGGGCAGCTTCCGCCGGACGTTAACACCTACGGGGTCACGATCAAAAAGTCCGTGACCGCTCCGCTCATGCTGGTCGGCCTGTTCTCCCCGAAGGGTACGTACGATACGACGTTCCTTGGCAACTACGCCTATATCAACCTCAACGACCCTATCGCTCGCTTGTACGGTGTGGGCCAGACCCAGGTTTTTGGCGCAGGGCAATATGCCATGAGGCTCTGGGTAGAGCCTGACAAGCTGGCGAAGCTGGGCATCACGGTCACGGATATCGTCAATGCGGTGCAACAGCAGAACACGGTCAATCCTGCTGGTCAGGTGGGTGGGGAACCAGCTCCTGCGAACCAGCAATTCACTTATTCCGTGCTCGCGCAGGGCCGCCTGACGTCTCCGGAGCAATTTGAAGAGGTAATTGTGCGTGAGGCGCCTGATGGCGGCATTGTTCGGGTGAAAGACGTCGCCCGGGTCGAGTTGGGCGCGCAAGACTATAGCATTGTGAGCCGCTTGAATGGCAAGCCCGCTATCGTAATCCCCGTTTACCAGTTGCCTGGTTCCAACGCCGTGCAAACGGCCGCGGGCGTTCGAAAGCTGATGGCCGAGATGAAGCAAAGTTTCCCGGAAGATATGGATTACGCCATATCGCTGGACCAGACCGCCGCAGTTACCGAAGGTATGAAAGAGATCATTCAAACCCTGCTGATCGCCATCGTGCTGGTCATCCTTGTCGTGTACCTCTTCCTGCAAGACTGGCGCGCTACGCTGATCCCGCTGCTAGCCGTGCCCGTCTCGCTTGTGGGCACCTTTGTTTTCTTTCCGCTCTTCGGCTTCTCCATCAATACTCTTTCGATGTTCGGGTTGGTGCTGGCCGTCGGCCTGGTGGTTGACGATGCCATCGTCGTTGTCGAAGGCGTGCAACGCCACATCGAGGAGGGTCTTGCCCCCAAGGACGCCGCGCGAAAAGCCATGGCGGAACTCTCGGGCCCAGTGATTGGGATTGCCTTGGTTCTGTCCGCGGTATTCGTACCCACCGCTTTTATCCCCGGCATCACCGGGCGGCTCTACCAGCAATTCGCCGTGACCATCGCCATTTCGGTTCTGCTCTCGGCATTCAACGCGCTTACTCTCAGCCCGGCTCTCGCGGCTCTGCTGCTGCGGCCCAAGAAACAGAGCAAGGGCTTGCTCAGGCGCTTTTTCGATTGGTTCAACCACGCGTTTGGACGTGCCACGGACGGCTATGTCCGTTTGTGTGGCGGGCTGATTCGCAAGAGCGCCGTTGCCATGGTGCTCCTGGCGGTCCTCGGAGTTGCGGCTGGTTTTTTTGGCAGCCGCTTGCCTTCGAGCTTCCTGCCCGACGAAGACCAGGGCTATGTGTACATCAATATGGACCTTCCGAATGCCGCTTCGCTGGAGCGCACCAGCGCAGCGGCGAGGCAGGTCGAGGAGATCCTCGCCAACACGCCAGGCGTTGAATACACCACGAGTGTTGTTGGCTTCAGCTTGCTCAGCTTTGTGCGGACTACTTACAACGGCTTCTTCTTCGTAACGCTGAAGCCCTGGAGCAGCCGCGAAACACGAGCGGAACAGTTTCAGGAAATCAAGCAGCGCTTGAACCAGCAGCTTAGCAAGCTTCCGGAAGGAACTGCTTTCAGCTTCTCGCCGCCGGCGATCCCTGGCGTCGGGACATCCGGGGGATTTCAGTTCGTGCTCGAAGACCGCGCGGGGCGAAATGTTGCGTTCCTGGCGGGCAACCTGGATAAGTTCATGGCCGCCGCGCGCAAACGGCCCGAAATTGGGTATGTCAGCACCTCATTTCTGCCCAGCGTTCCGCAAGAGTTCCTGGAGGTCAACCGGGAAAGGGTGCTGAAGCAAGGTGTGGCCATCAGCGACGTTTACAGAACCATTCAGTCATTCATGGGCGGCCTGTTCATCAATTACTTCAATGATTTCGGCCGTACCTGGCAGGTGTACGTGGAGGCCGAAGCGCCTTACCGGGCCAATATGGAGAACCTCGGGCAGTTCTATGTGCGCAACAGCGGCGGCCAACCGGTCCCGCTTTCCGCGCTGACGAAGTTTGAGTCGCGTTCCGGCCCGGAATTCACCATGCGCTACAACGAATATCGCTCCGCGCAAATCAACGGCAGCGCCGCGCCCGGGTATAGCTCGGACCAGGCCACCGCGGCTCTGGAGGAAGTCTTCAAGCAGACGATGCCCCGCGAAATGGGCTTTAACTATATGGGGATGTCCTATCAAGAGCAGCAGGCACGCCAAGGCGTCCCGGCCTGGGCGATCTTTGGATTGTCCTTGCTGTTTGTCTTTCTGATTCTGGCCGCCTTGTATGAGAGTTGGTCTCTGCCATTTAGCGTGTTGTTGAGCACGCCGGTCGCAGTATTCGGCGCCTTCGCGGTGTTGTGGCTGCGCCGGACAGTGCTGGGCGTTTTCTATCCCGCTTACATGGTGCAGATCGAGTCCGACGTGTATTCGCAAATCGGCTTGGTCATGCTGATCGGTCTGGCCGCGAAGAATGCGATTCTGATTGTTGAGTTCGCTAAGGAAGAATACGAGAAAGGAAAGCCTTTGGTGGATGCGGCGCTGGAAGGTGCCAAGCTCCGCCTCCGGCCAATCCTGATGACCTCCTTCGCGTTCATCCTGGGTTGCGTGCCCTTGTGGATCGCCACCGGTGCCGGTTCGGTAGCTCGCCAAATTATGGGGACGGCCGTGATCGGCGGCATGTTGGCCGCCAGCGTGATCGGGATTTTCCTCATCCCAGTGATTTTTTATCTGGTTGAAAAATGGTCGGGTGCAGCCAAGGAGCACGCTGCGGCTGCAATGCCGGCAACACCTGCGCCCGCGCCTGGAGATTGAGATGGGCCACCAACTCATGGATGAGCAGGACGCAAAGTGGCGATTGATGAAGAACCTTCGGGCATTGATTTCTGTCGTTTTGGCATCGAGTCTAATCGGCGGGTGCATGGTTGGCCCCAACTACCATAAGCCCGTGGTGCAACATCCGACTGCGTTCCGCGATCTGCGAGAAAGCCCGCAGGCTGAATCTCAAGTAGCTTCCTACGCGGACCTTCCCTGGTGGCAGGTCTTCCAGGACCCGCAACTCCAGGATTTGATCCGCACTGCCTTGAAACAGAATTACGACATGCAGATAGCGACGGAGCGTATCAACGCCGAGCGCGCTCAGCTTGCTATAACGCGTTCCTATCTTTTCCCGCAAGTGCAAGGAAGCGGCAATTTCACCGGTGGCAAAGAACAGAGTTTTCAATCGAAATCGAATTTCTTCGCGCTCACGGCTGATGCCGCCTTCCAGTTGGACTTCTTCGGCAAGCTGCGCAGAGAGAACGAAGCGGCGCGTGCCCAACTCCTGGCCACTGAGGATGCGCAGAGGACCGTCATGCTCACGCTCGTCAGCGATGTGGCGAGCGATTACTTCACGCTCCTGCAGCTTGATCTCGAACTCCAAATCACGCGAGACACGGTGAAGACACAGCAAGATTCCGTCAAACTGACTTCGCTCAGAGTTGACCACGGAGTCGCCACAAAGCTGGATGTGCTTCAGGCTCAGCAAGTGCTCGACACTGCAAATGCGCAGATCCCGGATCTCGAGAGGCAGATTGGCCAGGAGGAAGATGCAATCAGCATTCTCATTGGCAATTACCCGCAAGGCGTGCCGCGAGGACGCCCGCTCGAAGAGCAGGCGCTTCCTCCCGAAGTACCACCAGGATTGCCTTCCGCGCTGCTCGAGCGACGGCCCGACATTCGCGAAGCCGAGCAAACGCTCATTGCCGCGAATGCCGAAATTGGTGTCGCCAAAGCCTCGTTCTTTCCGCAAATATCGCTAACCGGCTCCGGAGGCGGCGCGTTTGGCCGCAGCAGTCTTTTCTCCAGCCTGATGAGCTCTCAGACCGGAATTTGGTCCTACGGCGTTCAGGTAAGTCAGCCCATTTTCACGGGAGGCGCACTCCGCGGGAACCTGCATCTGGCCCAATCTCAGCACGAACAGGCTTTAATCGCTTATAAGCAGGCTATTCAGCACGCCTTCGGCGACGTGTCCGACGCACTGATCGGATACCAGAAATTCTATGAGGTACGAGTTCGCCAGGAGCAGGCCGTAACGGACCTGGAAGAGTCAGTCCGCCTCTCCATCATGCGCTACCAAGGCGGTACCGCCACTTATCTCGAAGTGCTGGACGGCCAAAGGTCGCTCTTCGCCGCGGAACTCACTTTGGCGGAGGCGCGAGGCAACGAATACCAAAGTCTCGTGCAACTTTACCGGGCGCTTGGCGGCGGGTGGCAGACATAGACACGAACGAGCCTAGACGGAATATCAAGGGCAGGATTCGATCTACGGGAAGTGGGCTCGCCAGGCCTCGCGCCTGAAGTCTCGACCTCATTGGTGACGGCGAGCTCTCGAGCCAGCACGCTTCCTCCTTGGGACCCCTCCCCCCTAGGGTTTTACATAAGTGTTGATTCTAAAGAGAGTTAAAGTCATTTATTTTTATACACTTCTGCAAGTGTTGATTCTAAGTAAGTTATCGGCGCTAAATTGCACCAAAATTGTGCAAAATGCGGGTTCCTTCCGTGAGTGTTGCGAACAATAAACTTAGGCAAGACGGGACCCTAGAAAACAAAAAAACGCCAGCAAGGATGCTGGCGCTACTCGGAACTAAGCAAAGTGTTACCCGTCCTTTCTTGTACTCTTGAAATAACTTATTGTCAAGCACCAAAACGGGAACCGGGTGTGGGTCAGGGGCGCCTTCCGAAAGAGGGCATGCCGGGATAAAAGTTAAATACGCGGATGTCGTTTTGAGCGCGAACAACCGCGGAGAGTTTGTAGAAATGAGTTTGACAGACTGAGGGCTAAAGCCCTTGAGCAACATGAATCGGTGCGCGACGGAATTTATTTGCGGGTAAGGGGATTTGCGACTTGGGAGTCCAGAGTTTCGCGGACCTTTTGCAAGAGAGTGTTTTTCGTAAATGGTTTTTGGACAAGGATGGCGGCTTGGGTCAAGCTCCCGCGATTAACTAGGACGTCGTCGGTGTAGCCGGACATGTAGAGAATTTTCAGGTTGGGCCGAAGCGCAACCAATTGGCTGGCTAGCTCGCGGCCATCGATGCGGGGCATGACAACGTCCGTAAGCAAGAGATCGATTTTGAGGTGAAGATCTTTTGCGGTGGCGATAGCTTCTTCGACT
>Ga0210395_10000616_pt1 | contig 27219 bp, 28 predicted proteins | sample IncBWH4OmetaG_FD_150861 | JGI IMG/M metagenome (GOLD analysis project Ga0210395, IMG submission 150861) | Forest soil microbial communities from Barre Woods Harvard Forest LTER site, Petersham, Massachusetts, United States - Inc-BW-H-4-O ... | reverse complement strand
GCCTTACCAGCATTAGCACGATCAACGATATTTTCTTCGCCGCGGTCGCACGCAACCTTGACCGCATGATGCTCTATCGCGACGCCGAAACCTGGCTGCCTGTCAGCTCCGCCGAGTTTGGCCGGAACGTCGCCAGAACAGTGCACGCGCTGCATGCCTGGGGCGTTCGACCAGGAGATCGCATCGCCATCCTCAGCGAAAATCGGCCCGAGTGGCCTATCGTCGACATGGCCAGCCTGTTGCTCGGCGCCGTAACCGTTCCGCTCTATACCACGCTCACCGCCGAGCAGACTGCGTTTGTGCTGAACGACTCCGGCTGCCGCGCCATCTTTCTTTCGTCGGACCAGCAGCTGCGCAAGATCTTGTCGATCCTGCCAAGCACCAAGCTCGAAAAAATCGTGGTCATGGACCCGGTGGAATTCACCGGCGATCTCGCTCCGTTCGCGAGCAAGTGCGTCACCATGGGTCAGATAATTCTGAACCAGATCACGTCGCAAGGCGCGGAAACTCTCGGCGCTGAACTCGAAGTGCGAGCGCGCTCGGTCAGCCCCGGCGACCTGGCCACCATCGTCTACACCTCCGGCACGACCGGAACTTCCAAAGGGGCGATGCTCACTCACGGCAACATCACCTCCAACATTCTGTGTTCGCTGCAAGGTTTCGATATGCAGCCCGGCCTGATCAGTATTTCGTTTCTGCCGCTCTGCCACATCACCGCGCGCCACTTGGATTTCGCCATGATCTATCACGGCGTGACCCTGGCCTATTGCCCGTTTATGGACCGACTGCCGGCGAGCCTGCTGGAGGTCCAGCCGTCCATCTTCGTCGCCGTGCCCCGCGTGTACGAGAAAATCTATGCGCAGGTGGAGCAGACCGCCAAGGGCCTGGGCAAGCGCCAACTCTACGAATGGGCTCTCTCCGTGGGACAGACGCACAAGCCGGAGATTCTTGACGGAAGAATTCCCATCTCGCGCAGTTGGAAACTAGCCAACAAGCTCGTCTTTTCTAAAATTCGCCAAGGCATGGGCGGACATGTCGAAACCTTTATCTCGGGCGGCGCGCCCCTCGGCCGCGAGCTTGCCGAGTGGTACGCCACGGCCGGCATTCGCATCCACGAGGGCTACGGGCTCACCGAAACCTCGCCAGTCATCGCGGTGAATACGCCCGTCAATCATCGGATCGGCACGGTCGGGAAAATTCTGTCGAACCTGGAAGTTCGCATCGCCGAAGACGGAGAAATCCTGGTGCGCGGCCCGTCCATCTTCAAAGGCTACTGGAACCGGCCGGAAGAAACGAAAGCTGCGTTCATAGATGGCTGGGGCAAAACTGGCTGGTTCAAGACCGGCGACATCGGCAACATCGACGCTGATGGATATCTTTCCGTTACCGATCGCAAAAAAGATCTGATCAAAACTTCTGGCGGAAAATTTATCGCACCGCAGCCCATCGAAAATTCGCTCAAGTTGAATCCCCTCGTCGGCATCCCCGCCATCCTGGGCGACCGGCGCAAGTTCGCTTCGGTCATGATCTCTCCTAATTTTGCCGCGCTGGAAGAATGGGCGCGGGAGAACGAAATCACGTTCACGTCGCGAGCCGAACTCATCGCCGATCCGAAAGTGCAAGCGCTCTACGAAGGCATCGTCGCCGGCGTCAACGGAAATTTGGCGCGCTTCGAAAAGTTGAAGCGAGTCCTCCTCGTGGCCGACGAATTCACTGCCGACAACGGCATCCTGACGCCCACCATGAAACTGCGCCGACGCGTGATCGAAGAGCGCTACCGCAAGCAAATCGACGACCTCTACGCGCAGGCGGAAGCGACGCCAGTTTCATAAAACTGACCTTCGTCGTCATCCTGACGAGAGCGCTAGCTCTCGGAGGGACCACACGAAGCGCACAGCCTGGCAATAGCGTCGGCGGGGAAGCCACCCTGCATAGGCCATGGGCGTTCCCGTCGACACAATCAAAACGCTAACCGTCGTACGGTCCCTCAATCCGGCTTCGCCAGATTTCAGGATGACATCATGCTGGAGTATTACAATAAGCGTATGCACGATCCACTCATTATTGCCGGCCGTTCTTTCCGCTCGCGCCTGATCGTGGGCACGGGAAAATATAAGTCCTTCCAGGAAACGGCACGCGCGCTCGAAGCCAGTGGCGCGGAGATGGTGACGGTCGCGGTGCGCCGCGTGAATCTTGACCGCAGCAAGGAATCGCTGCTCGACTACATCGACGCCAAGAAGTATTTTCTGCTGCCTAACACTGCCGGCTGTTACACCGCTGACGAGGCCATCCGCGCCGCTCGCCTGGGCCGCGAAGTCGGGCTTTCTGATTGGGTGAAGCTCGAAGTCATCGGCGATCAGGCTACGCTCTATCCCGATGTGCAGGCCACGCTTGAAGCTACGCGCGTCCTCGTGAAAGAAGGCTTCACGGTTCTTCCCTACACGTCAGACGATATTGTTTTCGCGAAGCGTCTGATTGACGCGGGAGCGGCGACCATCATGCCGCTGGGCGCGCCCATCGGCAGCGGCATGGGAATTCAGAACCAGGCCCACATCCGCATTCTCCGCGAAATGATCACGGGAGTGCCGCTGATTGTCGACGCTGGAGTCGGCACGGCCTCAGACGCCGCGATCGCCATGGAACTCGGCGCCGACGCCGTCCTGATGAACACCGGCATCGCTAACGCCCAGGATCCCGTGCTAATGGCCGAGGCCATGCACCATGCAGTGCTGGCCGGACGGCAGGCATATCTCTCGGGCCGCATGCCCAGGAAGTTATACGCCACGGCGAGTTCTCCGCTGGAAGGCGTCGTGCGGTAGGCTGCCGCGTGTGGCAAGAAAATCTGCGCAGGAACGTTGCTTGCAACGTATCTTTCAGCTCTTTCAGCGTCATTGCGAAACGCCGCAAGCAACAGGTAAAAGTTACTTCTCTACGAAAAAAGGGCGGCTCGTCGCCGCCCTCTACCTGCTTTTAATCTCACATCTGATCACAACATCTTCAAGCTGTTCACGTGAATGGAATCCTTCGACACAGTGCCGGTAACAGCCACGTGATGTCCTTCATGACCCTTCAGCGCGTCCTGGTTGTCGACCGCGAGCACCTTCGAATCGCCATCGGTGACGACGACCATCTTTTCTCCGGCCGCCACGCATTTCTTGGTGCAGGCCTCGCCGCCAGCGTTGGCGCCCTTCGCGCCGCACTTGGCATCGACAACCCATCCGTTGACGGTTGTGCTCTTGCCCATATCATCAAGAGCCATCGCCGACAGGGCGAACACGAAACATAACGCAAGACAAATCACCAGAATTTTTCTCATGGCCGGTTTTTCTCCTTTTTGAAATTTCAGATTGCGGTTCCACACCGCAACAATCCACAGCGCTTCGAAGATCTTGGCCATCCCCCCGGGGGAGCAGCAATCTCCGCTTGCTTGTGAAGGTGAGGCACGGGAAATATACCACATCGAACCGAGAAGATTGTCAGCGCGTGAGAACAATCCGCACACTCAGAAGTTGCATCCTTCAGGAAAATTAGCGGACTATTTTTTCGCGGAGTGATTCGCAGATGGCGGAGCCTTCGGCGGCGCAGGAGGGACGTACACATATTCTCCTGGCTTCGCGTATCCCAGCTGTTCTCGCGCTTCTTTTTCGATCGCCTTCTCATCGCTCTTCAAGCCCTGAACCTGCTGCGTGTAGCGCTCGTTCTCCTGCTCGACCTGCGCGATCTGCTTCTGCAAGGCTTCATACTCGGCGCGCTTCTGTTTGTAAACGATCATCCCGTTCGCGCCAAACATTACATGGATAAACAGCGACCCCGCCAGCACAGTTACAGCAATGGTCGCGATGCGGCGCCGCAACGCGTAAACGCGAACTACCAGCGGCCGCACGCGCTCAATCCAGGAAGCAGCCAAGGCTTCGGCCTGTGGAGCGCGATCGACCACCGCGCGCAGGCCATCTTCCGGACGCGGCAATCTCGCGATTCTAGAAAAAGGCTTCACAATAAGAATTCTCTGCCGGCGCCGTCATGCGACAACATCACTCGAAAACCCAGTGCTTCGCAGCCGTGCTCAACTTCTCCAGGCCTTTCTGGCTGCGCGCCTCGGCATAAACGCGCACCACCGGCTCCGTTCCCGACAACCGGTAGCAAATCCACGACCCGTCACTAAACACCAGCTTCAATCCATCGGTGCGGACAACTTTGCCAACCGGATGCCCGCAGAACTCCCGCGGATCAGACCGCAACTTCTCAGTGAACTTCTCCTTGACCTCAGGCGTCAAGCGAAAGTTCTGCCGTTCCGGATAATAGGAACCAACTTGGTTACACAGCCCCTTCAGTTGTTCCCCCAGCGGCTTGCCGCGCCGCGCCACCGCTTCACAACACAGCAGTCCGGCAAGTACACCATCTTTTTCCGGCACATGATGGCGAATCGACAGCCCCGCGCTCTCTTCCCCGCCAATCGCGATCTTGTCCTGCATGATCAGTTCGCCGATATATTTGAAGCCCACCGGTGTCTCGTACAGCTCCACCCCGTGCTTCTGCGCCAGAGCATTAATCAGATTGGTCGTCGCCACAGATTTGGCGACTCCGTTCTTCCAGCCCCGGGTCTCGACCAGATAGTCAAAGAGCAACGCAATGATGTAGTTCGGCTGCAGAAAAGTCCCGTCCGCATCGACAATACCGAAGCGATCGGCGTCGCCGTCGGTCGCGATGCCGATCTGCGCTCCGGTCTCGCGCATTTTCTTTCGCAGATCTTCGAGAAGATGATCGTCCGGCTCGGGAGCGTGTCCGCCGAACAGCACGTCGCGGTAGTCGTGCACGGTAGCCACTTCCAGGTCGGCGCTGCGCAGCAGTTCGTCGGAATATCCACGAGCGGCGCCCCACATCGGATCAAACACCACGCGCAGCTTGGCTTTCCGAATCACATCAAGATCGATGATCTCGCCGAGCCGCTTCAAGTACGCCGGCCTGGGATCGAGAGTTTCGTGAGCGATGGGGCCATGCGCCGGTGGAGCGGCGCTCGGAACCTTGCCAGTCGTAGCACTATCGCCGGCAACAATCTCCGCTTCGATCTTCTTTGTGACTTCGGGCAACGCCGGACAGCCGTCCGGCGTGGAGAACTTGATTCCGTTGTATTCAGGAGGATTATGCGAGGCGGTAAAATTGATGACGCCGTCTGCCTTGTTCTGAATCACGGCATGAGCAAACGCCGGAGTGGGCGCGGGTTCGGCGACGATCAGCGGCACGATTCCGTGCCCGGCCAGAATTTCTGCGGCCATCGAACAGAAGGTCTCGCCCAGAAACCGCGGATCGCGTCCTACAATCACCCGGGCCCCATTCGGCTTCTGCGCAGCCACATAGCGCGCAATGCCGCCCACGGCGCGCCGCACGTTGGCAAACGTGAACTCCTCGGCCATGACAGCACGCCAGCCCGATGTGCCAAACTTGATTTGCGTTAGCATGCCCGACCTCAATCTATGGCAATGAGTGCTAAGCTCTCCGTCGATGAACTGAAAGTTGAAGGCTGAGAGCTGACGGCTGATTTTATATGACTGACAAACGAATCGTACTATCTACCGCCGGGTCGCAAGACGAAGCCCGCAAACTCGCCCACCATCTCGTCGAGCGCCAACTCGCTGCCTGCGTGAACATCGTTCCGCAAATTGAATCGATCTACCGCTGGCAGGGCAAAGTGGAATCGAGCCAGGAATGGCTGCTGCTCATCAAAACCACGGCTGAAAGATTTCCCGCGGTACGCGACGCTATTCGGGAGCTGCACTCCTATGACCTGCCGGAGTGCGTAGCGTTGACTATAGAAGACGGCAGCCCGGACTATTTGAAGTGGCTGGCCGATTCTGTAAAGTGAGTTAACGAATCAAGCAGTGTAGTTCGCCACAACTCGAGAAACCTTGCCGGTCGCCGAGATTTCCATGAACTCCGCCGAGCGGGTTCCTTTTTGATTCGCGTACAAAAGCACTACGCTTGTTACGCCGCAAAACACATCCTCAAGACGAAACCTGAGTTCTGGGTAGGTTTCCAGCCCGCGCTGGAAGTAAGCTCTCAAGCTAGTCTTCCCGATCACTTTTCCATCGGGTGTCCCCAGCAGTTGAGCGGCGACGGGCGAAGTCAACTCGATCGCGTCATCATAGTGCTCCAAGATCAAATCCAGGTCATGCGCGTTCCAGGCGGCAACCCATTCGTTGGCCAGTTTCAAAGCCCCATCTTTCGTCACTGCCGTTCCTCCCGAGTTGCCAGTGCCTCTCAGATCGCAGCCAGCGCCTGATCCAGATCATCGAGAATGTCGTCGACATCTTCAATCCCCACGGAAATTCGCACCATGCCGTCCGTAATGCCGATCGCCGCGCGGCCCTTCGTGCCCAGTCCGGCATGAGTCATGGTCGCGGGATGAGAGATCAGCGTCTCCACGCCGCCGAGCGATTCGCCCAGCGAACAGATGCGCACTTTCTTCAGCATTTTGTTCGCGTTCTTCAGCGACCCGGTTTCGAACGTGATCATCGCGCCGAAGCCGCTCATCTGCCGCCGCGCCAGCGCGTGCTGCGGATGATCCGGCAACCCCGGATACAACACCGTCTTCACCTTCTTGTGCTTCGAGAGAAAATCGGCGACGATGCGGCCGCCGCGGTCGTGAATTTCCATACGGGCCGCCAGCGTTTTCACTCCCCGCAACACCAGCCAGCATTCGAACGGAGAAAGAATCGCGCCTGCCGCCTTCTGCAGAAACGCCAACTGGTCAGCATGCTCCTGCTTGGCGCACATCACCACGCCGCCCAGCCCGTCGCTGTGGCCGTTCAAAAACTTCGTAGTCGAGTGCACCACCATGTCCGCGCCCAGCGCCAGCGGCTGCTGAAAATACGGCGACATGAACGTGTTGTCCACCACCAACGAAACTTTCTTGCGTCGGCAAATCTGGCTGATGGCCTCGAGGTCGCTCAGCCGCATCAACGGATTAGTCGGCGTCTCCACGTAGACCATGCGCGTATTTTTGCGCAGGCCGCGCTCGACTTTCTCCGCGTCTGAGGTGTCGATGTAGGAGAACTCCAGCCCGAAGCCCGCCATCACCTGGTTGAACAGCCGCGGCGTGCCTCCGTATAAATCGTTGCCGCACACCACGTGGTCGCCTGATTTCAGCATGCTTACGATCGCATGGATCGCGGCCATACCGCTGCCAAAGACGCGGGCCGCGACTGCACCCTCAAGCGCAGCCAGATTCTCTTCCAGCCGCGTGCGCGTCGGATTCGACACGCGCGAATATTCATATCCTTTGTTCTCGCCTATCCCCTGCTGGACGTACGTCGACGTCGGATAGATGGGCACCGTTACCGCGCCGGTCAAAGGATCTGGCTCTTGCCCACAATGAATGGCGCGCGTAGCAAAACCTGGATCTCTAGTTTTTTTCATGTGTGCTTTTCATCAGCAAAAACTCTCGTTGTCATCCTGAGCGAAGCGAAGGACCTATGCACTCGCGGCTAACTGCACAGGTCCTTCGCGTTGCTCAGGATGACAGTCCGTGTTCAGATCGCGCGCTTCCGACGCGTGGCTCTAAATTCCACCTTCAAAAATCTTCTTCGACAAATATCTCTCCGCCGAATCGGGGATAATCGTCACCACGCGTTTGCCCGCGCCCAGTTTCTTCGCCACTTTCAGCGACGCAAAAACGGCAGCCCCGCCGCTCGACCCGGCCAGCACGCCCTCCTGCGCCGCCAGCGTTTTGACCATGCCAAACGCCTCGTCGTCCATCACCATCATCACTTCGTTGCACACCGAACGATCAAAAGTTTTCGGAGTAAAGCTGGTGCCGATTCCTTCCACTTTGTGCGGCCCCGGCTGTCCACCGCCCAGCGTCGATCCCTGCGTTTCGACGGCAAAGGCCAGCACCGCAGGCGACTTCTCTTTCAAATAGCGCGCGATTCCAGAAAAAGTTCCGCAGGTACCGCAACCGAGCACCACGGCGTCGACGCGTCCGTTCATTTGTTCAAAGATTTCGTGAGCCGTGGTCTCGTAGTGATAGTCGGGATTGGCAAGATTCTCGAACTGTCCAGCCATGAATGCCTTGGAATCGCTGGCCACCAGCTCCTTCGCCCGCCGGATCGCGCCCTGCATCCCCTCGGCGTCAGGGGTGCGAACCACCTCGGCGCCAAGGGCACGCATGATGCTCACCTTTTCCTGAGAAAAATTCTCCGGCACAAACAGCCGCACCTTGTAGCCGCGATTCACGCCGATCAGCGCCAGCCCGATGCCGGTATTGCCCGCAGTCGCCTCAACAATCGTTCCGCCGGGTGCAAGTTTCCCCTCCTGTTCGGCGCGCCGGATGATCCCAATCGCCGCGCGATCTTTCACGCTGCCGCCCGGATTCAAATACTCCAGCTTGGCGAATACGTCCGCCGACCCAGCCGGAACCAGCCGCTTCAGCTGCAACATAGGAGTTTCGCCGACCAGTTGGGTGATATCGTCGGCAACGCGCAGGCGGGACATTTCAGAAGTTTTCGAAGTCACCTTACAGGGTACGGGCAGAGCATGGAATCGTCAATGGAACCAAAAGATCGTGTCCTATCGCGCGCCCTGCAGAATCCATGCAGCTACACGAAGCTGAAAAAAAGATCATCCAGCGCCAGTTTTCGCACGTGCCACGAACTGCGTTCCTTGCCGTCGACATATAACACGCACCCGCCAGCATCATTCAGCCCAACCGTCGCCTGAAACGTTTTGTCATTGGCGTCGCGCACCTCGATGTGCCCATCCGTCAGCGTAAACGTTACAGACTTGTGAACCTTATATGCATGCAGATGAATGGCGAAACTCTTCTCGTCGCCCACCATCTCGAACGCATATTCAAACCCAAACTGCGGGATCGCGGGTCGCATGGCATTGCGCACGTCCACGTCGTGCTGAATTTCCAGGCCCAATCGCTCAAACACTCTTGCCGCCGAGCACAGCGAGCGTTCCGTTACCCAATCGAATTCTGCGTTCACGATTTCGTTCATTCCGATGCCTCCAGCGCATCGCTTGTGGCGAAAATTATGTGATGAAAATTATGTCGTCAAAGTTATGTGGTCAAAGTTACAAGGTCAAGAGAATCCCGCCGTTGCACTTCGTTGGAATGCTGGGAATGCAGCCAGACGGCCGCATGCTTGAGTAGTGTACTTCAGTAATTTACTTCGCGCCGCCAGTCGCAGGGTTCGCACCCGCATAATATCCACTCTTGGTGCGTACCGTCATCTTCCCGCGTCCCTTGACCTTAACCTCGACGCGAATCTGGCGAAAGCCGCCGTTCGCCCGCGGATTGGTCGGCTTATACCCGATAGCGTACTGATTACGAATGTCGCTCGCGACGGTCCGGCTGATCGCGTCCACTTCATTGAGCGTCTTAGGGAAAAATGCGATCCCCCCCGTGCGCTGCGCGATAATCTCCAGCGCTTTCCTCGCCCGCTTAGGATGCTCCTCATCCCCCAGAATTCCGATGGCGTAGACCGACGCGCCGTTTTCACCCTGCAGTTGCTTGACCGCCTGCTCCAAATTGTCGGTGCTGGCGTTATCTTCGCCGTCGGTCACCAGAAATAAAACTTTTTTCTCCAGGCGTCCGAATCGTCTCAAGTGCTCGGCCGAAGCCACGACCGCATCGTAAAGCGCGGTGCCTCCGCTCTGGCTAATTTTCTCCAAAGCTTCTTTCAGCAGCAGCAGATTATTGGTGAAATCCTGGTCAAGATAATATTCGTCGTTGAAGTTGACGATGCAGACTTCATCATCCGGATTGCTGGACCGCACCAGATTCAGCGCCGCCTGGTTCACTTTATTGCGTTTCTCCCGCATCGACCCTGAGTTGTCGACGAGGATGCCCATCGACACCGGAATGTCGACGTGATGAAACGAGACGATCTTCTGCAGCTTCCCATCCTCATAAACCGTGAACGCATCCCGGTCGAGGTTGGTGACGATGTGCTGCTTATCGTCGATCACGGAGGCGTGCAGCAGGACTTCGTCCACGTCTTTACGGAAGACGAACACTCCCTGATCTTTGGTTGGATTCTCTTGGTTTGGTGTGGCTTGGCCTGGTGTGGCTTGGCTTGGTGTGGCTTGGCCTGGCGCGGCCTGGGCTGGCTTATCTTGCGCCGGCGTATCCTGGGGCGGTTTATTCTGATCGTTCTGCGTGGGAGCAGGAACGGAGCTCGCCGGCGCGGATGGAGCAACGGGAGGACCAGCTGGTTTACTCTCGTCCTGAGCAGCGGCTGGCTGATTGGCAGTCTGCTGACCAGCAGCCGGCTGAGCGGCAGCCTGCGGCCAGGCCGGCAGCGCCAGTTGCACTGCGGCACAAATCACCAGCGTGAAGAGAAAAAGACTCGCGGCCCTATTCCGCAGGCGCGTAGTATCCCGTCCTGGCATACACCCGTAGAGGCGGCAATCCTTTCGGTGGCAGCAGCTTCACTTTTATCTTACGCCATTTGCCGTCGTGCATGACTTTGGTCGGACGGTACCCGAGAACGTACTGATTACGCAGTTCGACTCCGATCTTGGTCGCCACATCCCCCAGGTCGTTGGGATTATCAATGGTAAACGCTCGCCCGCCGGTCAGTTCCGTAATGTCGCTCAGCAGTTGCGGCCCCAGGCGTTCTTCCACGGCAGAAGCGTAGCGGTCGTAGATGCCGATGGCATAAATCATCACGTCGGCTTCCTTCACCAGCGACCGGATCTCGTTTTCGGTATAGCGGCTGTGATTGTCGCCGCCATCGGAAATAATCAGCAGCGCTTTTTTCGGATATTTGGCCTGCCGCATCTTGCTCACGCCCATATAAATCGCGTCGAGCAGCGCGGTGCGCCGCCGGGGCACGGCGAATACCAGCTTGTTCTGAATTTCATCCACTGAACTGGTGAAGTCACTCACCTCCTCCGGTTCGTCGGAGAAAGTGATCATGAAGAACTCATCCTGCGGATTTGCCGTCTTGAAGAATTCCATCACGGCGTCTTTGGCGCGGTCCATCTTGCTGCTCATGCTTCCGCTGGAATCGAAAATCACACCCAGCGACACCGGTGCATCCTCGGCGGAAAACGTGCGGATTTGCTGCGAGGCATTGCCTTCAAAAAGCTGGAAATTTTCCTTGTCCAGGCCGGTTACCAGCCGGTTCATCGGGTCAGTAATCGTCACCGGCACCAGCACCAGGTCCACGTCGACCTTCAATGGACGCACGTGCGCGGTGAGATCCGCGGCAGCAGTCGTATTACTAGTAGTAATCAGGTCTGGCTTGGGAGCTTCCGGCGGCTTCTCCACCACCCGCGGATCAATGTGGACGTCATTCACGTCCGTCTGTGCGAACGCGGGAACGCACCAGAAAGTCAGCACAAAGAGACTAAGAACCAGCCCGGCGAAGATTCCAAAGCAATTCAGTCCGATGCGATGCAGTATCGCGCGGTTCGATCTGGCCCAACTCAAGGATGCAGGATTTTTGCGCAGCCAGCCGTAAGTCGGATCCCAGGGAGAAACCCAACCGCCACGGCAAACGTCACGAACTAGCATCTCAGGGCGAGATGACCAGCGCCCTTCGTTCCCAGGCAGGCGGGCCATAAATACCTCAATGCGGCGGATGTTAGCACAGCTTTCGCCTCGCCGCGCAGGGATTTTTGTCAAAATTTACAGACAAATCCCAGAATTGAACCTTGGTTGTGGTTTGTGCAGAAACGGTTGCCTCCGCCTTACCACCCGCCCCGGCCGCCCCACGTGTCGTGCCTTTCGACAGAACCTGCCCTAAGCGTCGTCGAAGGGTCTGTACCGCGGCCCGAAGTCTGGCCAATGAAGTCCGCCTAATGAAATCTCCCTATCTTGCTACAATCAAAAGTTTCCCGCAGCTTCCATCGTGGTTTCTATAAAGCGGCTTAAATAAAATGGCAGACATTTATCCCTTTCGCGCTCTTCGCTATGACTTGCAGAAAGTTTCCCCCTCGCAGGTCCTGACCCAGCCCTACGACAAGATCACTCCCGCCATGCAGGATCGCTACTACGCCGCCAGCCCCTACAACCTCGTGCGCATCATCCTCGGCCGCCGCGAGCCCGACAGCCCCGCCGACAATGTCTATACCCGCGCCGCGGCCTATGCCAACGACTGGCGCGCCCGGGGTATTCTCCAGCAGGATCCGCTACCCTCTATCTACTCTTACTCACAATCGTTTACCGCCCCCTCTGGAGCCAGCTTCGAGCGCCGCGGATTTATCGCTCTCGGTCGCGTAGAGGACTATTCCGCGAAAGTCGTATACCGCCACGAGCAGACCCTCTCCAAGCCCAAGGCCGACCGCCTCGACCTGCTGCGCGCCACCCGCGCCCACTACGAGCAGCTTTTCCTGCTCTATGAGGACTCCGGGCAGATCGATTCCCTCCTGGCCACAGCGCAAGCCCCCATCATCGACGTGGCCGACGAATACGGCGTCGCGCACCGCGTCTGGCAGATTTCCGATCCTGCAGTCATTGCCGCGGTTCAGGACAGAATGCGCGACCAGAGGCTGGTCATCGCCGACGGCCATCATCGCTACGAAACCGCCCTCGCTTTTCGGAACGAGTCGCGGACAGCCGCCGGAGCAGTCCCAAATTCTCAGGCCCCCTACGAATTCGTCATGATGACTTTCGTCAACATGAACGATCCCGGATTGCTGGTCCTGCCCACGCATCGCGTCGTACATTCGCTCCAGTCGTTTTCTGAGGACGCCTTCCAAAACTCCGCCCGCACCTTCTTCGAAGTCGAAGAAGTCGATCCCGCGATCGAGGCTGCCCGCGCCACCGCCCTGCTGGCCGATCGCGGCCGCGCCGGAACCGCCCTGCTGGCCGATCGCGGCCGCGCCGGAACCGCACTGCTGGCCGTCACCGCCAACCGCACATTCCTCCTGCATTCTCCCAAGGCCGCTGGAGCAAAATTCTTCGCCGGCCTCTCGGACCGCCAGCGATCCCTCGACGTCGTGCAATTGCACAAATGTTTGCTCGAAGGAGTGCTGCAACTCTCCGAAGAATCCATTCGCAACCAGCAGAATCTTTCTTACCTGCGCGAGGCCGCCGAGGCACTGGCACAGGTTCGCCAGGGCAAGGCCAACATCGCCTTCCTGATGAACCCCTGCCCAGTAGCCCAGGTGCGCGACGTGGCCTTTGCCGGCGAGGTCATGCCGCAGAAGTCCACCGATTTTTATCCTAAGCTGCTCAGCGGATTGACCGCCTATGCGCTGGACTGAATTCATAAGCCGTCGCCGCTCCCGTAGCGCCGGCGTCCCGCCGGCTGTCCGGAGCGCGCCCCGCGCTCCGGCCCGTAAGCTCAGCAGACTGATCCTGTTTTTTATCAGCGTCTATATCTTCGCCGTTCTCCTCTCCGGCGCCGCTCCAGAAAAGCATCTCTCGGTTTATTCCGTCGCCGCCAACTATTCGCTGCCTCTCTTGCAGCACGAAGGCCGCACCTACATCGGCTTGCTCGAAGTACTCGAACCCCTGGGCAAGGTGGCCGCCAAGTCCGAGGGAGCGCGCTGGCGCCTGCGCTACAACAATGTGGAAGGCGACTTCCAGGTAGGCAAGACTCACGCCCGCGTTCAAGGCCGCGACGCCGATCTCACCGGAAAATTCTACGTAGAAAATAATCGCGGGCTCGTTCCTCTCATCGCGCTCGGTTCCCTGTTGCCGCGTTTTCTCGGCGGCCCGGTCACCCTGCACGAAGAGTCAGGACGCCTGTTCATCGGCAGCGTGGCCACTCACTTCACCGCGGCTCTTTCCTTGTCGGCGGACGGCCCTCCGCGGCTCATCTTCCATTTCACCGCTCCTGTGAATCCGACAGTCGCCACCGAACCGGGCGCGCTGCGTATGACGTTCTCTCGCGAGCCGGTGGTCGCGCCCGCCTCGCCCACGCTCACCTTCGGCAACAAGACTATCCCCTCGGCAATTTATAGCGAGAGCAACGGCACAGCGGTGGTCACGGTGAACGCCTCGGTGCCGGTGATCGCCAGCTTCAGCAGCGACCGCCGCACAGTCATGATCTCTCCCACCGCTCCGGCCGCGCAAAATGCAACTGCAGCCGGGACGACGGGAACACCGGGTGCTCCCGGTACGCCCGAAGCGTCCGCTGCACTAATTCCTGCACCAGCCGTCCCGGCACCGGTCGCGCGCCGCTACTTTGCCGTCGTCGACGCCAGCCACGGCGGCGACGACTATGGCGAAACTCTCAGCAGCACGCTTCTCGAAAAAGACGTCACGGTCGCGCTCGCCCGCAGCCTGCGCCAGGAACTCGAGGCGCGCGGCATCCCGACTCTGATGCTGCGCGACTCCGATGCCAACGTGACTCTCGACCAGCGCGCCGCTATCTCGAACGCGTATCGCGCCGCCATCTATATCGCCGTGCACGCGGCCTCCAGCGGTCATGGCGTGCGCGTCTATACCGCGCTGCTCCCTTACGATGGCGACGATCGCGGAACCTTCCGCGCCTGGAACATCGCGCAGCACGCTTCCCTGCCCCTGAGCCAGACCACGGCCTCCGCCGTCGCCGCCGAACTGCAGCGCCGGCAAATCCCAGTTCGCGCCCTGGCCGCCCCACTCCGCCCGCTCAATAATCTGACCGGGCCAGCCATCGCCGTCGAGGTCGCACCTCAGGGATCGGACTCTTCGCAGCTCACCGCGCCCGACTATCAGCAACTCGTCACCAGCGCCGTAGCCACTGCAATCGCCGCCACTCGCGATCAACTGGGAGCCGCGCAATGATGGGAGAAATCATCAAATGATGGGAGAAATCATCAGGGGTAAACGGGGATGATGAATACTGCGAGCGCAAAGAAGAAGAGAAAAAAGAGAAAGCGGATGAACGCAAACAGCACGAGGAAAGCTGCATGATCCCGCGTCATCTCCTCATCGCCGTCGCCGTGCTGCTGGTCGCCGTGCTCGGCCTGAGCATCTATGCGTTGCACATGCGACGCACGGCCGTCCCCGCGCCCGTCGCGACCACCGACACGCGCCCGCTCGCGCCTCCCGTCGCCGGTCCCACCGAACGCGTCACTCTCTTCGTGGCCCACGACGACGATGGCAGCCTGCGCGCCGAGGCCGCTCTGATTCCCCTGCCCTCCGGACGCCAACAACGCGCCGAAGAACTTCTGCGCGCCCTGCTTTCGCACTACCTCGACAAGTCCTCGCCCCACCCGCTCGGCTCCGGCGCCGACATTCGCAGCGTCTTCCTGGTCGACCCCGGCGTCGCCGTCATCGACGTGAACTCCGCCTTCGCCGATACTCACCGCTCCGGCGTCCTGGTCGAGGACCTGACCGTCGCATCACTAATCCACACCATCTCGTCCAACACTCCGGGCATTTTGAAAGTCAAGATTCTGGTCGACGGCCAGGAACGCGCCACCCTCGCCGGCCACGCCGATCTTTCTTCGTTCTACGACGTAACCGCCGTCAACCAACTCGCCGCCGAACTGCAGCCCGCACAATAGAAAGCAAGGCGTCGTTAAACGGCTTTGAGTGTAATCGCATGATGGCGTCAGTAGATTTTCCATTTCAGTAACCGCTGGAGTACCATCGCCGTGTGAAAAAGACACTAACGTCGAAGAATCAGAGACGCTTGCTGCGAGAGCGGGCTCGACTACTCGACTTAACCACGGATGCCATTTTGGTCAGGGATGCGACGGATCGAATCACATTCTGGAATCAGGGCGCCTCTGCGATGTACGGCTTCACGCGAGAAGGAGCTGAAGGCCGAGTGAGCCACGATTTACTTCATACCGAATTTCCCGAGCCGCTCCAAAAAATCAAAGAACGATTTGCCAGTGATGGGTACTGGGCTGGTGAGCTTCGACACACCTGCGCGGACCGTTCAAAAATAACCGTGTCAACTCGATGGGTAGCGGAGCGAGATGCCCGCGGAAACATCGCCTCAATCCTTGAATCGAACCGCGATGTTAGCGAGAGCAAGCGTGCCCAAGAGGCACAAGCCCGCCTCGCTGCCATCGTTGAATCTTCTGAGGATGCCGTTGTCGCTAAAAACCTCGATGGCACTATCGTCCATTGGAACAAAGCTGCAGAGCGAATTTTTGGATACGCCGCCGACGAAGCGATCGGCCAGCATATTACTTTGATTGTCCCTCCAGACCGCCTTGACGAAGAGGCTGATATTCTCGCGTGCCTCCGACGAGGGGAGCGTGTTGATCATTTCGAAACCGTCCGCAAACGGAAAGACGGAACTTTATTGGAGGTTTCGGTGACCATTTCTCCCGTTAGGGATGCGCAGGGCTGTGTCATTGGTGCCTCGAAAGTTGCACGGGACATTACCGAGCGTAAACGGCTGGCTCTCCTCTTGCAGGAAGCCGAACTCTCAGGTCGCTTGCTGCAGCTCCAAGATGAAGAAAGAAGACGGATTGCGCGGGAATTGCATGACGGTGCTGGACAGTTGCTTGCCGCTTTAAGCATGAACATTTCAGCGATCTCTGACGAAGAGTCGAGGCTCAGTCGAGGTGTTGCGCGAAACGTGGAAGAGAGCCGTTCTCTGATCGGCCAAGCTCTCTCTGAAATTCGGACGATCTCCCATCTGTTACATCCGCCCCTGCTCGATGAAGTGGGCTTGAAGTCAGCATTGTATGAATACGTGAATGGATTTGGGGAACGCAGCAACATACGCGTAAGCCTCGATTTGCCTAGCGATTTAGAACGCTTGCCTCGCGATGTCGAGTTGTCCATCTTTCGGATCGTGCAAGAATGTCTCACCAACGTTCACCGACATTCAGGCAGTCCTACTGCGAGGGTTCATCTCTCGCATCATCGGGGCGAAATCCAGTTGCAAGTTTCCGATGAAGGTCGTGGAATCAACCGGGAAATCCAAGACAAGTTTCGAGAGGGCAAGAGTTCAGGAGTCGGCCTGCGTGGAATGAGGGAGAGGATAAGACAACTCGGAGGCGGAATGCAGATCCAGTCATCGGGAAAAGGTACATCGGTCAATGTCGCTTTGCCGATTGACGAGAAGCAGATCGCACGTGACGAATGGAAGATCACCACCGACTCGCCATCTCAGAAAGCCTGATGGATGCCACCTTCACCCGAACTCTGTTTTGGGATCTTACAGGTCCAACTCACCCTTGCTGTTGCAAAATCCTCATTACACTCATTGACCTTACGTCCAGCCGCTCCGATTCAGACGCCGAACCTCGGACTTCTCTCAAAGCATCGTGCGAAACACAACGTTTTAAGGCTGGAAGGTCCGAGGTCCGAAGTCTGAGGCCGTTGTTTACGCCGACCTCTCCAGCCCCTCGATCTCGTGCTTCGCCCGCTCCAGAATCTCGCGAATCTTCGCGATCTTCGCCGAATCCTGTGAGCCGCGCGTAGCTGTCTTCAGCGCCGCCTTCATTAACTCGGCCGCCGGACGCATCACCTCCGCGCCCTCCATGCCCATCCACGGCGCCCAGTCTCCGGCCTGCTCGGCGCGCTGCCAGATTTTCTTCACCGTCTCGGCTTCGCGCTGCAACTCCGCCTTCCCGGCGTCGGTGAGCGCATAGGTTCGCTTGCCCGCCGCCGTGTCCGAAGTGACCAGGCCCTCATCTTCAATTTGCTGCAGCGCCGGGTAGATCGCCCCCGCGCTCGCCTTGTAGATGCCGCCCGACTTCGTCTCCAATTCCTTCATCAGCTCGTAGCCGTGCTTGGGCCCGCCTTCGAGCATCGACAACAGCGCGAGCCGGATTTCGCCCGGCCCAAAAAACCGGCCCCAACGACCTCCACGACCACCCCAGGGAAATCCCCCACCCATGAACGGCGTCGCGAATCCGCCACGCCACCAACTTCCACATCTTCCATGCATATTCAAACTCCTAAAGATCGACATCGTATACATCAATCGATCTGTCGATAACTATATCTTTAGATACTACTATTGTCAAGTCTATAGTAATTGGCTTCACCCCGACCCTCGAATGCACACGCACCCCCACCACACGGCGTCCTTTTCCACAGCCTTCCACAGAAAGATTTCCTAATCCTGTGACACACAACCTTTACCGAGAATTCCAGAAGGCGCAAGCTGGAGGGATGCACCAAAACCCTCCCAGCCGGTTTTCCGCCAATAGCCCCTGCGGCACGTCCGCGCGCCGAGCTAAGTCCTTATTCCACAATATTTTAGCTGTAACTCCTTACGGCCCAATATTTTGCCTCAAATCCCCATACCGCCCACCCGCAAACCCTTACCCATGAGCATTTTGCAGAGAACGACGAAAAAAAATGTTGAAGGGGTATGCTGCAGCGGCAAGGGCCAGAAGCCATCGTTTACAATCCCGAAGCATGTTCTATCGCTCCGATAACCGCTCGCCCGACCAGCTCCGCCCTGTAGTCCTAACCACGGAATTCATCACCACCGCCGAAGGTTCCGTCCTGATTGAGGTTGGCAATACCCGCGTCATCTGCACTGCCTCGATCGAAGAAACCGTGCCGACGTTCACGCGCAACTCGGGCAAGGGATGGATCTCCAGCGAGTACAGCATGCTCCCACGCGCGACTCTCACCCGCACTCCGCGCGAAGTCTCGAAAGGCCGCGCCAGCGGACGCACCCACGAAATCCAGCGCTTGATCGGCCGGTCGTTACGAGCCGTTACCGACCTCACACGCCTCGGCGAACGCACCATTTGGATCGACTGCGACGTCATCCAGGCCGACGGCGGCACGCGCACCGCCTCGATCACCGGAGCATTCGTCGCGTTGGGCCTAGCTCTCGAAAAGTTGGTGGAAGCAGGCACGCTGACCGCAGTTCCGCTTAAGGATTTTGTCGCCGCTATCAGCGTAGGAATTGTGGACGGCGAAGTCCTGCTCGATCTCTGCTACGAAGAAGACTCGCGTGCCGATGTCGACATGAACTTCGTCATGACCGCCGCAGGGAAAATGGTGGAAGTCCAGGCTACCGCCGAACACCAGGTCTTCGACGACCAGCAGTTGGCCAAGATGATCGCCTTCGCCAAGCAAGGCGTGCAGTCGCTGATTACAAAGCAACAGGCGGTGCTGAAAGCATTGACGCTAAGAAAGTAGCCACGAACCACGACGGGTGGCCCATTCAAGCCGTCCTTTGGCTTGAGTGCGGCATTTCGATCACTGGGTGAAGGAGATGTAAATGGGCCAACTAATCCAGGCGACTATCCTTGCCCTGATAGCCGGCGCAGCTTTTGCCCAGAACGGCGCATCGTCGGAGCGCGAGACTGCGCTCAAAACCCAGTTCATCAGAGTTCAGCCAGACGCCGTTCAGCCGGGCACGGTTCAGCCAGAGGTAAAGCTCGAAGTGCTCGACTGGGGAGGCACCGGACGCAACCTCGTACTTCTCGCCGGCCTCGGAAGCACGGCTCACGTTTTTGACAGCTTAGGGCCGAAGCTCGCGGCGCATTATCACGTCATTGGGATAACGCGGCGCGGGTTTGGCCAGTCCTCCGTGCCCCAAACGGGTTATGACCCAAGGCGGCTTGGCGATGATGTCGTCGCGGTTCTTGACGCCTTGCACATCGCTGATCCTATCCTCATCGGGCATTCGATTGCGGGAGAAGAACTGAGCGCCATTTCCACCTACCATCCAGGGCGCGCTGCTGCGCTCGTTTATCTCGATGCCACCGGCACTTTCGCTCTTTACAACCCCAAGTATGGTGATTACACACCCTCTTTGGCGCAGCTCAAAGACGATCTCTCTGCATTACAAAAGAACCTCTTCGATGACGCTCTCATATCGAAGACATTGACGGACATGACGCTTTTTCAGGCGTATCTTGCCGACATTCGAGGCGAAGTCGAAGGTGGAACCGGCCCCGATCCGAAACCCAATGACCTGGCCAGCATTTCGGCCTTCCAGAGTTACATGAAAGGCTACTACGGTGGCATCATCCCCGAATCGGAGGTGCGCCAGCATTTCCATATCGGTGAGGACGGGAGGGTCGGCGAGTTTCTTGGGCACGGGAATGCAAGCCAATCTGTGATGCTCGAAGAAGAACGTTTCCAATCCATCGATACACCCCTACTCGCGATTCTTTCTTATCCCGGAGCTGCCAATCCAGGTTCGACGAGCGACCCGGCAAAACTCGCAGCCGCTCGAGCCGCAGAAACGCGTCGCGAGGAATCGCAGATTTCTATCTTTCGGCAGCAGCCCCACGCCAAGGTGATCGTGATTCCCAACGCCACCCACTTCATATTCCTCTCCCGCGAGCAGGAAGTGATCTCAGAGATCACCGACTTCGTGAATAGCCTTCCTGGCAAGCATTAAGCGGAGCTAGAGGTCTGAGTCCCGCTTCGGACCCATCCCGAAACGACACCGAGTCCCCCGACCTTCGTTCTTCCACCCTTCCCCACAACCTTTACTCCTCGCCTGCCCGCCAGTACGGTGAAGAGTCGGGCATGGAGCATCCCCACAAGATCGACAGCAGCGCGAGTGACGGCACCACGAACGATGGCCGTGGTAACGATGGCCGCAGTAACGATCGCCGCAGTAACGACCGCCGGCGCGAGCCGCGCATCCGCGCGGACATTTCACTCATGGTTTGGGGCGTTGACAGCCGGGGCGAGCGCTTTCTGCAGGAAGTCCGTGCCCGCGACATCAGCCTTAGTGGAGCTTTGCTGTCGGGGCTCGATTCCGAACTGCGCTCCGGAGATGTGATTGGAATCCTCTATGCCGGCAAGCAGGCGCGCTACCGCGTAGTCTGGGTTGGCCACAGCGGTTCGCCGCGCAAGGTACAAGCGGCGGTTCACCGCTTCGCGCTCGATCAATGCCCCTGGAAAGAATTACTGGAGAAAGAGCAGGCAGATGCTGCAGCCGCGATGAGCCAGCCTACCGAAGCAACCCGAGAAGATTAACAGCCACAGCCGCCTCTGCTCCCGGATTGCGACAGCCGTTTTCGAAGTGCGGACGGATTACGACGCTTTTGGCCTTGACTTCTCAATCTATTTGTTCTATCTTGTAAAACAAATGAAACGAGGAGAACTTCTCGGATCGCTGGAACAGATAATCCTGCTTGCCCTGATGCGTCTGGACGGCAATGCGCATGGAATGATCGTCCGGCGCGAGATTGAAAAACGTACCGGCCGCAATATTTCTATCGGCGCTGTCTACGCGACTTTGGAGCGGCTCGAGACTAAAGGCTATGTCAGCTCATTCACCGGTGAACCAACACCGGAGCGCGGAGGCCGCGCGAAACGGATTTTTCGTGTCGAGGCGGCCGGTAAACGAGCGCTGCAGATATCCGAACAAACCATTCGGAGCATGACGGCTGGCTTAAAAGACGGTTGGGGGACGACATGAAGCGCGATTCACTGCCGGCATTCGCTTGCTCGCTTCTCGAGTTTGTTCTGCCCGGTCCCTATCGAGAGGCCATCTTAGGCGACCTGATCGAGGAGTACACGCTGCGCAGCGAATCCACATCGCGATTCGCCGCGTCGCGATGGTTTTGGAGTCAAGCTTGTCGTTCTGTCCCGTCGATGGTCTGGTCATCGCTTCGGAGCCGCGATTGCCTCATCAGCATAAGCACCGCTATGGGTGTGTATATCGTCATGAAAATCCTCGAGCATGGAGCCGAACTGGCCATCTCGAAGTGGGTTGCCCCACAGCCAACGACGTACGTCCTTCTTGCGCCGGTTGTGTTTCTCACGTCCAGCGCAATCGGTGGTTGCGTCGCCGCGCGAATTCGCCGTGGCGCAACGAAGTTCCTCGCATTGATGGTAATGATCACGGTTGCGGTTTTGATCGACCTAAAGGTTTGCACAATACCTGTACCGTGGTGGTATCAGTTTGGGTTTCTAACACTGGGACCTCTCGCGGTGATCATCACGCCGACACTGTTTGGACGCTTAAAGCAACAAAGAGCTCTCGCGTAACTGGCTGGCTTGGGGCCATCGAACCCGATCGCGGCCTAAGGATTTGCCGCAGAAAGGAGAAAGGTGACTATGAGAATCAACACTTGGAAATTGAAACGTTGGACGGTTTGCGTCATCGCCATGGTTTCTTTAGGCGCTGGATCGCTGATTACCACCCGCTTGATGCACGCGATTCAAGTGAGGGCCGATAGCAATCGCGTTTTTGAGATGCACATTTACCATACCGTGCCGGGCAAAGTACCGGCACTGGAGTCACAGTTTCGCGACAGGCAGTCCAAGCTGCTCGCCAAACACGATCTGAAGATTGTGGGTTACTGGGTGCCCGAGGGGACGCCCGATTGGGACAACACCTACATTTTCATCGCGGCTCATTCCAGCCGCGAGGAAGCGAAAAAGAACTGGGATGCTATGCGAGCCGACCCAGATTTTCAAGAGTTGATCAAAGAGAACTCTGAACCGGCCAGCAAACTCGTGGAAAAAGTAGACGTGATGTACATGCGTCCGACGGATTATTCATCCATGAAATAGTGCGAGGTCGCGAGCTGGAGTGCGGCTACGCCACCCACACCGTCTTCGCGTTGACGAATTCGCGGATGCCGATGGCTCCCAGCTCGCGCCCGTGTCCTGACTGCTTCACGCCGCCGAACGGAATGCGCGGATCGGATGCGACCATCTTGTTGATGAAGACCATCCCGGCTTCGAGTTCGTTGATGAAGCGCTCGCGCTCCTGATCGTCGTTGGTCCAGGCGCTCGCGCCCAGGCCGAAGCGCACGTCGTTGGCAATGCGGATCGCCTCATCCTGATCCTTGACGCGGAAAATTGACGCCACCGGGCCAAAGAACTCTTCGCCATACGCCGGCGAGTCTTTCGGAATGTTGGTCAGCACGGTCGGAGCGTAGTAATTTCCCTTGCGCTGCAGCGGATGCCCGCCGGTCAGGAGTTTCGCTCCTGCGTGCACTGTCTTTTGAACGTCGGCGTCGAGCGTGGTCACCGCATCGGCCGTGGCCAGAGGCCCAAGCTCAGTCTTCTCTTCAAAGGGATCGCCCACGCGCAGGCTCTCCATGCGCGCGACAAACTTCTTTTCAAACTCCGCCGCAATCGGCTCTGCCACGATGAAGCGCTTGGCCGCGATGCACGACTGCCCGTTGTTGAGAATGCGCGCCTCCACCGCCGTCTTCACCGCTGCGTCGAGATCGGCCGAGGGCATCACGATAAACGGATCGCTGCCACCCAGCTCCAGCACAACTTTCTTGATCCGCTTGGCCGCTCCGATGCCCACCTGAATTCCCGCCTGCTCGCTGCCGGTGAGCGTCGCCGCCACAACCCGCGAATCGTTCAGTAGCGCGTCGACTTGTCCCGAGCCGATCAGCAAAGTCTGAAACGCGCCTGCAGGGAACCCGGCCTCCAGGAAAATTTCTTCGATCGCCAGCGCGCACTGCGGCACGTTTGAGGCATGCTTCAACAGCCCGACGTTTCCGGCCATCAGCGCCGGAGCGGCAAAGCGGATCACCTGCCAGAAAGGGAAATTCCACGGCATCACCGCCAGAACCGGCCCGATCGGGAGGTATCGGATGAAACTTTTCTTTGCTCCCACCTCGACCGGCTCATCGGCCAGAAAGCGAGCCGCATTTTCGGCATAGTAGCGGCATGCGGTCGTGCACTTCACCGCTTCGGCCACGGCGGCCTTGTAGGGCTTGCCCATTTCCAGCGTCATCAGGTGCGCGAACTTTTCCTTGTCGCGATCCAGGATCTCAGCTGCCTTCAGCATGCGCTGGGCGCGCACCGCAAACGGCGTCTTGCGCTCAGCTTTGAACGTGCTCACGGCAAGCTGCAGTTTTTTCTCGATCTCAACCTCCGAAAGTGGCTGGAAAGTCTTAATCACATCTCCCGTGGCAGGATTAATCGTTGCAATGGCCATGATGGCAGTTCCCTCTCCAGAGTCAGAAGTCGGACGCGGCTTCGCGCCCGCTTCGGTTCCGCGCTAATTGGAAATTGATTTCCGCTTCCGATGCAACAATGGAGCAAAGAATCCTGGCGGTCGGTCCACTATACCATCGCCCGGGCTCCACATCGCGGCCACTGGATGTAGCCTAATCCGGAAAGTACTGTTGCTTATATTTCAGCCGGTTCTTTTTCACGACCAGCAAAGAGGCCACAGCTTTTTTCAGCGCTCGTCTCTCGGAATGGTGGTCAAGGCTTCCCTTTAACTCTGCCTGGCGTGTGCGAACCGCGGCTTCGGCGACTTCTACCCGCTTAAACAGTTTGGTCGTGTCGGCTTCTTTTAACGCCGCGTCATAGGCCCGCTGCCAGTCTGAAAGCCGTTTTGCGGAAGAACGGAGAGCGTTTTTCGGAGCCATGGGCAAACTCCCGTCAGCGGCTCCACTTCTTACGTCAAACCTGGGGGCCGGCAGGTGAGTGTTGTTAGGCTGCGCTTAAGATAAGCAGAAAGATTTTGATTTGTCGGTACTGTCAAGGACGACTATCTGTGCGCTTCCGCACGTCTCCATTCGTTTCGGCTTCCCAGGTTTTGAGTTGCTGCCGGACAATTCCATAGCAGTCGCACGCTGCCTCTTCAAGCGCCCTGCGGTTCAAGATGGTGACGCTTCCCCGGGCGTAAGCAATCAGCCCCGCCTTTTGCAAGATGCCGGCGGCCACAGTCACGCTGGAACGGCGCGTTCCCAGCATCTGACCCAGGAATTCCTGGGTCAAGGGAAGCGTGTCGGAGAGAATGCGGTCCTGGCTCATCAATATCCATCGGGCTAATCTCGAGACAACGTCGTGCAATCGATTGCAGGCGGCGATTTGTGTACTCTGCATTGCCAGTTGGTAGGCAAAGCGATGCAGCCGCGTTCCCAACTCGGGAAACTGCTGAATAAATTGCTTGAGCGTCTCAGCATCGCATCGGTACGCTGTGCCGTCGCCTTGGGTCATCACTCGAGTGGGGCTGCTCGTGTATCCCACCAACAGCGGCAGCCCGGCAAAACCTTCCCTGCCAATGAGCCCGACTTCCACCGTTTTTCCGTCCGGCTGCACCGCCAGAATGGACATCATTCCCGAGTTCACAAAATAGCCAGACTTGATGGTTTCTCCAGCCTCGTGCAGCACCTGATGAAGCTTCAGTCGCACGAACTCCAACCTTGGCAGGATCTGGCTGCATTCCTTGCTAGAAAGACTGCGGAGGATTTTGTTACCGACTGGATTCCCATCGCCATCGACCGGGGGCTTTCCGGTGAGAGGAGACAACGCGGTCTTTTTCGCCATTACGGCTCCTTGGGCAGCGCAAACGCTGTCTAATTTCGCAAGGAACCGTCACCCTATGGGCGCGGCGGAAAGATGCTGGAAGAGACACCTCCACACTACTCCCCAGAACCCACGTTTACTAGTAAATGTTTACCGGCACTGGTGGCGCTTGAAAACACTTGATACCAGCTTTGACGATGCCTGAAAACGCAGCTGAGACTTACGGCTTCAACGATCTCTGGATTGCCGCCCATGCCTTGGCGGCTGAATTGACACTCGTCACCAACAACGAAAAGGAATTCCGGCGCGTGCGCGGGCTCAAAGTGCAGAACTGGACGATCTAACTGGCGGCGCGGCTTTCTCTTTACTCCGAGTTGGCGCCCGTCGCACAATGGCCACGTTCGAGACGCAGCGAATTGGCAGAATATCAGCATCTAACGGCGGACGAACTCCTCCACCTCGCCGTGGAAAGGGAGCAACTCACCGATGAGGCTAAATCGGCGCTAGACTCCGAACTTAGCCGAAGAGGGCTTTCCCCTGCCGATATCAACTCCTACCAAGTGCAACGCGAATCTGCTGACAAAGCTGAAGATCTGAGAGCTGCAAACAGGCTCACAGGGATCACCTATATTTCGCACGTTGGATTCGGAAAGAAGTTCTTAGGCGAGGCCAATCGCCACCGTGATCCTAATGGGCTATTCGAAAAGTATGACGCTACACTTTGGTTTGTCGTTCTCTGGTTTCCTGTTTTCCCCATCGCCACCTTCACGGTCAAAAGGGATCTCGAGCGGTGGCTCGGCATAGTCTTTCCTTCCGCCGCCGTCGCTCTCGAGCGCCATCCGCGGAATTGGGAGCAGATTCTTCTGACATGGGTGAAAGCAGCGTTTGTCCTCCTCGTTCTTCGTCTGACCTTCCTGTTGCTGCTACATCACCCTGAGTGGTTGAGGCATCTCCCTCGAACTTGAAGTTGAATTCCCGAAATCCCTGACGCCTGAAGTCCGAGGTCGAAGCCGTTTTCCTCCGCTATTGGTTTACAATTGTAAGTTCTACCGCATTCATCCCATCCGCACTACAGGAGGATTCTCATGAAGCTCACCCCTGGCAAACTTGCCGGTCTCAAGAAGGTCTCCAACGAACGCGGCGTCATCGCTGCCGCTGCCATGGACCAGCGCGGCTCTCTGCAGAAATCTCTGGCCAAAGAAAAAGGCGGCGAAGTCACCGACCAGATGATGGAAGAATTCAAATCGCTGGTCACCGAAGTTCTCACTCCGCACGCGACTGCCATCCTGCTCGACCCCGAGTGGGGACTGCCCGCCTCGAAACGCCGCGCCAAGAATGCCGGACTGCTGCTCGCCTACGAAAAGACTGGATATGACAAAACCGGTCCCGGGCGCCTGCCCGACCTGCTCGATCACTGGTCGGCCCGCCGCCTCAAAGAAGCCGGCGCCGACTGCGTGAAGATTCTGCTCTACTACACGCCCGACGATCCCAAGCCGGTCAACGACATCAAGCATGCCTGGGTCGAGCGCATCGGCGACGAATGCCGCGCCAACGACATCCCCTACTTCCTCGAGTTCGTCGGCTACCAGGAAGGCGCCGACGAAAAGGGCCTCGAGTACGCGAAAAAGAAACCGCACATCGTCACCGAAAGCATGCGTGAGTTCAGTAAAGACCGCTATGGGGTCGACGTGCTGAAAGTCGAAGTGCCGGTCAACATGAAGTTCGTTGAAGGCGTGAAGTGCTTCGGCGGAACGAAGGCTTATACCAAGCAAGAAGCCATCGACCTGTTCCACCAGGCTGCTAACGTTGCCACCAAGCCGTTCATTTATCTCTCGGCGGGCGTCAGCAACGCGGAGTTCAGCGAGACTCTCGAACTCGCCGGAGAATCGGGCGTAAAATTCAACGGCGTGCTCTGCGGACGCGCCACCTGGAAAGACGGGATCCCGGTCTACGCCAAGCAGGGCGCTGCCGCCTTCCGTAAGTGGCTCGAAACCGAAGGGGTGAAGAACATCAACAACGTCAACGACAAACTGAAAGCTGCCACCAGTTGGTACTCCATCTACGAAGTGGAACTGGTTCACGCGTAAGCATCAAGGATTGTGTGGGCGCGGGCGACTCGCCCGCGCTCTTTTTGCTTTCATGGTTCAGCG
>Ga0210395_10000615_pt1 | contig 27273 bp, 26 predicted proteins | sample IncBWH4OmetaG_FD_150861 | JGI IMG/M metagenome (GOLD analysis project Ga0210395, IMG submission 150861) | Forest soil microbial communities from Barre Woods Harvard Forest LTER site, Petersham, Massachusetts, United States - Inc-BW-H-4-O ... | reverse complement strand
GACTGATGCTTGCAGCATAACGAATAGCCATCGAGGTCCTGCCATGAAGGCCTGTCTGCTCAACTCGCCCGCGCGGATTGAAACGAATCCACTTCAGTTCACCGACGTGCCCCTGCCCAAACCTGGCAAGGGTGAAGTGCTGGTGCGCGTGCACGCCTGCGGCGTGTGCCGCACGGATTTGCACGTGATCGAAGGCGAATTGCCGCCGCGAAAATCGCCGGTCGTTCCGGGGCATCAAGTCGTCGGCGTCGTCGAGAAATTGGGAGAAGTCTCCCGACGTTACGCTATCGGAGCGCGTGTCGGCGTCGCCTGGTTGCACCACACGGATGGCGTGTGCGAGTACTGCCGCATGGGCGAAGAAAATCTTTGCGACAGCCCGACTTTCACAGGATATAGCGTGGACGGCGGCTACGCGGAATATATCGTCGCCTCGGAAGATTTTGTTTACGCGCTTCCTCCAGGGTTTCCCGATGAGCAGGCCGCGCCTTTGCTTTGCGCCGGGATTATCGGATTCCGCTCGCTGCGCCTTTCCGGGATCAAGCCCGGTGGACGGCTAGGATTTTACGGGTTTGGCGCAGCGGCGCACGTAGCTATTCAGGTGGCGCGATATTGGAACGTCACCGTCTATGCGTCCACGCGCGACGCGCGTCACCAGAAGCTGGCGCTGCAGCTGGGCGCGGCGTGGGCCGGCGGTACGCTGGATGCGCCGCCGGAAAAACTCGATGCCGCAATTGTTTTTGCGCCAGCGGGAGAGATTGTTCCCGCGGCGCTTGCCGCGTTGCGCAAAGGCGGCGTGCTTGTGCTAGGCGGAATTCACATGAGCCCGATTCCGTCGTTCAGTTACGACTTGCTGTATCAAGAGCGAATGATTCGCAGCGTGGCGAATAACACGCGGAAGGATGGCGAGGATTTTCTGCGCATCGCGGCGGAGATTCCGATTCGCATGCATACGCAGGTCTTTCCGCTTAGCGAAGCCAACCGCGCGTTGAACGCTTTAAAGAACGACGCGATTGAAGGCGCGGCCGTGCTGCACGTCAGCGAGTGACACAGGCGCTGTGGAGTCCGAGAGCCAGGCTCCCGCTTTTGGGGTCCATGCTCAAAGTGGCGTCGCAAGAGCGGCAGAAATGCTGCGGTACTCCAAACCTAGCGGTAAACGTCCTCCAGATGGGCTTCGATCGCGATGTCGGGGCCGAACGATTGTGTGCGCGCGCTTTGCAGCTTTGGGAGCTTGAGATTCGGCGCGATAGCGAAGGGAACGCGCGCTTCGCCAGAAATTTTCGGCGCATAGAAGAGAAAAAGTTTGTGGACGATTCCCGCGAGGAGGGCAGCGCCGTTAAGCGTAGGGCCCGCTTCGAGGAGCACGCTGAGAATTTCGCGGCGGCCAAGTTCGGCTAGAACAGCTTCGAGATTAATCTGACTCCTGCGTGAATCGACACTGATGACTTCGATGCCGGTCCGTTCGAGTGCGCGAAACCTGCGCAGGTTCTGGTTCTTCCGCGTGAAAACGAGAATATCGTCGTCAGCTGTGTGCACAATGCGGGAATGCGGCGAGAGCGTGAGGCCGCAATCGAGAATGACGCGCAACAGCGGCCTGCGCCGCGGCAGACCGCTCCTGTCCGTGAGAAGCGGGTCATCAACCTTGATCGTACCGATGCCGGTCAGCAAAGCGTCGGCAGAGTGGCGCATCCGCTGAACTTCAGCGCGAGATTCTTCCGATGTAATCCAGTTTTGCCTGCGCTGCAGGCTGGCTTTCTTGCGGAACCTGGTGTGTTCACGGGGCAGTGCGAGCTGGCCATCGAGCGTCAGCGCCGACTTCAGCGTAACAAAGGGTTTCTTTGTGCGAATCCAGCAGGCGAAAGCTTCGTTGAGGCGGCGGGCTTCTTCTTCACAAATGCCCGATTGGACTTCGATCCCCGCGGCTCGCAGGCGATCGAATCCACGGCCGGAGTTAACGGGATTCGGGTCCTCCATGGCCGAAACAACGCGCTGCACGCCCGCCGTAATGATCGCTTCGGTGCAAGGGCCGGTGCGGCCCGTGTGGTTACACGGCTCCAACGTGACATACATCGCTGAGCCGCGCGCTTTTTCGCCGGCGGATTTCAGCGCGACGATTTCTGCATGATCGCGCAAATCATACTGGTGAAATCCTTCGCCGACGATTTGTCCTTCGCGGACAAGAATACAGCCGACCATGGGATTGGGACTCGCAAGGCCGGCGCCTTTGCGTGCCAATTCCAGTGCATGTTCCATGAAGCGAGTTGCGTGAGCGTCCATTGTTCAAGCAAAAACGGACTAATCGAAAAGAGAGTTCGCGTAAGTTTCCGCGTCGAAGGGCACCAAGTCGTTGATCTGCTCCCCGGTGCCTACAAAACGGATAGGCAACCCTAGTTCGCGGGCGATAGCCACGACGATGCCGCCTTTGGCCGTGCCATCGAGCTTCGTGAGAATGATGCCCGTGACGGTTACGGTCGAAGTAAATTCGCGCGCTTGAGCAAGGCCGTTTTGGCCCGTGGTTGCGTCGAGCACCAGAAGCACATCGTGAGGCGCGCCGGGAACAACTTTCGCCGCAGTGCGCTTCATTTTTTCCAGCTCGGCCATGAGGTTGGACTTGGTGTGAAGCCGGCCAGCGGTGTCCACAATCACAGCGTCCGCGCCGCGCGCTTTGGCTGCGGTGACGGCATCGAAAACGACGGCAGCAGGATCGGCGCCGGATTTTTGTTTGATCACGTCAATGCCGTTGCGCTGCGCCCAGATTTCGAGTTGCTCGACGGCGGCGGCGCGAAAGGTGTCGGCGGCACAAAGCACAACGCTGAGGCCTTCCTGGCGCAGGCGATTCGCAAGCTTGCCGATGCTGGTGGTCTTTCCCGCGCCGTTCACGCCAACGATAAAGATGACTCGCGGGCCGGAACCGTTCGTTGAGTTTGCGAGATTTGGCGTGGGCATGGGCGCCCTGCTGACGGTCGCGATGCCGCCCGCGTTGCCGAGCGCCTTGCCGTCATTCATAGTCAGAATGCGCACGATGTGGGACTTGATCTCGCGCTTGAGCTGGCTGGCGTCGGAGAGTGCGTTGCGATCCAGTTTTTCCCGTACGGCGTCGAGAATTTCACGGGTCGGTTTTACGCCCAGGTCGGCGGAAAGCAGAGCCGTTTCAAGTTTTTTCAGCAGCGCAGGGTCAATCTTGCGCTCGCCCAGAAAAATGTTTTCCACCGACTCGGACAGCGCCGCCTTGGTTTTACTGACCGAAGCTTTCAGCCGTTCGAGCAGCGACGGTTCGACTTTTTCCGGTTTGCCAAAGAGAGAAATCATGCTGTTGAGCGCGTTGCGGACCGCGCAACCTAAAATTGTAGCAGAAGCGCTCCATGCGAGCCCGCGATGCTGGCTATAAGCGGATCAGGACAAGCAGAAACGTGTCAAACCGGACTAGACGGTAACTTCGACGGCGCTGAGGCGGAGCTTTCCCGAATTGATCGAGGACTCGAGGGCATTGACGACGACGGCGTCAAACTTCGAGCCAGTGAGCGACTTGATGCGGTTCAGCGCAAACTCGATGTCCATCGCTGACTGATAGGGACGATTGGTAGTCATGGCATCGAGCGTGTCGGCCACGCCGATGATGCGCGCCATCAGTGGAATTTGCTGGCCCTGCAGGCCGTAAGGATAACCGCGGCCATCGATATGTTCGTGGTGCAGTTCGATACCGGGAAGCATCTCTTTCAATTGCGAAACCGGGCGCATGATGTTCGCGCCCTTCACGGTGTGCTGCTTCATCAAATCAAATTCCTCGGGCGTCAGAGCGCCGGGCTTTTTCAGGACGCGGTCCTCGACGCCGATTTTGCCCACGTCATGAAGCAATGCGGCAACACGAAGCTTGTCCAGCTCTTCGGGTGAAAGGCCCAGCTCGCGCCCGATCAGCGTCGAGTACTTCGCTACGCGCCCGGAGTGACCGCGCGTGTATGGATCCTTTTCGTCGATGGCCGCGGCGAGCATGCGAATCGAGCCGATAAACAATTCGCGGTTTTCTTCCGCCGCTTCCTTCAGCTTTTCGATGTACTCTTCGATGTCGCTCGCCATTTTGTTGAAGTTTTCGGCGAGTTCGCTGATTTCCGAAGCGCCGCGCACCGGCGAGCGCTGATGAAATTCGCCGCGGCTGATAGCGCGCGTGGAAGCTGCAAGGCCGCGAATCGGCTCGCTGATACCCACCGCAAAAAAGTAACCGAAAAGGATGGCCACGAGGACCACCACAGAGACGAAGGCCAGCGCCTGACGGTTTAGTTCCGTAACACCCGCGTCGGCGCGAGCGTCGTCCAGGCTTCGCTCCGCGACGACCGCCCAATTGACTTCAGGAAATGTGCTGTACGTTCCAATCATTTCCACCGGGTGCTTCGGCCCCCCCTCCACAAAGCGAATGGTCTCCGTGTTGCGAAGTTCCTGAGGCAGCGCGCGAATCTGCTCGACGAGTTTTCCGTTGGCTTCCGCGCCGGGCACGAAATTGTTCGTATCGGGATGCGCGACGATGCGCCCGGAGTGATCCACGACGAACACCTTGCGGCCGCGCACGCTGGCGTCCCTCAAGCGGTGTGAAATCAGTTCTAGCGAGACAACCGCGGCGAGCATGCCGGTAAAATTGCCCGGCAAGTCCTTGAGCGGCACGGCCAGCACAAAGGCCGGTTGGTTGCTCGGGGCAAGAGCAAGAGGTTCGCTGCGAAACTTGACGATGTGCAACTCATCGGATTGCATGCAGTTCTGAAACGCGCGCAGCAGGGCTTTGGCCACAAACGGGTCCTGCTCGGCGCGGAAATTGCCCTGGGAAGCGCTGGTGCCTTTGCCGTTCTTGTCAACCGCCGTCAAGTAAAGGAACGTGTCGCGGTTGCTGTCGACAAAGTCCTCCAGGAGCCGCGTGACTTTGGGCTCGGCGGCGGGGTCTTCGACATTGTCGATGAGTCCCGTCAAAGTCAGAATTTGCCGCTCGCTGTAGAGTTGTTGCGTCTGATTAAACTCGAAGAGCTGAATTTCCTGCGCCAGAGACCGCGTCAAATCGGATTGTTGGACACGCTCGTTATCGCCCAACTTGTCCTGGCTAAGCTGCAGCACTTGGCGGTGATAAAGCCCGATAGGCAGGGCGCTGACGAGCAACAACGCGCCCAGAACGAGCCACAAAATGCGCACGCGTCCTTTGCGCAGGCGTTGCCACATGGATAGGCCGGGTTCTGGCATCTCAACTCCTAATTTTAGGGGAATAGAAGAGGCAACGGGGGTTGCGAATGGCCATGCGTCGCGCAATTGCAACTGGAACCTTCGTACTAGTGGCGGTCACCTGGTCCGATACGCTCTCGAACAGGCCCGAAACAGCCTGAGAAAGCCTATATTCGCGGCATGCTATTCGCGCTTAAGGGGGCGCTCCATGATGCTCCGGATGGCCTCCCGGGGAGGCCGGCCTTGGTGCAGGATGGCTTCCACCTGCTCCGTTATGGGCAGCTCCATCCCGGTATCGCGGGCAAGCGCCAGAAGCGCTCCAGAGGTGCCCACGCCTTCGGCAACCATTCTCATGCCTTCCAGGATCTCGCCCAGCGGGCGGCCCTTGCCCAGTTCGATGCCTACGTGACGATTCCGGCTTAGCGAGCCCGTACAGGTCAGCACGAGGTCGCCGAGGCCTGCGAGACCGCTGAGCGTTTCCGGGCGCGCACCGAGAGCGACGGCCAGCCGCGTCATTTCCGCGAGGCCACGCGTGATCAGCGCCGCCAGCGGATTCGAGCCGAGGCCGATGCCTTGGCAGACTCCCGCCGCGATCGCCATCACATTTTTCATCGCGCCTGCGAGTTCGACGCCTAGCACGTCCTCATTGGTGTACAAGCGAAAATTCGGCGCGGCGAATTCCTCCTGAAGTTCATTCGCCAGGGCGAGGTCGTGCGACGCCATAACAACCGCCGTTGGTTGGCCGGCGGCGGCTTCCGCGGCGAAGGACGGTCCGGAAAGAATCGCGAGCCGCGGAGGAAATTCCGGCGATACCACTTGCGAAATGACTTCACTCATGCGCGCATGGGTAGCGGGCTCCAGCCCTTTCGTTGCGCTGACGATCGGTATGCCGCCGCCAAGGTGCGGCAGAACGTGCCTGTAGACGCCGCGAGCGTGCGCGGCGGGGATGGCCCCCACGACCGCTCCGGCGTTTTTCAAAACTGTCGCTGCGTCATGCGAGACTTGCACTGTCTCCGGAAGCTTGTGGCCCGGTAGATAGGACTTGTTCTCGCGGTCGCGGCGGATGGATTCCGCGAGTGCATCGTCGCGAACCCACAAGGAAATCTCATGCGGTTTGTGCGTGCGAGAGAATACGATCGCCAGCGCCGTGCCCCAGCTTCCGCCGCCGAGAATGGCGATGCGCTTCATGGCGCATCCTCTTTTTTCTCGCTCAGTGAAAATTTGGGCTCGTCGCCCTGCACCAAGCGCTGAATATTGGCGTCGTGCTTGTAGACAATCAGCAGCGCCGCAGCCAGTGAGCCGAACGTAACGGCGTAGGGCGGGGCGTGATGCGGCGCCCAGAAAAAATAGATCAGTAGCGGCATGGCCGCCGCCGCGGAAATCGAGCCTAGCGACACAAAGCGCCAGTAGAGAACCACGAGAAAAAATAGAATTGCGGCTGCAAGAAACGCGAGCGGGCTCAAGACCAGAAAAACGCCCGCAGCTGTAGCAACACCTTTGCCCCCGTGAAATCCCAGCCAGATCGGGTAGCAATGCCCCACGAGAGCACATAGGCCAGCGATCATCATCCATGTCGAGCTCTGGTCTGAGAGGCGCGCGGCAAGAACCACGGCCAGCGCGCCTTTCGCGGCGTCCAGCAGCAGCGTGAGAATCCCCGCGAGCGGCCCGGCGACGCGCGCTACGTTAGTGGCTCCGATATTGCCACTGCCTTCTGTGCGAACGTCGGCCGCTCCGAAAAGTTTGCCCAGCAAAAGTCCAAACGGAATCGAGCCGAGAAGATAGGCGGAAATAACAATCGCGACCGATGTCACGTTGATGGAAGTTGCGGGCATGCGCGCTAGATCTCAGCTCCGATCCGAAAAGAATGCAGCGTCGTGTACTCGGCTCCTGAGGGCTTTAGCCTGCTCTCAATGAGGTGAAATTCGCTCGCCTGGAACGAGCCGAAATCGCGCTCGCTATCCTTCTGGATTGCAACGCGCAGTTTTTCCTGCAGCCCGGGCGGGTCGAATCGCGCGAGCGTCAGGTGCGGGACGAAAGCGCGCTTTTCTTTCGCGATGCCCTGTGTTGCGAGCGCGCCATCGATATCTCCAGCAAGCGTCTGAAGACTCGTTGAGGCGTCCAGGCCCGTCCACAGGACGGTTGGGCGGTTTTCATTTGGGAAAAAACCCAATCCGTGGAATCGAAGCTCAATCAGCGCATCGCCATGAACCGTCGAAAGTGCTGCGCCAATGCCTTCGAGCTTGGCTTCCGCCACTTCGCCAATGAATTTGAGTGTCACGTGAAGATTCTCCGGGCGCACCCAGCGTGGCCGCTTGTCCGCCACTTGCGACGACAATTCTCGAAATTCCTTGATAAGTGCTGCCAGATTGTCTCCCACGGCGGCGGGAATCTCCAGCGCAGCGAAGAGGCGCACGTTCAGGCTCGATTCGGAGGCTGCTTGCCGTTGTAGAGAAAGTAGATGCGGACCAAGTCCAGCGCGAGTTGACTCGCCTGCCAGCGAATGGATTCGCGGTCGCCGGGGAAGCGCACGCCGCGTTCCTTGACGCCGCCGGCATGCGCCAGCGCGATATGCACCGTTCCGACAGGTTTTTCTTCGGTTCCGCCGCCGGGGCCGGCGATTCCCGTGATCCCGACTCCAAACGTGCTGCCCACGCGGCGCCGAATTCCATCCGCGAGAGCCACGGCGACTTCCGCGCTCACCGCGCCCTTGGCTTGAATGAGTTCCGCCGGGACGCCCGCCCAGGCCGTCTTGAGCTCGTTGCTGTAGCAAACCACTCCACCGAGAAAATAAGATGAGCTGCCCGCGATGCTCGTCAGCCGCTGCGCCAGAAGGCCTCCGGTGCAGCTTTCCGCCGCGGAAATCGTGGCGTTGTGCAGCGTCAACTCCGCCGCGATCACTTCCTCGAGTGGCGAGCCATCCTGGCTGAAGATGCGGTCCGTCAGCGCGATCTCAAAGCCGTTCACAATTTCATCGAGCATTTTTTTAGCGTGCTCGGCATCGTCCGTCCAGATGCGTAGATGGACTTGCGTCTCGCCAGGCGCCGCGAGCACGGTCGTGCTCACCTCGGGAAAGCGTTTGTAGATGCCCATGATGCGCTGTTCGACGTGCGATTCCCCCAGCCCCGTGACGCGAATTTCGCGATGAAACATGCGCACGCCGGAAGCGCGGCGCTCCAGCCGCGGCAAAACCTGTTCGCGAAACAGCGGCTTCAACTCGCGCGGCGGGCCCGGGAGCAGCACGATAAAGTGCCCGCCGTCCTCCAGCCAAAGGCCCGGTGCGGTGCCGCGCGGATTCTCCAGGATTTCCGCGCCTTCAGGAACCATCGCCTGCCGCACGTTGACTTCGGGCATTTCGCGGCCCAGCGCGCGGAAACGCCCCTCGATGTAGCGCAGAATCTCGTCGTTGCGTCGAAGCTTGCGATTGAGAAGCTCAGCGACCGTCTCGCGCGTAAGATCATCTTCCGTGGGGCCAAGCCCGCCGGAGGCAATGATCAGCGGCACACGATTCAGCGCTTCCCGAAACGCTTCGCTTAGTAAATCGCGGTTGTCACCCACAACCGTTTTTCGCACCACCTCGATCCCAATTTTATTCAGCTCCTCGGTGAGGAAGAGCGAATTGGTGTCGAGCCGGTCCGGCGTGAGCAGCTCCGAACCAACTGCAATGATTTCTGCTTTCATCGTGTCAATTATCCGAGAAGTGGCAGACCGCGGACTTCCCAATCGAGCGTAAATAGCGCACCGGTGGTCGCGAGGATCGCGCGGCCTGAAGATTGCAGCGCCATGCCAACAAGTCCGGAGCCGCTAAGGACGACGTCGGCATGCGCCTGCGGCGTGATACGAATGATGCCGCGACGGCCTCCATAAGACCCCGCAACGTAAAGATTGCTGTCGCGGTCAAACGCCAGTCCCTGCGGCCGTCCGAGCCCGCGAAAAAACGTCGTGACATCGCCGCCCTGCGTGATGCGGTAAACCCGGTCGTAGCTGGAGGTGGTCGGCCCGGTGACGTACAAATCCCCGCTCGGATGAAACGCGAGATGATACGCGGCGAGCGACGGTTCGATGGTCGCAAACACAAAAATTTCGCGGCTCGGACTAATTTTGAAGATCGTTCCGCTGCGGTCGCCCACGTAAAGATTTTCGTTGCGGTCAAACGCAATTCCTGTTGCAACGCCCATGCCTTCAATCCACTGCTCGGCGCGTCCTTCCGGCGTAATGCGGTGAATCGTGCCGTCGTTCCGGCAGGAGACAAAAAGATTCCCCGCGCGGTCCACCGCCAGGCCGCTCGGATTCACAAGCGAAGTGACAAAAGGTTTTACGCTGTAGTTCGCCGTAATTTTATAGAGCGAAACGGGTACCCGTTGCCCTCGGTTGCCAGAAAACGTGACGTATGTATTCCCGTACGCGTCGACGGCGGGATTGGCGATGGGGTGCAGGTTGTCCGCGATCAGCACGCCGATGGAGACGGGATGCGGCTGGCTTTCGTTGGTCGCGCTGCAGACGCGGACCACGCCGCCGCTCGCGCCTTCCGGGACTCGCGCGATCAGCCGCTGTTCGCTCGCCAGAGCCAGGCCGGCCTCCGTCTCGCCAAAACGCACCACCGGACGCGGGTGCGCACGCGAAGCGAACCCGCTGCCCTGAATGACGATCTCGCCGCCGGGAATCGCAGCGGCAGGCGCAACTCGATCGATCCGCGGGATGCCGTTTTTTTCTGCCGAAGACCCAAAGCCGAATTTCATACCCAGCCAGGCAATCCAAAGTGTAACGCTACTCGCAACAGGATAGCAGCGTAGATGCCTGCCATCCAATCATCCGCCATGATGCCCCACCCGCCCGGCAGTCTTTCAAGTTGGCGGACCGGAAACGGCTTCCAGATATCGAACACTCTAAAAAGTACGAATCCCAAGAGCAGGTATTTCCAGTTCACGAGACTTAGCGTGAAGAAGATGGCGTATGTGGAAAGGTCCAGGTGCTCCGTCAGATGCGGCAGCGCGATGGGAATCAATGGCAACAATAGCGTGAGATGCTGCCCCGCGACTTCATCAATCACCACAAACTGCGGGTCTTTAGTCCCCGAAAAGTCCGCCGTCCGTGAAGCGCTCCACACCCCTATCGCACCGAGGAGTACGAGGAGACCGAGCGCGCAGACCAGCGGCAACCACAGCGTGGAGTTGTGAATGTCGCTGCCAGGAACCAGAAAATGGGTATCGGAAAACACGGCATCCGTAAGAGGGTGCAATGAGAACAGCTCGCGAATCGATGTTGGCCGCAGAAAAAAGATCGCCGAGAGCACGGCTGTTGCGACTCCCACGAGTGAGCCAAATGTGCCCGGAGCTTTTGGTATATAACCGACGCCGAATGCCGTCGCTATGGCGATCGCCAGCCGCGGTTTTCCTTTCGGAACCGTTGCTTCGCCAGGAAGTTCAGTGGATGGTGTCATCGGGCTTGCGGTACCCCTTAAAGTCCTCGTCTTCGTCCACCGCTTTTTCGCCGCCAGAATCGTTGCCAGTTTCGAGCTCGCTCATATCGAACACCGGTTCGGACACGACGTACTTCTCGCTGGCCCAGTTGCCGAGATCTCGGTCGCGGCAGCGCTCGCTGCAAAAAGGGAACTCCGCGTTCATTTCTGAATCGGTTGGCGCTTTGCAAATCGGGCAGCGATGTTTCATCGGATATGACTCTCGACGGCTCGCGACTCGCCTCTCGCCAAATCACGATGCCGGTATTTTTTCTTCTCTGTGAATTCTGTGCGCTCTGTGTTGAAATCCCGTTGTAACACAGTGCTTACGGAAACCGCAGAGTAGCTTTTCCAAGGAGTGAGTATAGCTCAGCCGAGGACGCGAAGCGGAGCGCCAGTGGCAATCCGATGGAGCTTCTCGGCCGGCGGAACGCGGGAAACGGACGCCGCATCCGTGATTCCCCCTGCAATGGGCCGCAACCGGGGCAAAATCTCGGCGACGCGGCCGATCAGGTCATAAGTGTCAGCTTTGATGATTTCGACGCGCGCGACGTCGCCCATCTCGGAGGTTTCGCCGTTCGGCAATTCAATGTCGGTCAGATAGAGCTTGCCGTCGATATCCGGCGCCATGCCTTCGAGGCGCGCTTCCCACACCAGTGGATTGTCCTTCGACGGACCTTCCACAAGTGCTATCGCGGTGCGGCCCTTCCATGCGCGCAATTTGTCACGTGATATTTTCTTTTGAATGGCCATCAAGCGGTTGCGGCGATCGGTGATTGTTTCCGGATCGACCTTTTGATCGAGCGCGTAGCTGTTCGCGTTGTCCACGTCCGAATACTCGAAAACACCCATCCAATCGAGATTTGCCGCGCGCACAAAATCGCACAGCTCCTCGAAGTCCTTTTCCGTTTCACCGGGAAAGCCGGCGATGAACGAAGTTCGCAGGGAAACGCCGGGAATCGTCGTCCGGATGCGTTCGAGAAGTTTCAGGAAAGCGTCGCCGTGAGAGCCGCGCTTCATGCGCGCCAGCACGTTGCGGCTCGCGTGCTGCAGCGGCATGTCCATGTACTTGGCAAGTCGTGGATGGGCCGCGAGCGTATCCAGCAATTTCTGTGTCACGCGATTCGGATACGCATAAAGAAAGCGCACCCACAGCAGGTCTTCGACCTGCGCGAGCCGCGCGAGCAATTGCGCCAGGCCATCACGAAGGCTCAGGTCCTCGCCGTACGAAGTCGTATCCTGGCCGATGAGCGTGATTTCACGCGCGCCCGAGGCGGCGAGATTTTCCGCTTCACGCACCACGGATTCAAAGCGGCGGCTGCGGAACGCTCCGCGCAATTGCGGGATGATGCAAAACGTGCAGGGATGATCGCAGCCTTCGGCGATCTTGATATACGCGGCATGGCGCGGCGTTGTAATCACGCGCGGCGTCAGGTCGTGATAGAGAAACGCCGGCGGCGCAGCGGGCAATACGCGCAAATCGCCGTCGACGGCTTCGAGAATGCGCTCCACTTCGCCCGTTCCCACAACGGCATCGACTTCCGGAACTTGCTCGAGAATCTGGTCGCGAAAACGCTCCACGAGACATCCGGCGACGATCAGCTTGCGCGCCGCGCCGAATTTCTTGTGCTCCGCCATCTCCAAAATCGCGTCCACAGACTCTTTTTGCGCGGACTCGATGAAGCTGCACGTATTGACGACAAGAATCTCCGCTTCATCCGCGCGCGGAGTCAACTCATAGCCTTCGCGCGTGAGAATACCCATCATCACCTCGCTGTCCACGAGGTTCTTCGGGCATCCCAGGCTCACAAATCCGACCTTAGTCATAGGCAGTAAACTAGCGCCTTTGCGCAATTCTTCATTGTAACACGCGGCGCAGGAGGGAAACCAAGCCGCGGTAGCATAGGCACTCCTGCCTGTACGGTTTTGAAGCGATGCGAGAACTTCAGTGGGAAGCGAAGGACGATCGAATTTGCTCCAGCAGCACGCGGAGGCGAATAGTGTCGCAAGGCGCGCCGCCAAAACGCGCTTGCGTGTAGTGCTGCGTGAATTCGCGCACGGCGGGCGCCAGACGAGGCTGCGAGACGGCCGCGGCAAATTCAAACGGCGTTTGCGTGGGCTGGCGCGCAAAGCCACGCCGCGCCAGAACGTATAGGAGTTCGCCGTAAAGCCGCGAAGCAAGCTGTGGATTGGAGCGCGCCATCTCCGGCGAACGAAGCTGCCACGAGAGCCAAAGCCGCCGCGCGAGCGCGACAACCAAATCGAAGCGCAACGCCAGCAGGAACAGCGCAACGGCGAGCGGAAGCAGCAAGCGAAGCCCGTTGTCCCACGAGCGCATCCACCGTCGGCTTTTTGCTTCTTGGTGTGCAAACCAAGTGCGTGCCATCTCTGTCCAGGTGCGCGTGTTGCGCTGCATGGTTTGCGCCAGCAAAATTTGATGGATGAAATCGTAGTTGATCACCCACTCGTTCCAGGAAAGCTCGAACCAGTCCATGTACTGGCCGAGCCGCGAGAAAAAACCTCCGGCGGATTCCGCGCCCGGTGGCGTGGGGTCAAAAGTCATCCAGCCCGTCCCAGGAAAATAGACTTCGACCCAGCTGTGCGCATCGCTGGCTCGCACGATGTAGTCTTCGCCGAGGTCGTTATATTCTCCCGGTAAAAATCCGTTCACTTCCCGCGTGGGAATTCCCAGCGTCCGAAGCATGATGGCCATCGCCGAAGCAAAATACTCGCAGTGGCCTGCATGCGTCTCAAAGAGAAAATGGGCGAGGGGGTCGTCGCCGGGTTTTCCCGTGAGGTTGAGCGTGTACGTAAAGCGCGTGCGCAAATAGTTTTCGAGAGTGATGGTTTTGTCGAACGGCGTCTGCGCGCGCGCCGTGATCTGCCTCGCCAAATCCGGAATGCGAGGATCGAGTGTCGGCGGCAGCTGCAGGTAGACATCGCGAATATCCTCGGGATAGTCCGTCGAAGCCGCGCGCAGTCTGGGCACATTCCGTGCGGGCAGAAGAGAGAACCCTTCGTAGCGCAGCGAAGTGAAATTATGGAAAGGATTGAAAAGGGAGCCGGTCGTATCGCGGAGGACATAACTGTGGCGCGCGCCCACTTCCGGGTTGGAGCCTTCACCAGAAAGATTTCCGTGCAGGGACACAACGTTAGCCGGAGCGAACAGCGTATCGGTCGCGACGGGCTGGAGAAGAATCGTGTAGTGCAAAATGGTCGCGGTTGGATCGGGCTCGTGGGGGTGGTCCATTATGTTTATCGTGCCGTTGAGTCCCGCGGGAATAGTGACCGACTGGCGATCAGGAGAAGACCATCGTTTTCCGTCGAACGAGGAGAGCGCAATGCCGCGCCAGCGCAGGCCGGGATAGCCCACAGGCTTGCCGGTGCGCACGCGCATCACTACCTCGGAATTCTTTTTGATCTCGCCGATTTGGCCCAGCTCCACGTCGTCGCTGAAGCCGGACATGAGCGTCGGCTGCAAACTGGTGCGGCCGAGATATCCGGCGCTGAAGCGGGGAAAGAAGAAAAACAGCGCGCCGCCGATAATCATCGAGCCGAGAGACACGCTAAGCGCTGCGAGGACGAGCGCGCGGTCGAGGCGGCGTTCTTTCTGAGGCTGTGCGTCAACCTCGGGCGCGATCGCGCCTCTTGATCCGCGGCGCATTTCCAGACCAACGAAGGTGGCCACGCCAAACAAAAGGAACAGGAAGAAAAGCCCGAGAAAGGTCGTGTCGATGGTGAGAACCGCGGAGGCCAGAATCGCCGCGAAAGAGAGCATGGTAAGAAAAAGCGCATCGCGATCGCTGGAGGCGCTGTAGAGGCGGATAAGCATCACAAAAAGAAGAAAATGGACGGCGCCGAGCAGCGCGGCGTAGAGCGCGGGATTGGGCGACGCGGATACAAAGGAACGCGAAAGAAAAAGTACATCGAGCGGAAAAACGAGCAAGTACGCGACCACCAGCCGCGTGGCGATGCGCTGCGGAATTTCCGCGGGACAGCGCCGCCACCAGCGGACTCCTTTGTAGAGGACCGCCGATGGCGCCACGATCATCGTGATTAGATCGAGTTTTCCCGTGCTCACCAGTGTGGCGACGGCCGTGGCCATGAGCAAGAAAAGGGAAGTACGGAAGAAACGCTCGGCTGGAAGCGTGGCGACACTCGTTGCTGAGGCAGAGGCGGCCATTAGGAGACCATTTCATCCTAGCACTACCGCGGCCTGCGGCGGAGAACGCAGCACGAAACGATAACGTTTATGGTTTCAATTCTAGTTTCAACGCGTATGGCTTCGCGGCGGTGGCCGACGATTTCGAAAGAGCGGCGCGGGCAATTTTGCGCGTGAGATTCGAGACGGGCAGCGTCGAGAAATCTTCCAGCCGAATGCTTTTTGCGCCGTGGATTTGCGGGATTTTTGCAATGGCAATGCGGAACGGAAGAACCGAGACGTTGCGATAGGTCACCGCGTGGCGGACTCGCTCGAGCGGCTCGAAACGAAGCGCGCCATTTCCAGCGGGCAGCGTCTCCGCGAGAAAAGTCCGGAGTTCCGCCAGCGCATCCTTGCGAATCGCGACGGTGGGGAAATGCCACATTCGCGAGACCAGCGTTGCGATGTCGTCGGCGGCAGGCTTGTTCTCAGATTTCTTTCCGGGCGGAGAAAGAAGAAGCGTTTGGCCGCGCGGAGTAACAAATACCGCCGCGGCAAGCACGATTTGCACAACTTCGCGTTTTTTGCGTTTTTCAGGAAAAGATTCAGGGTCGCCCGATTGGCGCGCGCGGCAGAATTTCGCAACGGGACAGACCAAGCATTGCGGCGCGCGCGGCGTGCAAACCACCGCGCCGAGTTCCATCATGGCCTGATTCCAGTCTCCCGGTGATTTCGGATCGAGCAGTTCTCCCGCTGTTTTTTGCAGCGATTGCCAACGCCGCAATTCCCGCAAGTCGCCGCGAATGGCGCCGAGCCGCGCAAGGACTCGAGCGACGTTGCCATCGAGGACCGCGAGTTTTGCGCCCAGAGCGATGCTCAGAATAGCGGCGCCGGTGTAAGGGCCGATGCCGGGCAGCGCGAGAACGGCTGCTTCCTCGCGCGGAAATTCTCCGCCGTGCTGCGCCACGATCTGCTGCGCCGCCTTTTGCAGATTTCGCGCGCGGCTGTAATAGCCAAGACCAGACCAGAGCCGCAGCACCTCTTCTTGGGGCGCTTCTGCGAGCGCGCGGACGTCCGGGAATCGCGCCAGAAATCGTTCGTAATAAGGAATCACGGCGGCGACCCGCGTTTGCTGCAGCATGATTTCCGAGATCCAAATTGGGTATGGATCCTTCGTGCTCCGCCAGGGAAGATTTCTCTGAAACTGGCGAAACCACGCCAGCAATTGTTTGCGAAAAGAGGCGAGCTCTCGGCCGGTGAGCATGGTCACGCCGTATTCTCGCACAGTCACCGCACGAGACAGTTCGAGAGCGCTGGAGATTCGATCAGGACGCGAGATCTTCGAGAAAGATAACCCAGGATTGGTTCCAGATGCTGGAGGGAATGGCTCCGCGGGATTCGCTGGTGACAATCACACGGAAAATCTCCGCCGTGTTGGCCAGCTCCGAGAGAAGCACGTGTTTCGGGTCCTGCGGAATCGGCTTTGCCGTGGCAAGATGGCGCAGGATATCGAAAATAACCTCTTCGGCTTCGAGGAGCGGAGTCTCAAAGCCGGCGGTGCGAAATTGCAAGATGGCATTACGTTCGTAGAAGTGCCATGCCAGGGCGGCGCACATCGTGACGGCACGCTCGAAGCGGGCGTTAGCTTCCTTCTCGGCGAGACCCACGGACGTGCGAGGATCAAGAACTAGAACGACACGGCAGTCATCTTCGCGAGTGAACTCGCGGACCATCAAGGAACCCAGGCGCGCGGAAGCTTTCCAGTGCACGTGTCGCGAGCTGTCGCGGGGTTGATAATCGCGTAGCGCGTACAAATCCTGGCCTCGGCCTTTGGCAAGGCTTTCGAGAGCGCCTTGCATGCCTGGGAGAACTTCAAAAAAGTCTCGCGTGGGCTCGACCGAAGGATAGACGAGAGCCTCCGATTTCAAATCGACGCGCCGCGCTTTCTGCAAAAAGCCGAACGGAAACCGCGTAACAATGCGAAAAGCTTCCTGAGAATAGATGCCGCGCCGCGGAAAAGTCATGGGAACGTGTTGTTGCACACGCTCATGCTTTGGAATATAGGGAAAATAAACCGGCGTCTCAAGCATGGCAGCGTTCACCGCATTTTTCCCGCGGACCGCTTCGACGCGGAGCGAAAACGATGGGAGCGTCAGCTTCTCGTTGTGCACCTCGACAAGCGTGCGGACCGGCTGACCCGCGAAGATGTGCTCAGGCAACTGCAGGCGCATCTCGACTCCAGAGAGTGTGATGGAAGAAAGAACACCGGACATCAAGATAATGGCGATCAGACTCGCGAGAATGAGAAAGAGAAGATTGTTGCCGGTGTTCAGCGCGGCGACGGCCACCAAAAAGATGCCCAGAATGTAGATCCAGCCTTCGCGGGTAACTCGGTACTCCATTTTGTAACCGATCCAGCGAAGGGCCGTGCGCCTGGCTAGAACCGGAACAAGCGTGACAGCCACCCACGCGACGACGAGCAGAGAGCCGAGCGCGGAGGCGATGGCCAGGCGCAGATGGCCCAACTCCGCCGCCGTGCCGGAATAAATCGCGAGGAGCAAAGCGACGCCCAGCGCGGCGATGGAAAGAAAGAAAGCGCGCACGGCGGAGCGGTCGGCTTTGCCCCAGAGTTGCGCGGCTGTTGAGGCTAGACTCACAGAGGTACGCGAACGGAGTCGACGATCTCCCGGAGGACGGATTCGGTCGTCTCCGATTTTCTCTGAAGCGAGGCGTGGCGCGAGCTGGCGACCACGCGATGCGAAAAAACGGCCACGGCAAGCTGTTTGAAGTCGTCGGGCAAACAATAATCGCGGCCATCGAGAAAAGCGCGGGCTTGCGCGGCGCGCTGCAGCATGAGTGTGCCGCGCGGGCTGACGCCCAAAGCGAGCTGCTCGGTCTTGCGCGTGCGGTTGACGATCTCGAGGGCATAGTCATGAAGGCTGGCGTCCACCTTCACACGAGCGACTGCTTCCTGCATTTCGAGCACGTCTCCAACATCAGCGATGGGTTCGAGAGCCGCGATCGAATCGTCGTGGATGTGTTTGCGCAAAATTTCGCGTTCGGTTTCGTGCGAGGGGTAGCCCATCTTGATACGCATCAAGAAGCGGTCGAGCTGAGATTCCGGGAGCGGGTACGTGCCGTGATGCTCGACAGGATTTTGCGTGGCGATGACGAGAAAGGGGTGCGGCAACTGCAGCGTTTTGCCGTCCACGGTGACTTGGGCTTCGTTCATCGCTTCCAGAAGAGCCGATTGTGTGCGTGGCGTGGTGCGATTGATTTCGTCCGCGAGAACGACGTTGGCGAATATCGGGCCGGAGCGAAACTCGAACTCGCGAGACTCGGGGTTGTACACGCTGACGCCGAGAACGTCGCTCGGCAACAGGTCCGACGTGAACTGGATGCGCTGGAAGGTGCAATGAAAAGATTTGGCGAGCGCCTGGGCGAGGGTGGTTTTGCCGACACCGGGCACGTCTTCAATGAGCAGATGGCCGCGGGCGAGCAGAGTGATGAGCGCGAGCTGAATGGCTTCTTCTTTGCCGTAGATCGCGCGAGCGATCGAGCGCTGAAGTTGCGAGACGATCTGCGATGTGGCTGAGGACATCGGTTGAAAACCAGGGTCCTTCCTGCTACAAATAGATAGATGACGCTTTGAAGCGTCGCGGCTGTACTGGCCGGGCGACTAGCTCAGTTGGTTAGAGCGCTCCCCTCACACGGGAGAGGTCAAAGGTTCAAGTCCTTTGTCGCCCACCATAACCCTCCCATTTTGGCATTAATCCCTCCAACGAATCAAAAAGTAGCAAAACGTGTGCTCAATCGGTGGTTGCATCAATCGGTAAAAAGGTTAGAGTAGTGCGCCACGGATCTGGTCATGACCTCCATTCTTCGCACGATTGAGTTTCTAGCTTTGAGCGTATGGCTCGGCAGCGACATATTTCTGAGTTTTGTCGTGGCGCCGGGCGCATTTCGCGTGCTGGCGCCGAACCGCGACCAGGCTGGAGCAGTCGTAGGCTTCTCTTTGACGCGCATGCATCTGGGCGGCATTGCGCTGGGCGTTGTGTTCTTGCTTGTGCGGCTCATTCGGACTCGGAGCTTTGCCAGCCTGGTGACTCCCGCTGCGATTTGCGTCGTGTTGATGATCGCTCTGACGGCCATCTCGCAGTACACGGTCAGCGCCAAGATGGCTGTGTTGCGAGTGCAAATGGGATCGATCCAGGGAACGGCCGCAGATAGTCCTTTGCTGACCCAGTTCAGCCGGTTGCACAGTATTTCGGTGTCGCTTGAAAGCGGAGTTTTGCTCGCAGGAATTGCTGCGATGTACCTCCTGGTCCGCGAATTCGCAACCGCGCGCTGATAATGGCTGCTCCCAGTTAACGCCAATCAGAAATCAGGCACCCTACGCCACAGCCCCCGCCGCCCCCCAGTTTTCTGTAAATGTTGCGTCTAAAGGGTTTAGCGATCCTGTAAGTCATTTAGAATCAACATTTACAGCCACTTCTGCAGGCGTTGATTCTAAAAGGGTTAGAGTTGCGTCTGGAACCGAACGCCGGAGGCAGACCGCCTTCGGGGAAGGTAGTCTCTACAACGACAAGTTGCTGCCCCAAAAACAAAAAAGGCTACGGCAATCAGCCGCAGCCAGAGATCTTCCAGGAAGAATCATACCACGAAAGTGACGAGTTGGTCCATGAGAATAATTGGGCCCTTCGGTGGACTAGCTGCCGCAAGGAGAGGGGCGTTTGAATCGCATGAACCCAATGAAAGATTATCGCCGGGATTTCTTGGGCGGTTGATCGGTGACGAGGCGTTTGTGGCGGACTTTGGCGGGGCGGATTTTGCGCATGGCGGCGTTGCCAGCGCGGTGGCAGGCGCGCCACATGTACCAGCTGGCGACGGTGCGGTAGGGGCGCCAGCGTTCGCCGAAAGCGAGGAGTTCTTTAGGTTTGGGCTTGTGTTTTTTGCCGTAGGTGATGGACCAGCCTTTTTGTACGCCGAGGTCGTGGATGGGGAGAACGTCGGGGCGGCCGAGCCGGAAAATCAAAAACATTTCGACCGTCCAGGCGCCGATGCCGCGGACGGAGGTGAGGCGTTTGACGAGTTCTTCGTCGGTGAGTTTTTGCGCGTCTTGGAGAGTGGGGACGACGCCTTCGATGGTTTTTTTCGCGAGGTCTTTCATGGCGGCGACTTTGGCACCGGAGAGGCCGGCTTTGCGAAGGGCTTGCTTGCGGAGTTTGAGCATTTCTTGCGGGCTGGGCGCGCGGCCCGTGGAGCTGAGGGCTTTGACGCGGCCGAAAATGGTGGCGGCGGCTTTGCCGGAGATGGATTGGTAGGCGATGGCTTCGAGAAGGGCTTCGTAGGGGCTTTCGGCGAGGACCTTGTCGAGCTGGAATGGCTGCGTGGATTGGATTAGCTCGGCGAGGTGCTCGTCTTTTGCGGCAAGGTATTGCGTAGCGGCGGCGAGATCGAACGAGATGGAGCTGATGGGGAGAGTCATGGCGGTGAGTAGATTATCCAGGTTGCGGACGGAATCGGAAAAAGAATTTTACAAAGAGGACGCGGAGTTCACAGAGGGCACAGAGAAAGAGGAACCCGCTCATCGAGAAGTGGCGGTGAATAGAATCAATGGGTGAGTGCGACGGAATTTTCTTCGCGTTTGGGGTGCGGGGAGGATTGCTGGGTTTTGATTATTGTGCTGGCACCGAGTTTCCTGCTGGATGCTTGGCGTAATAGCCTTTGCGGGCGTGGACCGTGTAGCCCCGTTCGAGAGCGGAAATCTGGAGCTTGCGAAAATTGCCGTCCCAGTTTTTGTTTTCGGGGTAGTAGCCGAGGCTGTACTGGTGGTGCAGTTCCTCGGATATTTCGTCGAGAGCGGGTTCCAGTTTGTCCATGCCGCGAACGTCCAGCACGCGGCCTCCGGTAGCCTCGGCGAGTTTTTTGAGAGAGTCTTTTTCAAAAATATGGAGCACGTCACAATCGTCCCGGCCGGGAGCATCGTGAATCTGAAGAACGTAGGCAATGACGTCGTTTTCAAGGAGAGCTTTCAGAGCGTCTTCCAAAGTAGATTCGCTTTGGGAATCGCCTGAGAGGGCTACGATGACGATGGCCTTGCGTCCCACTTCGCCGGAGAGGTAGCGGAGTGTGGCGACGCGGGCGGCATCGTAGAGGTGCGCTGCGCGATTTTGGTTTACGTGCTTCCCGTTGATGCCGACGGTGCCTCCGCCCGGCAACGAGACGCCGCGAGACGAAGGCGGACCCCCGCCGGGTAGCCCAATCGCCGCTCCCGTTTGAATGGAATGCGCCTGCTCAACGAGGAGTGCGACGTCTGACGTAGGCAACTGCACGGTTTCCACGCGCGAGGCGTAGCTCAGAATGAAGCCTAGATCGGTTGGGCGAATGACGTGCTTCACGAACAGCGATGAGGCTTGCGCTTCCTCGCCGAGAATCCAAGACATGTTCGTGCCGGTATCCAAGAGCACGCCGACGCTCAAGAGCACGTCGCTGTGGTGGGCGAAAAACTTGACGGCTTGTGGACGGCCGTCTTCGGAGACGCTGAACTTATCTTGCGGCAGGTCGTTGACGAGTCGCTTGTTGTTGTCGCGTACCGTGAAGTAGACAGAGACCAAGTCCACGTCCGTGTGGACGACGCCTTCCTGGGTGGCTTTGTCGTCGGCGGTCTTCTCCTGCGCTGGAGCAGATTGGGGAGAGGCCGAGCCGAGGAATGCAAGAACCAGGGCTACAACGGATATGCCGACTCGCATAAGCATAGAGTGGGCTCCTCTCTGCATTGTTGCAATGGCCGTGAAGCGTTGGATGCGCGCAAGTTGGAGCTGAGTTGTAGGTGCCATCGGGTGATTCTGCGAGGAGGTCTTGCATGTGAGGGTTGTAGCGGGAACGGTCAGGTGGTTGTGCCTTAGGAGGAAATCGCTGACTGGTGGATGGATCGTTTTTCGTGAAGAGCTTTTTGGCGGGCGTGGCGGGCGCGGAGGAGGATGGTTACGAGGATGATAGCGGCGCAGGATTCGACGAAGAGTTTGCCGCCGTCGAGCCAGTCGATGGGGGCGCCTTTCAGGTCGGGGTCAGTGAAGAGGGAGTGGTAGAAGAGGGCGACGGCGCCGAGATAGACGGAGAAGTGGAAAGCTTTCCAGGTGCGGCGGCCTAGCTGAATGCGGAAGTAGGAGGTGATGACCATGAGGGCGACGATGTAGAGCGCGATGGCGCCGATGGTGTTTTCGAGCGGTTGTTGCGGCGAGTGGACGGGATAGAGGATGTCAAGGACGCGGAATTTAGGGGATTTGTTGAGGAGCAGCGGAAGGGGATGCAGGATTGTGAAGGCGAGGGCGATGTAGCCGGTCCAGTTGTGGAGGCGAAAATAGTTGAAGCGGTGATGAGGCCAATTGCGGACGGGGCTGTAGCGGAAAGCCATCATGACGCCGAGGAGGATGTTGACGGTGATAGCGGCGACTGCGGTTAAGCCGATGTAGGCGGTGAGATCGAGGAGGGTGATGGTCATCGTGAGAATGGGAGGCGGTTGCCCCCGCGCAAGTTGTCCATTATCCAGTGGAACTGATGTTCTCGTCTCTAAAATTGCCAGCTAGACGTATGGAAGGTGAGACTGTTGCCGGTGACCAGGCGTTTCATCTGATTTTTTTGATGGGCCGAACCTGCCTGAACGCGCGAGTTGGTGTTCAAATCAAGGGGGACGAGCGGGTGTGCTAGGATTGTGAGTTTGTGCTGAGGAAAATGGAACGGTAGAGGAAGGTACAAGGCTTGCAGACAGGAATTATTGGACTACCACAGGTTGGAAAGACCACGCTGTTTCGAATCTTGACGAAGGCGAACGTCGAGGGGAAGGGCGGAGGGTCGGCTACGCATGTTGGCGTGGCGAAGGTCCCGGAGCCGCGGCTGCTCGAGCTGGCGAAGCTCTATAACCCGAAGAAAATTACGTATGCGACGGTGCAGTATGTGGACCTCGGCGGTATGCAGAAGGAGAAGAACCGCGACGCGCTGGCGCCTTTGCGCGAAGTGGATACGATCGCGCATGTGATTCGCGTGTTTGACGACCCCTCGGTGCCGCATTCGGTGGGGAGTATTGATCCTTTGCGGGACGCTACCAACTTGGAATTGGAGCTGATTCTTGCCGATCATGACCAGATTTTGCGGCGGCTTGAGCGGTTGGAGAAGGATCTGAAGAAGAAGAGCGAGCCGATTTTGCTGGCGGAGAAAGCGGTTTTGGAAAAGTGCAAGGCGCATTTGGAGTCGGAGAAGCCTTTGCGGGAGTTGGAGTTAACGCCGGAGGAACGCAAACCGATCGGGGGATTTTTGTTTTTGTCGGCGCGGCCGGTTCTATACGTGCTGAATTTGGGCGACGACGAAGCGGACAAGCTGGACACGGCGGTGGAGCGGCACAAGTTGAGCGCTTTGCAGGGCAAGCCGAATTCGGCGGTGGTGGCGATTTGCGGGCGGCGTGAGGCGGAACTGGCGGAGATGGATGAGAAGGAAGCGGCGGAACTTTTGGCGTCGTATGGGTTGAAAGAGCCAGGGCTGAACCGCTTGATTCGCGCGACGTATGACTTGATGGGGTTGATTCAGTTTTTTACGGCGGGCGAGCCGGAAGTGCGGGCGTGGACGATTCGCAAAGGGTCGACGGCGCAAAAGGCTGCGGGAGCGATTCACAGCGATATCGAGAAGGGGTTTATTCGGGCCGAAGTAGTGAAGTGGAGCGATCTTTTGGCGGCGGGGAGTATTGCGGCGGCGCGAGAGAAGGCGCAGGTGAGGCTCGAGGGCAAGGAATATATTGTGCAAGAGGGGGATGTGATTTTGTTCCGGCATTCGGGATGAGAAGAAGACGCAAAGAAGTAATGAAGTAGAGAAATAAAGATTTCGGAAAAGGGATTTACACAGAGATCGCACAGAGATTCAGATGTGATGGCGTTGAGTAAATTGCAAAAGCGGCAGCAGGGCTGCCGCACTCCATATGGGACACGATTTGGCATTTCGGACGGCACTGGCGGCGGGGCTGGGGTTGGTCGCGGCGGCCGGGAATTTGATTGGCGGGTATTTTGTTGTGCGGCGGGATTGGCCGCGGCAGTATTTGCAGTATTTTTTGGCGCTGGGGGCCGGCTACATGCTGGCCGTGGCGTTCGTCGATGTGATTCCTGAGTCCATTCATTTGGGTGGCGAGTCGGCCTTACAGTTTGTGCTGATCGGCTATTTTCTTGTGCATCTTTTTGAGCATACGCTTGCACCGCATTTTCATTTTGGGGAAGAAACGCATCACGAAGAGATGAGCCATCATCACGCGCGGACGACCATTTTGCTGGGGTTGACCATTCACACGTTTTTTGATGGTGTGGCGATTGCGGCGGGATTTTTGGTTTCGGTGTGGCTCGGGGCGATGATTTTCGTGGCCGTGTTCCTCCACAAATTGCCGGAGGGATTTACGGTGGCGTCGGTGGTGCTGGCTAGCGGGCAGGGACGGCGCAACGCCATCCTTGCGGCGGGGTTACTTGGAGCAGCGACGCTGCTTGGAGTTTTGCTCACGAGCGTGTTGCAGAGTCAATTGAAGTACGCGCTGCCTTTATCCGGGGGAGTGACAGTTTATGTCGCGGCAACCGATTTGCTGCCTGAAGTGAACCGGGAGCCGAATTGGCGCATGGCTATGCTGGTGTTCGTGGGGGTGGCCACGGTGCTGATAATGCAGCATTTATTCCATGTCTGATTTCGCCCTGCTTTCGCCCCGTCTTCTCCTAAACGCCAGATAAACATTTGCAACTTTAAGAGCCTGCTAGGGTTCGATAGAATGTGGCGGCTATGGCCAGGTCGGACGTCCAACTAATGCTGGACGTGAAGGCGGGCGACGAGCGGTCGTTCGAACTTCTCCTCCAGCGCTACAGGACTCCTCTTGTCAACTTTCTCTTCCGCATGGTGCGCGCGCGCGAAGAGGCGGAAGACTTGGCGCAAGAAGTGTTTTTAAGAGTGTATCGGGCGCGGAAAGATTACGTACCGAGCGCCAAATTCACGACATGGCTTTTCCGGATCGCGACAAATTTGGCGTTGAACTCGGTGCGGGACAACCGTTACCAGCGGATGGAAGTCTCACTGGATGCGCCGGTGACGGTGGATGCGGAGGATGGCGATGAGAAGCCGTTGGACATTGCCGAGAAGCATCCCAACATCGAGCAGTACTTGGTGGAGGAAGCGCGGAAAAAGATGATCCGGCACGCGATTGATAAGTTGCCGGAGAAGCAGCGCGCGGCGGTGCTCCTGCACAAGTATCAAGAGCTGGATTATGGAGATATTGCAAAGATTCTGGAATGTTCCGAAAGTGCGCTGAAGTCGTTGCTCTTTCGGGCGTACGAAACGTTGCGAGTGGAACTAGCCCCGCTCGTGGCGAGGCACGGGAAGTAGAGGAACTACAACCCGAGCTGCAAGGGAAGTAGAAGTAGACCCTGGGTAGAGAAGGAAGGTTGTTATGAGCTGTAGTCGAATGGAAAACAAGATTTTGACATACGTGGATGGGCGCTTGAAAGAGAGCGAACGGCTGGAGATGGAGAAGCATCTCTCGACGTGCGGAGCTTGCCAACTGCGCGTGAATGAGTTTCGCGCGGTGGCGTCGTTGCTGGAGGAAGTGCCGCAGATTGAACCGTCGGCGGCGTTTGACGTGCGCGTGCGCGCGCGAGTTGCGGCTGAGCCGGTGAAGCAGGGCTGGTGGGCATTGTTTATGCCGTCCCCGCGAGTGGCCTTTGCGGCGTCGCTGCTTTTGCTGGCGACGGTGTGGGTCGCTTCGCGGCCAACGGATCGTACACTTACGGCGGCGGACGAGGCGCAAATCAATCAGGACCTGCCGGTGCTTGAGAACTTTGATGTGCTTTCAGATTTTGGAGCACTGACGGATTTGCCCCAGCCTGTGCAGCCCGATGATGCGGGCGACAGCAATTCGGATCAGAACCAGAATCAGAAGCAAGACGACAATCAGAATCAGACGATGTAATGGATGAGATTTCGACTCCAACTCGCAGGATGTTTGCTGGCGATAGGGCTCAGCGTAACGCTGGCTGGCGCTTCGATGGCGCAGCACGGCCGCGTAGCACATTGGGCGCCGCAGCAGCATACGCCGCCGCCTCCGAGATCTCAGCCGAGACCGCAGCAGGCGCCGCAGCAGCATACGCCGCCTCCGAGATCTCTGCCGAGACCGCAGCAGGCGCCGCAGCAGCACCAGCCGCCGAGGAATGCGGGGAATCCATCGCAACAGGGGAACCGGCCGAACGGCGGCGGGGGCAATCCTCAGGGAAACGGTGCGAACCGGCCGAATTTCGTTCCGCGTCCTAGCCTCAATCCTAACAACAATCCAAACCGTCCGCCGTCCTCGTACACGCCGCCGCCGGCGAGAAGATTTAGCGACCTGCCGCCGCAGGAAAAGCAGCGGGTCCTCGAGAACAACAACAGGTACCGGAATCTTCCTCCAGCGCAAAGGCAAGAACTGCAACGTCGGCAGGCAATTTGGAACGGACTGACGCCGCGGCAACAGGACCACGTGAGGAACGACATTATGCCGAAGTGGAAGCAAATGCCTGCGGATCGGCGGCAGGCGATTCGGCAAAGGCTGAGCGTGCTTCAGAACATGCCCGAGTCGGCGAGAAATCAGCGGTTGAATGACCCCAATTTTACTAGGGGGATGAGTGAAGAGGACAAGGCCACACTCCGGGATTTGAGCCACATGCATGTTGGTGCGCCCGATCCTCCGAACGAGTAGGAACCTCGACCGTTCGCGTTTGAAAGCCGAAGTTGAAAACCAGGCACTAAGATCGTTCCAATTTCATACAACATCATTCAGAAGATCCTTAGCTCGTAAGTGTCGGCAAATGGTGCGCAGCATGCTGCGCCACCACAAAGCCAATCTGGCATTCGCGTCCACTCTGCGATTTTTGCACCCTCGTTGACAACACCTCTCCTCTCACGGCATCGTGAATAGTTCACGACGTCGGCATTCAACGAGCGGAGGGAAAATATTTTGAAGAGTGACCGCACAGCGGTCAGCACGGCAGTGACCACGCGCTTCCGCGCCATGCAGCACCGTAATTTTCAGCTTTTCATCGCGGGACAACTCATTTCGCTGATCGGAACCTGGATGCAGAATATGGCTCAGCTTTGGCTGGTCTATCAGCTGACCCATTCCGCGGTGCTCCTTGGAATTTTTGGATTTGCGAGCCAGGTGCCGATGCTATTCCTCTCTTCACTCGGCGGTTACGTGGGGGACCGCTATGACCGGCATCGCGGCGTGATTGTGACGCAGGCCATTTCGATGATTCTGGCGTTTGCCCTTGCGGCATTGACGCTGACGAACTTGATCAACAAGTGGGAGTTAATTTGGGTCGCATTCCTGGTGGGCATCGTCAACGCCTTCGACGTGCCGATCCGGCAAGCCTTCCTTGTGCAGATGGTGGGGAAACAAGATCTTCCGAACGCCATTGCGCTGAATTCCTCAATCTTC
>Ga0210395_10000612_pt1 | contig 27305 bp, 20 predicted proteins | sample IncBWH4OmetaG_FD_150861 | JGI IMG/M metagenome (GOLD analysis project Ga0210395, IMG submission 150861) | Forest soil microbial communities from Barre Woods Harvard Forest LTER site, Petersham, Massachusetts, United States - Inc-BW-H-4-O ... | reverse complement strand
AATTTACATCGAGCGCGAAAAAGAGTTCGCCCTCGTCGGCAGCATCTACAAAGGCAGAGTCACCCGCGTCCTCCCCGGCATGCAGTCCGCTTTCGTCGATATCGGCCTCGATGGCGATGCCTTCCTCTACGTCAGCGACGTTTTCGAAAATCTCGAGGATTACGATCACGGGCATTCGCACACGGACCAGCCGGCCGTGGCGCCTGCGTTCTCACCCGTCCCTTCGAACGTTGTCGAACTGCTTCCCGGCGAAACACTCGCCCATGCCGCTTCCTCGCATGAGCATGAAGAAGAGCATGTGCACGAAGCTCACGGCGAAGAACGCTCGCACGAATCCTTTCACCGCGAGTCCTTGCAGGACGAATCGTCGCACCATGATTCCCTCTCTCACGACGAGCAACCCGGCGTCGTGGATGACCAAGCCGCTGCTGACGAAACTCTCGGCGCGCACGCCGCCGAAGTGCACGACGATGCTCATCACGCCGACGAGCGCCAGCCGGATTCGAACGCCTCGGCGCCTCAGAATTTTTCGCCCCATTACAATCCCACTCAAAATTACGCGCCGCGCGCCGGCGGTGGCGGCGATCGCGGCGGCCAGGATTATGGCCGTGGTGGCGATCGCGGTGGTGACCGTGGCCGTGGCGGTCGCTGGGGCCGCCGTGGCAGTCGCCAGCGCGGTGGACGCCCTCAAGGCCCAAACGTAGGCGGCCGCAACTTGCCTCCTTCCAAATATGCTTCGCCGCAAGGTGGCGAATCTCGCGGCAATGATTCGCGCGGTTACGATAACCGCGGTCGCGACCAACGCGGCCCGGAAAATCGTGGCGGGCAGCCGCGTGGTTTCGAACCTCGCGGTCCTGCGCAGCGCGGCTTCGACCATCGCCCTCCGGAAACTCCGAGTCATGCCAGCTCGTCATCTCCGGTGGGTGCCGCGGAGGAGCCCATTCTTCTGCCCGGCGAATCACTGGCCAAATATCGTGGCAAGCCTCTAGCCGCGCCCGTTTCGCCAGTCGTCGAGCCGGAATCCCACGAGCCGCAACTCGAAATCGAAGAAACTACTCCACGCGCTTCCAGCGACCCGATCGTTCCAATTCCCGCAACAGGACCCGCTGCTGGGCCAACTGGCGGCAATGTTCCCCGCCGTTTCTCCGGAGGCCTTCCCCGCTGGGTTCTCGCCGACACAGGCTCGGAATCCGAAGCGGCCCCTGTCTCCGCCGACGAAAATATCGGCGTTGCGGAAGACTCTTCCCTTTCGGCTCATGGCTCGAATCCGCCGCGGCATGAAGCTTCTCCGCTCACGCTGCCCGCAGCTTCTGGTTCAGACACCATGCCCGCGCGCAGCGAAGTCGAATTGAGCGAAGACCAGGTCGTTGCCCTTTCCGCCGAGCTCGTCGAGGCAAAACACGAGGAAACCTCCGATCACATCAAGGCCGATGCCCTTGTCGGTGGCGCCGAATTCGAAGAAGATGACGAAGTCGAGGAAATTCACACCGCTGGCGAAACCGAGCTTGCCGAGGACGAAGAAGCCGAGGAAGACGAACGCCAGGAAGAAGCACACCAGGACGCCGCCGAAGATCAGGCTGCCGCAGAGAGCGAACTCTCCGAGGATGAAACCGAGGAAGTCGAAGAGCACCGCGCCGCCAATCGCGCCGAATTCGAAGCTAACGCCGCACACGAAAGTGCCGAACACGCCGCAGCCCTCGGTGATCCCGAGCACGCCGTGCACGACCACACTGAACGCGAGCAACCCGAACACGAACACACCGAAGCAGAAGTGATTGAGGCGCACGTAGGAGAAATCGCCGCGGAACCCGCGGTCATCGAAGATGATGTCATTCTGCTTCCCGGTGAGACTCGCGCACCTCGCATCGGCGGCGCCGCAGCTCCGCGCGAAGATTTTCCGCGTGATTCCGCCCGCATCGGCGGCAATCCCCGCGCTCGTTTCCAGCGCCCACAGCGCGGCGGCCGTGATCGCGGCCGCGGTGGCCGCCCAGACAGCCGTGGCGGACGTCCTGATCGCGGAGGTGATCGCGGTAGTCGTCCTTCCGGTCCGCGATTCGAACGCCGTCCCAGCGGTCCTGGCGGTCCACGGCACGATCGCGGTCATCGCAGCCATTCCGGACCACCCCGTCGCCCGCAGCTCATCAGCGAAATGTTGAAAGCCGGTCAGGACGTCGTGGTCCAAATTGCCAAGGAGCCACTCGGCAAAAAAGGCGCGCGCATCACCAGTCACGTTGCGCTCCCCGGCCGCTTCCTGGTTTACATGCCCACGGTTCATCACACCGGCGTCTCGCGCAAAATCATCTCCGCCGAAAACCGTTCCCGCTTGCGTCGCTTAGTCAGCGAAGCCGGTAACAGCTATCCCGGCGGCTTCATCGTTCGAACCGCCGCCGGTGGCGCCACCGACGACGAAATCCGCACCGACATCGAATTCCTCGGAAAATCCTGGAACGAAATCAAGGAGCGCAGCGAGCAGCGCAAATCTCCCGCGTTACTCCATCGCGACCTCAACCTCGTCGAACGCATTCTCCGCGACTACGTCAGCGACGATTTCACCGGCATCTGGATCGACAACGAAGAGGAATACGGCAAGATCGTCGAATTCGTCAGCCGCTTCCAACCGAAGCTCGTCAACAAGGTCAAGCTCTACACCAAGGAAACGCCGATCTTCGAAGAATTCGGCATCCAACACGAACTCGACAAAGCCCTCCGCGCCAAAGTCTGGCTAAAATCCGGCGGCTACATTGTTATCAATCACACCGAAGCCCTCGTGGCCATCGACGTCAACACCGGCAAGTTCGTCGGCAAAGGCTCCACGCGCCTCGAGGACACCATCGTCAAAACCAACCTCGAAGCCGTAAAGGAAATCGTCCGCCAAATCCGCCTTCGCGACCTCGGCGGCATCATCGTCGTCGACTTCATCGACATGGAAGAGCGCCGCAACCGCGAAAAAGTCCTGAGCGCCCTGCAAATGGCGCTAGAACAAGATAAAGCCCCGTCGAAGGCGCTCTCCTTCAACGAGTTCGGTCTGGTCTGCATTACCCGCAAACGCACTAAGCAAGCGCTGGAGCGGGTCCTCTGCCAGCCGTGCCCCTATTGCACCGGCTCGGGCATGGTCAAATCCATCCCCACGCTCTGCTACGAAATCCAAGCCGAAGCCCGCAAAATGGCCACCGCCGACCACGAAGGCCCGAATCTGACTCTTCGTGTCCACCCCGAAATCGCGAAGGCTCTTAAAACGCGCGAGTCCATGCTAATGGACGAGCTCGAGCAAACCTCGCACAAGCACATCATCATCCAATCCGACGCCACGCTCCACTGGGAGCAATACGACATCTACTAACAACTCGCAGTTGCCGACTTTTCTTCGTAGGGGGCACGATTCATCGTGCCCCTTCTTGTTTTCTGGGCCGTACCCAAAACTATTTGTAACCTAGGCTCGAACTAATCAGTAAGTAGATATAGAGAGTAGAGCATGGAACTGCTGGAACGCTTCGCGACGGGCGACCTGGAAGCCTTCGAAGCGCTTTTCCGGCAGCACCAGAAGGAAGTCTATGCCTGGATTGTGCGCATCGTCCGCGACACCGGCATCGCTGAGGATTTAACTGTGGAAACGTTCTGGCGCATCTATAAACATCGATCTCAATTCCGATCCGATGGCAATTTCCGCGCCTGGGCGCGCAGAATCGGCACCAACGCGGCCCTGGACCATCTGAGGCACACACGCCCAGAATCAGAGCTTCCGGATAATCTCGCCTGCGCATCGACCGGCGACCCTGCGCTCGGCAGCGAGAGGCGCCGGCAGGTCAAAGAAGCTTTCCACCAGCTCCCGGCAAAATACCGGCTCGTCGCCACCCTCGCCCTGATCGAGGAAGAGCCCTACGCGAATATCGCCCAGGCCGTGGGCATCTCCGAATCGCTCGTAAAAGTCAGGCTCTTCCGCGCCGTTCGAATGCTGAGAAAAAAACTCAATTCCCTTCGCCCGGAGGTCACCACGAAATGAGCAACGAAGAACTCGACAAAGAAATGAAAGAACTCCTCAAGCAGGCAATCGCCCCCGCACAGGACAGCGAACTTCGCCGCGACCTCTGGCCCCAAATGCTCCGCAAACTCGCCGACCAGCCGTCCCCTGTGAACACAGTTCCCTGGTTTGATTGGGCGCTCGCCTCACTTGCTGGCGCAGCTGTTCTCTTTTTCCCCGGGGTCATCCCGGCATTGTTCTATCACTTGTGAAGCAGGAGGCTCTATGAACCAGCATAAATATCTTCGCGCCTACATGGCAGGCATTGTGGTTCCCACGATTGTTCTTGTGATGGGTGTAACGGTGTTTTGCATCGCGCGTTACGCCTACGATTTTTCCGTACCGCTCGAGCGTCTCTTGATTTTTCCGATGGCGGTAGTTCCCAATCTGTGGGGTTTGTGGAATATGCTCTTCCTTGCGTCGCATTCGCGCACTCATCTTTCCATCGGTTTCCACGGAGCCTTGTTGCCGTTTCTCCTCGGCCCGCTCGGCATGGTGCTCACCAGTCTCTTGAATTTTTCAATTCCGGGCTTTGCCAGGCACGCCTTCCCGATCCTTGCGCCGCTCAGCCTGATCGTTTACTACCTCGTCTGGAAGTATGTGGTCGGCTCTCTCAACCGAGTTGTCGACCTCGCATGAACGTAGGACAATTTGACCTGTTCCGCCGGGCAGGTTCTCGAATGCGCAAACGAGCATAATTTTGCATTGCTTCACTCCGCCGCACCCGTCTAGAGTACGTGCACATCGCTCCATCCCAGCCGGGGCCAAATCTGCTTCTTATGGACCGATAAGGGAGGAACTATGTGGAACAAGCAGCAAACGCAACCTCAGGCCCCCGCCACTCCGCCACCGCAAGCCCAAGCACTGCCGGCGGCATCTCCAGCAACATCACCAGCATCCGTCATCGCTTTCGGCACCCCTTCGGCGCCGAAGCCAGCCACCTCTACCGTGCGCAGTTCCGCTCGCCTGGGGTCCGGCCTGCACATCAAGGGTCAGCTCACCGGCACCGAAGACTTGCAGATTGACGGCAAGGTCGACGCCCCCATCTCACTCAACGGCCATCAACTCACCGTCGGCCCCACCGCCGTCCTCAATTCCGAAATTCATGCCGGCGAGGTGGTCGTGTTTGGCAAAGTCATCGGCAACGTCCACGCCCGCGACCGCGTTGACGTCAAGACTGACGGCTCGGTCACCGGCGACATTTCCACCGCCCGCATCAGCATCGAAGATGGCGCTCATTTCAAGGGTCGCATCGAAATCGACCCGGCCAAATCCCAAGCTGCCGCCGGTTAACGGGGCTCTTCGCTCCAGCCACATCTTCGCAGCACTGGCTCGGCCTCTTGCGGGCCGGTACGACCGTCGTGCCCTGCTCACACCAGAAGCTCACTCGCTTCTCAGCGCCACGATTGGATCGACTCGCATGGCCCGCCGAGCGGGCACGGCGCACGCGACAAGTGCCACGATCGCCAGCAATGCCATGACGCTCGCCAACACCAGCGGATCGAGCGCCCGCACGCCATATATTTCGGTAGCCACGACTTTTTGCAGCGATGCTGCGCCGATAATTCCCAAAACCAAACCGATCAAAACAAGTTCGAATCCTTCCCTCAGAACAAGCCTGAGAATACTCGCTCGCGTGCTGCCAAGCGCGACGCGAATCCCAATTTCCCGAGTGCGTTGCGCCACCAAGTACGCCAGCACTCCATAAATTCCAAGCGTTGCAAGGAACAAAGCCACTCCCCCAAACGCGTTAGCCAGAAGCATCGAAGTCCGCCGCGGAGCCAAAGAAAGGTCGATACGCTCCGACATCGAACGCACATCAAACACCGCCAAATCGGGGTCGAGCCTCGAAATCTCTCCCCTCAACCCTCGCACTACCGAATCCTCGTCGCCGCGGGTCTTTAAGGCAAAGGTGAAGCTGTTGTCCGCGGACTGCGAAATGGGAAAATAAAATGCTCCGGCTGTCGCACCGGTGTCCTCCAGGTGTTCGTACCGCAAAGTGCGCGCTACTCCTACAACCGTCAGCCACACTGTGTGTTCATCAATTTTCATCAGACTCTTTGCATCGCTGGGCAAATACATTCGGCGTCCAATCGGATCGATGTTCGGCCAAAAGTGAGCAGCCAACCGCTCGTCCACAATCACCACACGCGGCGCGCTCTCATTGTCGCGCTCATCGAAACTTCGTCCTCGAACCATCGGAATCCCCATGGTTTCGAAGTACCCCGGCGTCACGTTCATGTTCAACGGAGAAATAATGGATTCGCCCGGCTTCATCTGATAACCCTCAGCTAGAATCACTTCGTCATCATGATCGCCGCCAAGCGGAATCACAGTCGTTGCGCTCGCAAGGGCAACTCCTGGTATGGCTCGTACTGCCGGCAGCGCGCGGTTCATGAACATTCGCCAGTCTTCTGGCTTCGCATATTTCGATCGCGGCAAGGCTACCGACGCCGTCACTACGCCATCGGGCCTGAATCCCGGATCGACCTGCAGCAATCGCCGAAAGCTGGCCAAAAACAAGGCCGCGCCCATCAGCAGCGCAAACGCAGAGCCAATCTGCGCCGCCACCAACAATTTACGCACGCTGCGCGTCTTTTTTCCGGTTGTGCCCGTCCGGCTGTCCTCATGCAACGCATCGTTGATTCCCAGTTTCGAAATGCTCACCACCGGAAACAATCCGACAAACACGCCGGCGGCCACGGACAGTCCCAGAGCGACGAGAACGACCGCCGCATCCACGCGCACCTCCCCAGCGCGCGGAAAATGCTCCAAACCAATCGCGGTTAGGGTCCGCAGCAGCCCCGCCCCAAGAACCATACCAGCCACTCCTCCCACCAACGCCAATCCCACATTTTCCAAAAGCAGTTGCCGCACCAGCTGCGTTCGGCCCGCCCCCAGCGCGATACGCGTCGCCATTTCCTTCCGCCGCAGCGCAAGTCGGGTCAGTGCCAAGTTCGCAATGTTCAGCCCGCCGATCAGCAGCACCAGGACTGCTCCACCCCAAAGCAAATACAAGGTTCTCTTAACCCCCGCCGTCAGCAGATCCTGCAGCGGCGTCACCACTGTATGAAATCCAGCGTTGATCAAAAGTTCTTTGAACTCCGGAAAGCGCTCGAGATTTTCATCATTGATTGCGTTCACCTGCGCTTGCGCCTGTGCCAATGTCGCGCCCGTTTCAAACGCCCGATGTGATACCAGTTGTTGCTGTGGTGTTGGGTCCTCTGTTCGGCGGTGAACGCCAACGGCATCCACAGCCGTACCTCTGGATCAATAAAATCAAATCCTTCCGGCATCACCCCGACAATCCTGAATGGCTGCCCGCTAATCCGCAGATCTCGTCCAAGCGCCGATTTGTCCCCGCCATACAACTGCTCCCACAGCCCGTGGCTGAGGATCACTTCGTGGTCCTGCCCCACTTCTCCTTCCTCGTGCGAGAATGGACGTCCTAGCGCAGGTGACACTCGCAGCAGCTCGAACCACGAAGGCGTCACCACCATCCCGCGAATCCGCTGCGGCAATCCATTCAGCTCTACCGTTTGATCCCGTCCCTTGAAGACTGCCTGGCTCTCAAAAACCGTCATTTCGCGCATCCGGTCGAAGTAATCGCCCGAACTGCTGTTGTTTATGCCGATGACCCCGGCCTTCGGATATTCGTTCGACATCAACAAAATCGAATTGGCCTCCGGTACCGGCAACGGCCGCAACACAACCGAATTCACGATGGCGAAAAGAGCCGTGTTCGCCGCGATACAAACAGAAAAAGTCAAAAAAACGGTTAAGGCAAACCCCTTGGCTCTCCATAGAGAGCGGGCTGAGTATTTCAGGTCCAAGAGAAATGTATCCATGATTTGCTATTCCTTCTTGCAAAGACTCGAGAACGGCCAAACCTCAGACACCCGGCCGCATGGAATTCAATACGCATAGCCGCCCAAAAAGTTCACCTCCCAAGGTACACCCAAACGCGGTCCGCAGCAGCCGAGGGCAACTTCTTGTAGGGACACAGCACGCTGTGCCCGTCTTCACAACCGCTGCAAACTGCAAAAGCCCGACCGCAACGTTGCTCGTTTTTTTGGCAAGCTCCAACCGAATAACTAAATGGCTCGGAGCGGGTGATCTCCACCCGCCCCGAGCCATCAACGAAATCGTCTTCTTGGCTTTAGCTCCTAATTCCCCCCATCGTGCCCATGCTCGAAATCAAACAAATCGAACAGGTCGCCAATCGCCGGCATGTTCCGCGGCACGTAGGAATGGCCGTCTTGCACTGGATTCGCCAGGTTATCGCGGCTACGGTCGCTCAGCTTGGTGTCGAGCATCCAGTTCCGTTCGACGAACTTCACGAAAGAGGAGTGCTCGGCATAGACGTGGCTGATATGCCCGCCAGTCGAGAAGGGCGAAACCGCGATCATAGGAATGCGCGGGCCCGTCCCGAAGAAATCCACCGGCTGGATGAAGCCTGAGTCGTAGAAGCCGCCGCCCTCGTCCACGGTGACGAAGATCGCTGTCTCGGCCCATAGCTTCGGGTTGCTTTGCGCAAGTTCGATAATGTTTTGCGCGAAGGCCTCGAAGAGCCCCCACTTCGACGAAGCAGGGTGGCCGTCCATGACGCCGTCGGGCTTCACATAGGAAACCGCCGGGAGCGTGCCGTTCTCGAGATCGGTGAAGAGGTCGGTGACGTCCCGCATGTGATCCGCAACCATGCTCGGATAGACCGACTCATACTCGAACGGGTTGCAGATATTGCAATAGAGCCCGTCCAATGGGCCGCCCGTTCCGCTGGCATTGAAGGCGCCGCCATAATATTTCCAGGAAATATTGTGCGCGCTCAGCACATCGCCGATGCTCTGCTGCATCGTCTGCGGCACGACGAGGCCGGACTGCGGCGTTCCTTTAGGCGTGAAAGCAGGGTTGACGTTGACGGCCTGCCAATACTCGCCCGGTCCGCACTTGGTCTCCACGGCATAGGGAAGCGCGCTCAGATAATTCGTGATCGCGGCGATGCCGGGCTGGGTAGTGTCGTTGCAGTTGAACCATTGCGCCCTCTGCGTATAGAGATTGAGTGTTCCAGCCACGGGATCGGGATTATAGATGTTCTTCGCCGCTGGCGTTGCGGGATTGCCTTTACCATCGCTGAAGAACACTTGATCGGCAAACCCGAGCGGCTGGCTGTCCGGGCCGGTACCGCCTAGCACGGGCTGGTGATAATTGTCGCTCATGGTGTAGTTGTCCGCGAGGGATTTGAAAAGAGGCGCGTCGTCGTTCTGCATGTTGAAGAACTCCATAGTCTGTCCGGTGTCGTGCGGCGTCCCGCCAATGGGCGTGCTGTAGGTGGTGTCGATCGCCGACTGGAGATCATGGAGACAACCCGTCGGGTTGTCCTTCGATACGTGCTCCGCGTCGATGGCGCAATCCACCTGCTGGACCATTTGGAAGTACTGATGGACGGTGTCTCCGGCGTAGGCGTCAAACGCCAAGTTCGGGCCGGTCAACTGGAAGGGCCCCGGTGGCAGATTGTTGACGTTGGGAATGCGGGTATCCGGACCTTCGTTGAAGGGCAGGCCGGTGCCTCCGGTTCCCATCAGGAATTGGTCCTGGGGGGCCAAGCCCGGATCGCCACCAAGACTCAAGAGGGCGGCAGCGGGCGGATTTTGCACGCCGTTCAAATCGGGCGCCGGCAAAGTTGCGTAGAGTTCCTTGTTTGCCAGGTCCGCGCTACTAAAAAATTTGCCACCATCGGGGGCGGACACGATCTTAAATTGATGCGCTTTGGCGAAATTGGGGCCCGGAGTCCCATCGGCATTGATGATCCCTTCCGACAGGAGGTTCAACACCCTCTCGTTCTTCCTTTTTGGCACGTAGGTGGCGAATAGGTGGTCGAAGCTCCGATTTTCACCGACGATGATAATGACGTGCTTGATCGGGCTGGCCGTTTCAGAGTGACGGCCATCCCCGTCGTGATCTGGGCTGCTGTAGCCGGCGGGGACATAAGCCAGCATCGAAAATGCCAGTGCCGTTGCGCATAGCGATTTGCCCAACTGCGGCTTCTTTCTATTCAGCTTGCTTTGGGACATGTTCTCTCTCTCCTTGGATCTGGCGTGGGCGGGCTCCAAGGTAGATAGCCTTCGTGCGTTACATCCTTGTGTCAGCGCTGTTGCATACGCGTAAAAAGGTTGTAACCCCAAAGAAATGAGTCCCTGAGGTAAGCTCGGGCGATAACCACTTCCGAGAAAAGCTCTCAGCCGTGACGAATTTGCCTCCGGCGATGAGGCGTGGTTGCCCCTCATCTTCCTTTTGCAGGTGGGTATCTAGGACTTTCGATCTGTCTTATTTGCGCGTATCACTTCTTGACGACCGTCACCACCACTTGTGATGGGTACTGTTTCGAGTGATGAACGGCATTGTGCGCCACGACTCCCTTTTCCTCGTCATAATTGTTCCCGCCGGTGTTCAAGTTGCGATCGAACCGCGGGAAATTGCTGCTCGAAATCTCAATCCGTAGTTGATGGCCCGCCTCAAAGTAATTGCTGGTGGTCAGAGGCTGCAGCGTCACCTTGTAGACCTTCCCCGGCTCCATCCAAACCAGCGGCTTATCGTAGCCATCGCGATACCGCAATCGTTGGATCGATTCGTCGAGGTTGTAAGCTCGCCCGTCCGGATACACATCGAGCACTTTCACCGTGAAGTCTGTGTCCTTCGCATCCGACGAAACATAGAGCGTCGGCGTAATCGGCCCGCTCAATTCTGTCCCTTCTTTAAATAGTTCGGACGTATACACGAGAATGTCGTTGCGCGCTTCCATTTTCCGCTGGTCGAACGCTCCTGCTTGCACCGCGGTCCCCGTGCAACACACATTGCCGCCGTAGGACGGAACCGGATTCATTGGATCGTAGGTAAACGAATCTGGCTTATCCGCCGCAGGAGCCGACGGGGCAAGCACCCCATCTCCTGTCAAAGAGTTCGCGCGGCCCCCACTGGATAAATACATTGTCATCGTTTGCGCGCCGGCAGGCGGCCAGGTCTCGGATGTCTGCCACTTGTTCATCCCCATGGTGAAGTACGTCACCTTCGGCATCGAATCGATCTTGGCGCTCTTTTCGCCCTTCAAAAACCGATCGAAAAAGCTGTAAGTAATCTCCTGGTAGTCGAGCCGAGCATCCCCCATGCTGCGCTCGCCGACCACTGTATCCTCCGTCGCCCTGGTATATGCGCAGTGCCCCACCGGAGCGATAATCACCCACTGCTCATCGCCAACTCCGCCCTTCGCTGTCTTCCGCACATGATTGTAAAGTTCGAGGTTCGGCCCCATCGAAACGTCGTACCACGTCATGAACCACAACCCGGGAAGATTCAGCGGCATATCATCATGATAGAGTCCGCCCTTGTACCAAGCCGGATCATTAGGCGTCCGCTGAATCATGCGCCCGCCCGTATCCACCGGCATTGCATCCGCATAAATTCCGTGCGGCGCATCCACCGCCTTCAAAATATCCTGCTCCGGCAAATGCCACAGGGCCTTTGACCAGTCCACTGGCGGAAGTTGTTGCGCCAGATCAAACGCTTTCGACGCGCGAATCAAATCGGATTGCGAAGTATTGGCAGGAAACATCGGCCTCACTTGATTCTGCTCTCCGTAAATCCATGTAATAAACAGCATCTGTACGGCGCCGCCGCGGTACCAGTTTCCCTGTTCGTAATACGGTCCGACGCGTCCGACGCCCGCGCCAAAACTTTGAATATTCATCGCCGCATACGCTGAATGCCCCATCGCTGCAATCCCCATCTGGTATTCCGCCGTTGACGAGCATCCCGTCGTACCCACTTTGCCGTTCGTCCAGGATTGCGCTTTGAGCCAATCCAGCATGTCGGTTCCGTCCGTGCGTGGCGCGCCGAGAATGTCGTAGTTCCCTTCCGAGAAAAAATGCCCGCGCTCGTTTTGCACCACATAGGCGTAGCCGCGCTTAACCGCCGTCAGCGCCGCCCGCATGTCCGCTGGCAATCCGTTGCGCACATCCCAAAAATTAAAATTGTAGGGTGTGCGCACCCAAATAATTGGCACTGGCCCTGTCGTATTCTTCGGCCGGTAAATATCCGTCGCCAGCCGCACGCCGTCTCGCATTGGCACCATCACTTTTCGTTCGATGACGGCAACCGACTCCAGCTCTTTCTCCGTCTGCACTCTCTGGTCTTTCTGCTCCTGCGTAAGCGGCGTCCCCTGCTGCGCCCTTACCGCCACGATCGAAAGCGCGCCGGCAACCAGAATCGCCAATCCCATCCGTCCAATCGAGTTTTTCATGGCGTTACTGTCCCCTCCAAATCGGCTGCGAGATTATCACCACGCACTCCATCCCGTGAAGGCCTTGTAGCATTCGAACTACTAGAAATTCGAACACTCTCCGGGTGCTTTTCGCTCTGAGTAAACTAAAAAACCGGGGCCGCGCACCAAGTCCTACCCCCAGTGATTCCCCGGGGAAGAAATCAGGTCTTCGCCTGATTTACCGTGTCCCGACTTACTTTATAGGCTCCGTCAGGCTGTAACCGTGTCCTGAAAATGTCGCCACTACGAAGATAGAAGGAGGGTTTTTCTGTGTCCAGAAACACTGCCAATACTTTTGGCCGGGCCACTAGATTTAGCTTGCAGCCGGGAATATTTCTCGCTCTGGCTGCCTTCTGTTTCGCGGCTCTTGTTTACGCGGCAACTCCAGCTTCCAGCACTCTGAACCCAGTAAATGGCTCTTCCGCGTCCTGGGCCGGCGGCGGCATTGCCGGGGCTACTACCGATGAAACCACCTGCGTCGACGGAACCGATTGCGATGTATACACCATCACTCTTACCGGCTCCCCGGCCAATTACAAAGGTTTGGTCTTGGCCATCAGCATTTCCCACCAGGTCAAGCTCAATGATTACGATCTTTATGTGCACAAAGGCGATCTCACTGGTCCGGTGGTCGCTAGCTCGACCGGCGGCATACCAGAAACCGGCGAAGCCGTGGTGATTGACCCCACCGTTTCAGGAACTGGCGTCTACACTGTTCACGTCGTGGATTCCAATGTCGCTCCCGGCGACCCGTATAGTGGCGTGGCCACCATCACCACCCCGCCCACGGACTCGCTGGCTCACGGCACAGCGCCCACCTATACAAACTACCAATCGCCGCCAGGTCTGGGCGACAACTCCGGCGAACCTTCGATTGGCGCCAACTTTAATTCGGGCCGCATCATGACCCAGGCAGTCTTCGACACATTGCAGGTCACTTTCAACACCAACACTTCGCCGGCCACGGCAACCTGGCTCCTCAAGGATGGGCCGAACACCAACATCACTACTCTGGATCCCATCCTCTTCACGGATTCCCAAACCGGCCGCACCGTCGTCTCTCAGCTCTTTGGTACCACCAGTCTCTCTGCTTTTACCGACAACGACGGCGAAACCTATACCGTAAGTCAGGGCGGCGGCATCGCCTCGGGAGTCGATCATCAGACCGTCGGCGGCGGACCGTTCCGCCTTTGTACCGCCGATCAGTTGTTTGCTACTCCGGTGCCCTGCGCGCAGTTGGCCGTTCGTGGCCCCCTCACGCAATATCCGCATGCTGTCTACTACGCGTCGCAGGATATCGGCGATGCCGCAATGGCGCTTAGTCAGGACGGCGGCTTGACCTACGAAGCTGCCCACCCCATGTACACGGTGCTGGATTGCGGTGGCTTGCACGGTCACATTAAGGTCAGCTCGAGCGGCATCGTGTACCTCCCCAATAAAAGCTGCGGAAGCACGCAAGGCCTGATCGTCTCCAAGGATAACGGTCTCACGTTCACCGTGCAGCCGGTTACCGGAAGCACTCCCAACTCGAGCGACCCGTCCGTAGGCATCGGCTCCAAAGGACGCGTGTATTTTGGCTACGTTGCCGGAGATGGACATCCGCACGTCACCGTTTCCGACGATCAAGGGCGCTCTTGGCACAGTGACTTGGATGTCGGAGTGCCCTTCAGCATCCGCAATGCGGTCTTCCCAGAAGTCGTTGCCGGTGACAACGACCGTGCGTCCTTCTTCTTCCTGGGTACGCCCTCGGCCGGCGATGCCGCAGGAGCGGACACTGGCCCAACTCCGTTCAACGGTGTGTGGCACGGCTACATCGCCACCACGTACAACGGTGGCCGGACTTGGTTCACTGTGGACGCCACGCCCAATGATGCCGTGCAGCTCGGCGTGATTTGTACTCAGGGCACGACCTGCCCCAGTGGAACCAGAAACCTCCTGGACTTCAACGATGTCACGGTGGACAAGACTGGCCGTGTCTTCGCCGCGTATACCGATGGCTGCATCACCGCCGCCTGCATCGCCAAGGGCAACAACTCCACCGCCAGCCACACGCGTCTCGATAACGATGGGTCTACCAAGGCTACCATCATCCGCCAATCCACCGGGCTGGGTCTCTTCAAGAGCCAGGATGCAACTCCCTTGAAGCCCTAGCAAATTGGACATCGTGGAGTGGCGCGGTCTCCCATCCGCGCCACTCTTGTTCTCGACGGATTACATGCACACGCCTGACAAGCGTGCTGTTCGGAAAATTGATTTCAAATGGAGCCCAGCCTCGTTTAAGTGGACCCACGGCCTCTCGTAATGAGGGCTTGAACGTATCCGTTCCCGACGTGATACTGGACTCATGTCCGCGGTCGTCTCCCAACCAGCCCTGCGTGTCACCGGTCTGTGCAAGGCGTATCAGGATGTCGTCGCCGTAAACGGCCTCGACCTCGAAGTTCGCGCCGGCGAATGCTTCGGCCTTCTCGGTCCCAACGGCGCGGGCAAAACAACCACAGTCGAAATCTGTGAAGGTCTCACGGAACCGGATTCCGGCGAAGTGGAATTGCTTGGCATGCATTGGAGCTCCGATGCCAAGCAGCTCCGCCAGCGCCTTGGCATTCAACTGCAAGACACGCAGCTCTCTGAAAAACTGACCGTGTTCGAAACACTCCGCTTGTTCCGCAGTTTTTTTGAGCAAGGACCGGGCGCGGCCGAAGCCATCGCGCTCGTGCAGCTTGAAGAAAAAAAGAATTCCCGCGTCGGCAATCTCTCCGGCGGGCAGAAACAGCGCCTCGCTCTCGCGTGCGCGCTCGTGGGTGACCCCGATTTTCTTTTTCTCGATGAGCCCACCACTGGCCTCGATCCGCAAGCCCGCCGCCAGCTTTGGGAGTTGATCGAGCAATTCAAATCCTCGGGCCGCACCATCCTTCTCACCACGCACTACATGGACGAAGCGGAACGCCTCTGCGAGCGCGTCGCTATCATGGACAACGGCAAACAAATCGCTCTCGGCAGCCCGCGCGAATTGATTGCCTCTACGTGTGCGGAGCACATGGTCGCCTTTTCGGCCGGCGCCAATTCCCACGCGCTCGACGTCCCCGCATTGCGCCGCATCCAAGGTGTCCGCGACGTCCGCTCCGAAAATGGCACCATCGAAATGCAAGTCACCGAACTGCATCTCGCTGTTCCTGCGCTGCTCGCCGAGTTGACCCGCCAAAATATTCCTCTCACTGAACTAAGCACGCATTCGGCAACTCTGGAGGATGTATTCGTCTCTTTGACAGGACGCCACCTCCGCGATGAATGAGCAAACCACATGAGTGAAACCACCGCTATTCCAGATGTCCGTGCGCGAGCCGCGGAGCGGAAGGCTCCTGGCGGCAAAGCGTTTGCCGAACATCCGCTGGTGCAGTTGACCATCGTGCGCTTCCTCGAAACGCTCCGCGAGCCAGAGGCGCTCTTCTGGATCTTCGCGTTCCCAATCCTTCTTGCCGCCGGCCTGGGCATCGCGTTCCGCAATCGTCCCGCCGAAGTTCTAAAGATCGCCACCACCAATCCCGTCCTCGCGCAATCTCTGCAACGCGAGAAGCTGCTCGCCGTGGAACTGCTCGATTCGAACGCCGCCGAAGAAGCCCTGCGCACTGGCAAAATTGCCTTGCTTGCCATCCCAAACGCTAACGGTTCCGTCGTCTATAGTTACGACGACACCAACCCCGAGGGCCGCACCGCGCGCATGCTCGCCGATCGCGCCGTGCAGCAAGACGCCGGCCGCGTCGACCCTATTGTTTCCAGCGACGCGATCATGCGCGAAGCCGGTTCGCGCTACATCGATTTCCTGATTCCCGGCCTGCTCGGAATGAATCTGATGGGCAGCGCGATTTGGGGTATGGGCTTCACCGTCGTTGATGCGCGGCGCAAGAAGCTGCTGAAGCGCTTAGTCGCGACTCCGATGCCAAAGCAATACTTTCTGCTTTCGTACGTTTTCTCGCGCATCTTGATGCTCGTGGCGGAAGTGGGCATCGTGCTTGGATTTGGAGCTTTGATTTTTCATGTGCCGGTGCGCGGTTCGCTGCTAAGTCTGGCGGTGGTCTGTCTCCTGGGCTCGCTGACGTTCAGCGCGCTGGGATTGCTGCTCGCGTCTCGCGCCAAAACCATCGAAGCCGCTTCGGGCCTGATGAACGCCGTGATGCTTCCGATGTGGATCGCTTCCGGAGTGTTTTTCTCCGCGCAGCGTTTTCCAGACGTGGTGCAACCGATCATCAAGGCGTTACCGCTCACTGCCGCGATCGACGCGTTGCGCGCGAACATGTTGCAGGGCGCGAGCCTGGTTCAGTTGACGCCGCAGCTCGCCGTACTGGGCGCTTGGCTCGTGGTTTGCTTCGTCGTCGCCCTTAAACTCTTCCGCTGGCGCTAACCTCTCTTGTAGGGGCGCAATACATTGCGCCCCCACCTTGCCCGGGCGTCTAAATGAGCAAGAGTTCGTTTTCCCCACAATTTCCCAGGAAGCTCCCGCTAGCTAACAGCCTTCTTGTGAAATTGGCGCAATCCGACCGTCAGAAACAACGCATTGAATCCAAACAAAGCAACGAAAACCGCGACGAGCGACAAATGCGGAAACTGCGGCACGAGCGTGGCACGCAAACCTTCGCTGGCATAGACCAGCGGATTCACCAGCACTACCTTTTGCATGATGGGAAAATTGGCCAGCGCGCTCCACGGATAGTACGTGCAACCGAAAAAGATCATCGGCGCTACCACCAGAGAAAACATCAACCCGATGTGCGTTTGCTCGACGCTGCATCCGAGCGCGAGGCCGCCGCACGCGGAAAAAACCGCTACGAGCAGCGCCACGATGGCAAATAGGATCGGCCGGTGCAGGCTCAAATCCACGCCTGGCCGGAGCAACAGCCACGCGAACGGAATGACCATCAATCCGGCGGCCAGCGCTTGCAGCGTTCCAGCGACAACTTTTTCAATCGCGACCCAGGAAATATCCATGGGAGCGAGCAAGCGGTCCTCGATTTCGCGCGTGAACTGAAACTCTCCGATGAGCGGCATAGCCACAGCCCAAATACCCGTGCCGACCATGCTGAGCGCCATGATGCCCGGAAGCAGCAGGCTCTTGTAGGAAGGCGGCATGTAGCCGCTGCCGACCATCACGCGGCCGAAAATAAACACGAACATCAGCGGCTGCAGGAATGTTTGAAAAAGCAGCGCCACAATGTTGCGGCGCGCCACGCGCACGTCGCGAGCCAGCATCGCTATGAAAGCTTTGTAGTTCATTCGCGCAAGCTCCTGCCGGTGTGGTGCAGAAAAAGATTTTCGAGACTGGGCTCGGAGATGTGCACGTCGCACAACTCGATATTCGCCGCTAGCGCGAGATTCGCAACCTCCGAAACAAGCGAGCCGCCGCGGTCGGCGTAGAGATCGGCGCCGTTGTTTTCCGTGGCGCGCACTTCGCGCACGCCAGACAGCGCCTGGAAGCGCTGCAACAATTCCGGCGAGTGTTGGCCGAAGCGCAGTCGCAGCAGGTAGCCGCCCGGTACGGAAGCCTTCAACTCTGTCGGTGTACCCAGCGCGATGATGCGTCCATGATCGACGATGGCGAGCCTCTGACACAGTGCGTCGGCTTCTTCCATGTTGTGCGTGGTCAGCAGAACGGTTTTGCCGCTGCGGTTGTACTCGCGAATGATTTCCCACAACAGCAAGCGGGTCTGAGGATCGAGACCAGCGCTCGGTTCATCGAGGAAAAGCACTTGCGGATCGTGCATCATGGCGCGGGCGATGGAGAGGCGCTGCATCATGCCGCCGGAAAATCCGCGGACGATTTGATCGGCGCGATCGGTGAGCTTGAAGCGCTCGAGGAGAGAAGCCGCGCGATTGTTGCGCTCGTGGGAACTGAGGCCGAAATAAGCGCCGTGAAAAGCGAGAATTTCGCGAGCGGTCAAGGAAAAATCGAGGTTGGGCCGCTGTGCCACTACGCCGATCAGGCGTTTAACGGCGGACTGTTCTTTCCAAACGTCGTGTTCGCCAATCCATGCTTGGCCTGCGGTTGGCTTTACGCGCGTGGTGAGCACGCCGACGGTCGTGGATTTTCCCGCGCCGTTTGGACCGAGCAGGCAGAAGATTTCTCCTGACTGTATATCCAGCGAAATGCCATTGAGGGCGACGACTTCCGGTTTGGGCTGTTTGCCTTTGCTGCGCTTTTCGGCAAAGGCAAACCCGCCCCCGCCGGCCGCGAGCGGCGGCGCCGTGTTATACACCTTTCGCAATTCGTTCGTTCGGATGCCGGCCGCCATATCCCCGTTCCCCTCATCTCCACTTTACGAAAGTGCACCTGCAAAAGTTACTTCACCCAGCGGTCCCGGCTCGGAAGGCTCTCATCACTCGTGAATGCACGTGCAACAGTCTTGGGATGATTCCAGAGTGGCGGGACGCGTGTCAATTTATTGAGCCCCGCCAAATGAAGGGCCGCGCGGGTCTTTGGGAAAAGCGGCAGCAGGGCTGCCGCACTCCAAGTCGCTTCTTCGCAATCTTGTGCGGGACTTGGTAGTAGCAAAATAAGCCCGGGTCTCACTGTCATTGAAGTCATCGAAATTCTTCATGGCTAACTTCCCTCTCCCTGAGCGCTCTCCATGCTCAAGTTCCCGAGTAGCGCTGCTCTTTCCATGGGTCGCCGTAGGCGTGATAGCCGTTGCGCTCCCAGAAGCCGAGGCGGTCGTGGTCGAGAAGCACGAAGCCGCGCACCCACTTGACGCTTTTCCAAGCGTAGAGATGCGGAACGATCAAGCGCAACGGGCCGCCATGTTCGCCAGTGAGCGGCTCGCCGTCGTGCTCGAACGCGAAGAGAACATTCGGCTTCAACAAATCGGCGAGCGGTACATTTGCGGTGTAGCCTTCTTCCGCGAGGATGGACGCGAATCGCGCGGTCGGCTTCGCCTTGATCAGCTTCATCACATCTGTGAACAGCACGCCTTTCCAGCGATTGTCGAGGCGGCTCCAGCGCGTGACGCAGTGGAAGTCCGACATCGTTTCGGTTTGCGGCAGCGCGCGAAATTCGTTCCAGGTCAGGCGCTTCGGCTCTTCGACTTCACCAGAAATTTGGAAATCCCACTTCGCGGGATCAAAGTGTGGAATGCTGCCGTAATGGAGCACGGGCCACTTAAGCGTGAGCGACTGCCCCGGCGGCAAGCGCCCTTCGGCCTTAGCCTTATTTTCCAGTTCCTTCCGCGTTCCTAGTTCCCCGAATAATGACATGCCGTTCTCCTCCCCTATTTGATGCTTGTTGTGCCTGTGAGTCTCATGCCATAGTTGCCCCTCGTTGAAGATATGTCTCGGATATGAGACAGTCGACGGACAGGATTTTGTGATGCGCAAGGGCTCCCTGATGAAGAGATCTAAAGTAATTATGACGCGCGGTGCCGCCGAACTGGCGAAAGCGCTGGGGCTGACACCCACTGTTGGCGCGGAGATCGAGTTGCGGAGCCGTCTCAACTCGAAGATTGTTGACGTGGTGCATCGAAAGGGATTGACGCACGATCAGGTAGGACGGCTCGCGCAGACGTCCCGAACACGCATCACGGCCATCATGAACCATAACACCAAGGATATATCTACAGACCTTTTGCTGCGCGTGCTTTACGCGCTGGGCTATACGGCGAAGATTAGATTTCAGAAAGCTGCCTGATTCGGGCAGTATACCACCGCGGGAACAAGTGTTATCCGTCAGAGGCGAGGCATCGCGGTCAGGAGAAAAAAAATGCTGGCTTCCATGGACATGGTTGGGTTCCTTCTCACCAAAGATTACGACAAGGCCCGCGCTTTTTACGAAGGCAAACTGGGATTCGAGTTTGTGAGCCTGGACCAATTCGCTCTGGTCATGCAAGCGGGCAAGAGCATGATCCGGATCGTAAAGGTTCCGACGTTTAGGCCGCTGCAGAGCACGGTGCTGGGATGGAAAGCGGGGGACATCGAAGCGATTGTTGACTGGCTGACGAAACGCGGCGTGGCATTTGAGAAATATCCGTTCGTTCAAGACAAAGACCGAGGGATTTGGACTGCGCCGGAGGGCAGCAAAGTGGCGTGGTTCAAGGATCCGGACGGAAATGTTTTGAGCGTCTCGAAACACCACTAAGCGGCGTCGCTGCGATTTGCGAATCATGACGGCCTGTCCAAGGTCACGGGCGTCACTGCTTGTAGAGCTGGGTTATTGCTGTCGTCGGGTCTCCCTTTTCGCCGCGCCCAAGCCTGGAACTCGGCCTGAAACTTCTCATCGTTGATCCGAGCCTGCTCCTCATCTTCGGCGCGGAGTTCTTTCTTTAGAGGAGAGAGACTATTCAAGAGCAACTGGCACATGTACGCCATGGCGATGGCGTCGAGACGCGCGATGCGCTTGCGGGCTAGCTGCTTGACGAGGTTGCTGAGGAGTTTGTTAACGGAATCCGCGGTGGAGAAATCATCGAGGGAACCGAGGAGTTCGGCTGCGAGCGTCTCCGTATCGGGTTGTGCGGCCGCGGCTTGCCGAAGATGATGCGTGCAGAGCGAGTTGTGACTTGGAGCAATGGTCAGACGGCAGCGCCGACCGCGCGCGTTTATGTGACTGCATTGACTGGTGGTTACTGATTTAGCGGACATAGAGATTTCCTTTCAAAAGAGAAGCGGCGAAATGGAAGTAATGAGGTAACCGGGTAACGACGTAAGGAAAAAGCCAGGAAAAAACCGGGCGTGAGTGCCCCGCCCCCTGCTTTTTTGGAAGAATATGATTCTATGGGAGTTAGGTCGCAGGGGTGTGCTAAGAATATCAATCGATGGGACTTAGCAAGGCCGGAGAAGGGGGATTTGGAACGAGCGGAACGGTGACGTAGGGAGACTTCGGCGGGGATTTCGCGGACAATACGCGAGGAGATTGGCAGTCCAGAAGATTCGCTGTACGGCCGGGGAGGAACTGGGCGGGCGGCTAGGTTGATTTGGGCGGGCAAGAGGTCTCCTTCTAAATCCTGCCGCCAAATCAAAACCATTCTAACAGATTAGTATTCTTTGTCAAGAAGTACTTAAAAATAATCTACAATTAGTTTGTTTTCTAAGAGATAGGTGGTGGTGCCAATTCGAATTGGCACCTTGAGATTTTGAAGAAATTGAGTGGTGGATCACTTCACGTTAGGCCGCCTGTTCGGGGATTGACAATGGCTTGTCCCGTTGCGCTACTACGAGACTAATTGTAGAAATGCTATACTCTGGCCCTGAAAGCAGCCGAAGGTGAGTAGGTGCCCAGCCCAAACTACTGTCGCAGCCTTGTTCGGCGTGACGGAGAATTAATAATGTCGTCGGACGACCCAATGCGCAGTTTTATCGTAGTGTTGAAAAGACTGTGCGTTATTTCGGTCGGAGTCATCCTAACGACCGTAATGCTCGGCGCTACCACCAATGCGCCTCAAGGTAATCCAGTACTCCAAATCACAGAGCCCTCTGGTGGAACGATTGTGAATCCGGGTCAAACGCTGAATGTGCGGGTCACTTCTCCGACGCCCGCGTTGTTCCCGGGAGTACTTGTGGGGGGAGATGCAACCCCATTTGCTGGAACGATCTCGCCATTACCGGGAGAGCTTAGCGTACCGGTACCAGAGAAAATCAAGTTGGGAAGGCATACAATTTCTGTTATGGGTAGGCCAAAATCCGGCCAAGAGCTCGTCTCCGCCTCCACTGAAATCGACGTGGAAAGGCCCGATCTTCCGGTAAGCATGTCTGCCTCGTTCTCTGGACTCCAATTCGATTCTGCAGGAGAACAAGTGCGCTTAGACGTGCTCGCTCAATTTCTTGATCGCACCACTAGTCCGATCACAACCGCGACCTATGACGTCACAGAGTCATCACACATTAGTTTTTCCTCCGCGAACACAGAGGTCGCGACTGTGGACTCTTCGGGGCAGGTGACAGCGGTTGCTCCGGGAGCAGGCGAGATCAGAGTGACATACACATTCGGAGAAATCAGGCTTTCGATTGGAGTCCCAGTTCACCTGAGAAATCCTGATGAGGATACCAGCGCGAACAAGTTCTTCCTTTCGATTGCACCTGGGCTACAGAAGATTGAGCCCGGAGGTTCGGCGAGTTTCAAAGTGACCGTTTCGAGCTTTTCCAATTTCTCTGGCGAGATTGAGTTTAGCGCACATGGCTTGCCAGAAGGCGCCACAGCGAACTTCACCCCCATTTCGGTGCATGTACCAGAGTCCACCACCCTGACAATTTGGACGTCGGCATCCACGCCCTCGGATACCTACCCGATTTTTATATCCGGAAGAAGCGGAAAGCTGAACCCTAACGCAAGCGTCCTACTCATCGTGACCTCAAACGGTAAGAGATAAATCCTAATCTGTTATAAGGCGACGGTGACGCATTCTCCGAAGTTAATGGAGTCTGACGCTCCAAGTGTTTGGCGAACTCCGTAACCGTAAACCGACTTGCTATAGAGGCGCGGGTGCGGATTTGGCGATAATTAGCGTGATGTCGTCGTGTTGTTCGTGGGGGGAGAATTGGCGGACGTCGGCGACGATGGACTGAAGTAGGGATTGAGAGGGTTGGGAGCGGTGGCGGAGGAGGGATTCGATCAGGCGGTCTTCGCCGAATTCATCGCGGGCTTCGTTGAAGGATTCGGTGATGCCGTCGGTATAGAGGACGAGGGTGTCGCCGGGGTGGATGGTTCGTTCGCCTAGTTCGCAATCCCATTTCTTGAAAATGCCGAGGACGGTGGCGGTCGGGTCGAGGCGGTCAATCGAATCGTCGCAGCGGAGGAGGAGTGCGGGGGGATGGCCGCAGTTGATGTAGCGGAGGCGGCCGGTGGGGACGTGGTAATCAGCGAGGAAGAGCGTGGCGAAGGCGCCATCGGGAGTGTTTTGAGAGAAGAGCTGGTTGACGGCGCAGAGGAGGCGCTGCGGCTGGTCGAGAGAGATGGCGCACTGGCTGCGGAGATTGGCTTGTAGATTGGCCATGAGGAGAGCGGCGGCGATGCCTTTGCCGGAAACGTCGCCGATAACCAGGCCGAAGCGGTCGGGGCCGAGGTCGAGAAAGTCGTAATAGTCGCCGCCGACGGCGCGTGCGGGAAAGCAGCGGCCGCAATAGTCGAGGGAGTGGATGGGCGGACGGAGTTGGGGGAAAAGGCGGCATTGGACTTCGTTGGCGATTTCAAGTTCCTGGACGGCCCGGCGTTCGACCTCGAGTTTTGCGGCGGTGGCGCGGCGCTGGGCTTCGAGGGCGTGAGTGACTTCGTCGAAGCTGACGAGCGAGAAGATGTTGCCGTCGATGTCGCGGAAGCGCGTGGAGACGCCGCCCCAGATGGAGGTTTCTTCGCCGAGCAGAGGGGATTCGATGGGCCCGCGCGCTGTGCTGGAGTTGGCGCGATCGAACTTGATGCGGCGCAGGCGGGGGGTGTGATTGAAGTGGACGCCGCGGAGGGACCACTCTTTATATTTCGAGACGACATCTTCGGTGATGAAAACGACTTGCGTGGAACGGCCGATGAGTTTGTATTGCATGGAATCGGGCTTGGGAGCGATGAGAGAGAGGACGGCGGAGCCGTCGGGAGGCGCGACGGCGACCAGGCGTTCGCCGGCTTGGAGCTTGACGTCGTAGGCCAGGTGGAAGCCGAGTTGGTCGAGGTAGAAGCGGAGGCTGCGGTCGAGATCGCGGACGAAGATTTGCGTGGAGTGGATGCGGAGATGGGGCGAGGGCGGTTGCGAGGGCGATGAGGGACCAGAAGACATGGACGAGATTATACGGCGGGGAGCGGGAGGGAAGAAAAGGATAACGCGGAGGCACAGAGTGCGAAGAAGCGCGCAGAGGAGGAGGAGAGAAGAGGGGAGAAGAGCAGATCACGGGTGTGCTCTCTTTTTTGTTTGCGCCGGAATGGCCTGGTTTATTTTTCGGCCGGAACTGAGACCTGACCGCGCGATTCCGTCAACGCATGCAGTATCGGCGTAGTCACCAGAGTGGTGATGACGGCCATGAAGACGAACATCGTAAATAGCACCGGAGAGAGGACGCCCAGGTCCAACCCAACATTGAGCACGATAAGCTCCATTAGCCCGCGAGTGTTCATCAAGACGCCCAGCGATGCAGCTTCGCGCCAATCCGAGCCTGTCCATCGAGCGGCGAGAAAACTGCCTCCGAATTTGCCGAGCGAGGCCACCCCAATAATGAAAAGACAAGCGAGCCAATCGCGAGTTCCATGCATCAGACCGATCTGCGTGCGCATGCCTGTGAAGGCGAAAAACGCCGGCAACAGAAGCACCACCACCAGATCTTCGCATCTCGCCCGAATATCGCGCGCCAACGAGGAATCGTGCGGAATCACGGTGCCTAGAAGAAAAGCGCCGAAAAGCGCATGAATGCCGATTCGCTCTGTCACCAATGCCGACAGTAGCAAGGCGGCGCAGACCACGGCGAACATGTCCTGTGTTGTTCGGCCTCTCGCCGTCTGCCGCCGCACGAGCCACAAAGCACCTCGCTTGGCAATCAGCAACACGAAGAAGATGAACCCAATCGTCGCGATCAATGTGAACCAAAGGCTACCGGTCTGCGCATGCGCGACGCCGATTGCCAAGGCCAGCAGGCACCATGCGGTGACGTCGCCGATCGCAGCGCACGCCAGGGCAAGTACTCCCAGGCGCGTTTTCTGCATACCGCGATCCGTGAGAATGCGTGCCAACACCGGGAAAGCTGTTATGGACATCGCTACCCCGATGAAAAGGGCGAATGTGGTGAAGGAGAATACGCCGGTCGAATACAGGGGATATAACCAGAGTGCGAACGCTGCTCCCAGCAAGAAAGGGACGACGATGCTGGCATGAGAGATGGCGATGGCAGCCTGATGCCGCTCTTGCAAGAGTTGCGTATCCAGCTCGAGACCGACCAGGAACATGTAGAGCACCACGCCGACCTGAGCGATCACCGCGAGATATGGGGCGGTATTCATGGGAAGGACTTGAGAAGCAACGCCCGGGGCCAACCAACCAAGAAAGGATGGTCCCAGAAGAATCCCGGCGACCACTTCTCCCATTACTTGTGGTTGATTCAGCCTGCGAAACATCGCGCCAAGAATACGGGCCACGACGAGAACGACGACTAGCGAGAGCAATACATGAAGCAAGATGTCCGGGGTCACGGATGTCGGGGGGCGGACAAGTTCTTGCGGTCCGGTGGATACGAACGAGGGTCCGAGGGAACGAATCAAGAAAAAAGCGCCGATACTTGCTCCGAGCGTGGCCGCGTAGATGAGTGCGCTGCGTGAACTTCGGATCATGGCTAGGTTTTTTTGAAAGAATGGAAGGGATGGGTGGTCTCGACGCTGCGGCTTCTGGTACGACAGCTAGCTGGACGACCGAACTTGCGAGCACTTAGAGAAGCACGGACGGCCATACATGTCTTTGGACGCGTGTGGTGGACTATCCTCTCGTGGATCGCGATGTGTATCACGGATGTCTCCCTTCGACGAGGCTGTCTCTCCACGCGATTTTCTACATCTTTGCGCTCACGACTCTAATAGACGCACCCCGTTCGCTACAAGGAATTGATTGGGGTAAAACAACGCGGCAATCGGAAAGTGAGCGAGGACACAGGTTGGGGCTACGTGACAGAGGGGGGTGAAGTGGGGGACAATTTGTTACGTTTGGAACGTGTTGGTGCTCGTTATTGCGCGTTGGCGCACGCATGCGCGCGCATTAGAGAAAGAAAAGGATGAGTGTGGAATGACGGCGCGAATTTTGGATGGGACGAAGATTCGGGATGCGATGTTTGGAGAATTGAAGGATGAGGTGGCGATCCTTTCGTCGGCGGGGATACGGCCGGGGTTGGCGGCGGTGCTGGTGGGAAACGATCCGGCGTCGCAGCTTTATGTGAAAAGCAAGATTGCGGCTTGCGAGCAGTTGGGGATGGGGAGCGGGTTGATCACGCCAGCGACTAGCGCTACGACGGCGGAGATGTTGGCGATTGTCGAGGATTTGAATCGCGACAACGATACCGACGGGATTTTGATTCAGTTGCCATTGCCTGCGCAGGTGGATACGAAGAGGGTGCTGGAGGCGGTGGATCCGGCGAAGGATGTGGATGGGTTTCATCCGGTAAATTTGGGGCGGTTGGTAAGCGGGCGGCCGGGGTTGGTGGCCTGTACGCCGGCGGGGTGCATGGAGATTTTGCGGCGGAATGAGATTGCGATTGAGGGAGCGAATGCGGTGGTGCTGGGGCGGAGCGATATTGTCGGGAAGCCGATGGCTTTGCTGCTGATGCACGCGAATGCGACGGTGACGATTTGCCATTCGAAGACGAAGAATTTGGCAGACGTGGTGCGCGGCGCGGATATTGTAGTGGCGGCGATGGGGAAGGCGGGGTTTGTCCAGGCGGATTGGATTCGGCCTGGAGCAGCGGTGATAGATGTGGGGACGAATCGGGTGACGGAGGCGGCAGAGGCGGAAAGATTGTTTAGGAACTTCCCTGCCCGGCTGGAAAAATTTAGAGCCAAGGGGAATGCGCTGGTGGGGGATGTGCATCCGGATGCGGTGAATGTGGCCGGAGCGATGACGCCGGTGCCGGGGGGCGTGGGGCCGATGACGATTACGATGTTGATGAGCAATACGGTGAAGGCGGCGCGGATGCGGCGGGCAAAAGCGATTCCTCGGACGATTTCGGCAACCGGGCCGTCTGGCGCGGGTACGCGGTAAAAACAAATAATGAAGCGATTCGGCCTTACAGGCGGCATTGCCAGCGGCAAGAGCGCCGTCGCGGGAATGCTGCGCGAAATGGGATTCCATGTGATTGATGCGGATGCGCTGGGGCATGAAGTGATTGAGCCGGGGAGACGGGCGTTCGAAGAGATTAAGCGCGAATTTGGAGAAGGCTTAATCGGTGCGGACGGGCGGATCGATCGCGGGAAGCTGGGGGCGGTGGTTTTTGCCGATCGCGCGAAATTGGAGCGGTTGAACGCGATTGTGCATCCGCGAGTGGAAG
>Ga0210395_10000610_pt1 | contig 27354 bp, 24 predicted proteins | sample IncBWH4OmetaG_FD_150861 | JGI IMG/M metagenome (GOLD analysis project Ga0210395, IMG submission 150861) | Forest soil microbial communities from Barre Woods Harvard Forest LTER site, Petersham, Massachusetts, United States - Inc-BW-H-4-O ... | reverse complement strand
GCTTTTCTTCGGAAATCGCCACGTCGAGAAACGTCAGGTGGTCGCGGAAGAAGAGGATGCTGGAGGGATCGTTGACCTTTGCGTCTTTGCCCACGTAGCGCTCGAAGAAAATCGCTGCCATAGGCGTAACGTATTCGTGGCTAAAGCGGAGATCGGCGCGGGCGAAGCCCGTGTCCCCGGGCTTGACGGAGGGCACGCCGACTTCACCCTTCTCATTAATCATGTGGCGCGCGAAGATTTTCTCCGCCAGCGTCATCGCACGTGTGGCGCGGGCGCCCCCGTCCGCGTCTTCGATCGGGGGCAAAAACACTTTCCCCTGCATCCTCGCCACATTGAAAGGAAACAGGCCGCCGTACTCGATCACTTGCCGCGTGATTTCGTCCTCACCGGCAGTGAATTCGCTGAGCGCGATTTCTTCACCGCCGCGGATACGGTCGATCAGCGAAAAGTTGGTCGAAGTCAGCAGCCCCAGGTTCTGGCAATTCTGCTTGTAAATGCGTTCGATATTTTCGGCGATCACCACGCGGATGCCCGCACACATCTCGGCGTACGGAGATTGCTCACGGCTCGACCCCTTGCCGCGCCGCTTGCCGCTGACCGCGCACACAAAACCTCCGCGCTTCACGTCGCCGCGGCCGATGGGCGTTCCGCTGCCGCACTTCAATCCGACGTACGGAATCTCGCCCAGCGTCTCGTCGAAGTAAAAGCAATAGTGTGCGGGAGTGATCTCGTCGGTCGAAATGTCGTCGCGCAGCTTGGGATTATTGGTAGGATTCGCCGAATCCCAGGGCAGGTCTTCGCCCGAGAGTTGCTTTTTGATGAGTTCCGGGTCTTCGGTAAGAAAAAGAATGCGTCCGTTCAGCCGGACTTTGTCCGGGCGCTTTTCGATTTTGCGTTCGAGGAGTGAGTTGATCACGTTGACCCTGCCAGAATCAGAAATAGGGGACGGCCGGAAAGAACCTTGGCGGGTCCCTGACTATTGTAACGCCGCAGAGAATGGCCAGCCGAGACTCTCCAGAATCTGACTTGAAAACCGGCATCTTCCATGCTACCGATAAGCCAATGCGGATCATTCTTCGTCACGCTGTCGCTGAGGATTTCGAATATTGCAAACGTCTGTACTTCGCCGGAATGAAAGACATCATTGAGCAATTGGGCTTGGACATGGCTGCCCAAACAGCCAGCTTCCCCGAGCAATGGGCAGTGGAGCAAGTTCGCATCATCTCTGCCGAAGATTCAGACGTGGGCTGGTTGCAGAGTGCCGTGCGAGAGGAAGGGCTTTTTGTCGGACAACTCTTTGTGGACGGCCCCTTTCAGGGGCAGGGTATCGGCACCCAGGTGATGAAGCAGCTCATTCGTGAGGCCGCAGGTCGGAATCAGGCAGTGAGCCTGGCGGTTGCGAAAATCAACCCAGCTCTGCGGCTCTACAAACGACTCGGCTTCCGGATCACGCACCACGATGATCGCAAGTTCTACATGACGCTCGATCCTGATGCCGCCGGGTTTCTTTGAAACTCACACCGACACTCTATTGCTTGGATATTCTGTTTCTATTGCTTGTAAACACGCGGGTCAGGCAGCGGATCGAGTCCCCGCCCGGCGAAAATCTCTTCGAACTCACGCATCAGGACTTCGTGCACCAGGCCATTCGAGGCCAGAGTCTCGCTGCTATCGATCTTAAACATCGATCCATCGAAGCGGCTGACCTTGCCGCCAGCTTCTTCCACGATGAGCACGCCCGCAGCCGTGTCCCAGGAATTGAGGTTAAATTCCCAAAAGCCGTCGAATCGCCCGCAGGCCACGTTGCACAAATCGAGCGCGGCCGATCCCGCGCGCCGCACCCCGTGAGTGCGCAGCGTGATCTGGTGGTAGAAGTGAATATTCGGATTCTTGTGCCGCTTGTGGCTGGGAAAGCCCGTGGCCAGCAGACACTCTTTCAAGGTCGCGGCTTTCGAAACGTGGATCGGTTTGCCGTTGAGGTGCGCGCCTCTTCCCTGCTCCGCCGCGAAAAGCTCATCGCGCGTCGGATCGTAGACGACACCAGCCACCCGTTTTGTTTCCACATTGGAGCCAGATTGTGCAACTCGATGCTCTAGCGCCATCGACACGCAGAATACCGGATACCCGTGGGCAAAATTCGTGGTGCCATCGAGCGGATCGACATACCAGCGGTAATCGCTGCCCTGATCGTTCAGACCCTGCTCTTCACCCAGCACGTCATGCGAGGGAAACTGCCGGCTGATGCGCTCGCGGATCATCGCCTCCGAAGCGCGGTCCGCCGCCGTCACCAGATCGGCGTCACCCTTGTATTCAATCTTGAGCCCCTGATGAAAATACTGCATGAGCAGCGCCCCCGCCTCGCGCGCGATGGCGGACATGGCGGGAAGAAAGTCTTCGGGATTGCGTGCGGTCTGTGACATTTTGAAGAAGGGCTTCCGGCTTTCGGCTGCCGGCTTCCGGAATTCAGGATCAGTCAAAAATTATGGAAGCGTCGCTCGCAAGTTGCGGAAGCCGGAAGCCGAGAGCCGGAAGCCGACTCACTTCCTCTTGCCGCCATCTTCCGCGATGTACATGATCTCATGCTTGAAGATGAACAGATTGGGCGCGCCCTCGCGCGTGAGCCGCACCATATTCTTGTCGTAGTACTCGATCCAGCCGTGAACGGTCTGGCCGTCCATCAACTTGACTGAGACTGGCTTCTGTTTTTCTCCCAGCGTTTTAAGAAATGCGGCCTCCTCGAAAGTATCTTCCGGAGGAGGAGTCCGACTGCGCTTGACGGCATTAGGATTCCCTGGTGGAGGGCGGAACGGCATGCAGGCATTGTACACAAAGCACGGGCGGCAGCTCCGACCACGAAAAAACCGTGACGCACTTCTCCGCCAATGAGGGACCAACTGCCTGGCTCAAAACTCGATGCGCAGTCCAAATTCGAACTGACGCGGAGCTCCGAGCGCATAAGTACCGGACTGAAAGCTGGCGCGGAACGGCGTCAGCCCCGCGCCGGCCACACCGCCCACCGCGTTCGGCGCCAAGGTTCCATTCGGACCTCCCGGAAGCAACGACGCCTGGGGAAGATTGCCGGGCAGGAATGTGTTCACAAAGTTGAACACGTTAAAGATGCTGGCGCTGGGTTCGATCGTGATGCGCTCCCTGATCTTGATGGGCCATGCCGCCTTGAAGTCCGTCGACTTCAGCCAGGGAAAATTCTTCGCATTGGGATTGACGGTCGCCAACTGCGGCAGGACCCAGCCCAGTGCATTCAGGTCGGCCTGGGTCATGACCTGAATCGGCGCGGAGCCCGGACACGACTGGCTGCCCACCAGACAAAGCCCCGCGGGCGTCAACTGACCGGCAAAGTGCGTGTTGTAGGCGCTGATGACGTTCGGCAGGTTGCCGATGTCGGTTCCGCGCATGAACTGGCCGATCTGCGTTCCTGGCACGGGCTCGGGTGCGCCATTCGAGCCCAGACCTGAGCCCAGCCAGTCGGTGGCAAAAATTTCGCCGCCGCTGGTCAACTCCGGCAGTTCCAGGTTCTGCGGAAGCGAACTATAGAAGTGTCCGATCAGGCTGATCCGGGTATAGAACGGCAGATCGAAAGTCCCCCCAAACGACAGTTGATGTTTGCGATCCAGAGCGTTCGGCCCAGTGAATTGCAGAGGGTTGTCATTGTTGGTGGCCAGGTTGATAAAATCCTGATCCTGCACCTGGCTGATGAACTTTGAGAACGCGTAGGAGATCTGGAAGTTTGCCGCCTTAATTCCAGGCCACGGCTTCACCACGTTCTCCACCCACTTCGCCTGCAGACCCTCGTACACCGAACGGCCGATGGGTTCGAGCGTATCCAGCGTCCCCAGCGCACCATTGCCAGCGCCGCCGCCGGTGTTGTTCGTTCCGTTCGGAGTAATGCCGGGGAAGGCGCAGAACGAACAAGGAGCTCCCCCTTTAACTGCATTGTTCGAATCGAGCCCTGCCGCAGAGTACGCAGCCTGAGCGCCACCTAGTCCCAAGTGCTGAACCATGCAGGCCGCCTGGTTGATCCCGACCGCGCAGCCGTTTGCCAATTGCGCGGTGTCGCGGGCCGCGAGAGCGTTGGCCATGTTGTAAGAACGCGCCGCACCGCTGTGATTCTGGTCAATGGCGAGCAGGTAATGTTCTCCAATGTTGCGGATCACATCCACGCTCATCACCATGCCCTTGCGAAATTCGTGCTGAAAGCCGAGATTCATCTGCCACGACCGGGGCGTGCGATAGTTCGGGTCGAACACATCTATCCCGGACGCATTCGAGGCGTTGAGGGCGGATCCGATATAGCTTCCGTTGGGCGTAGCCGCAACGTTCGCCGCCGCAGCCGCTTTGAACGCGCTGCTCAAGGCCAGAATGTTGCTGGCGGCGGACGAAATCGTCTCTCCACAAAATGTGGGCTGAACCTGGTTGGTGCCCGCAACCACAACTCCCGCCCCTCCGGCAATTGGAGTTCCCACGGCGCCCGGATTGGTCGGCCAGTTGAACGCGCTGGGAGTCCCCGAGGAACAAACTTCCGGAGTGTAAGAGAAAATTCCTGTCTTCAGCCGCGCCGGACTGTCGAACAACACATTGTTCCAGATCGAGTTCTCGAAAAACAGACCGGCCCCGCCGCGGATTACCGTCTTGCCGTTGTTGTTCATATCCCAGGCAAAACCGAACTGAGGCGCGAAGTTCGTGTTCGGAGTGCGCACCCGGTTGCCCAGTCCCGGCTGCCAGAGATTGAAAGTGGCGTCGGGACCGAGATTGCTATCCACGCGTCCCGTATCGCGCACGTAGTGAATACCATAGGTCAAGGTCAGATTGCGTTTGACCTTCCATCCGTCACCAACGTATCCCTCGAAACGGTTGTCGGGTCCCAGTCCGCCGCCCGGGTTGCCGAACGCCGGTGAAGGAGTCGAGAAGCCGACGCCGTTGCCCAGTTGTACGAACTCCGCCGGATACGCGGTAGGGTCGGTACTGGTGGTGCAGTTGTTCGGATTCGCACCCGGCACCAGACAGATGCTGGTCGTGCCTACCTGCGGATAAGTCACAAACGCCGCAGAGCCTCCGCCCTGGATGTGATTGAAGGTCGCACCGTACCGAATGATGTGGCTGCCCAGGACCCGGCTGCCGTCGTACTTGTATTCATGATTGGACTGGAACGTCGCCTGCGGGGCCAGAAAGTTCGGTCCGCCGCAATACGCCCCGCCGCCGCTGAACAGGCAACTTCCCGCCACCGGCGCGCCAATATTGATACCGATGCCGGGAATTGGGTTATCGATACCGGCGGGAATTGTCGCGGTACTATCCACAATTCCGTTGCGAAATTTTAGATATTCGAAGCGAATGCTGTGGGTATAAGGGCCGGTATTGAAATCGTACCCCAGCGTGTACGACGGAGTGTGGTTTACGTTCTTGAATCCCTGCACCGAACTGGCCGAGCCGAAGGGACGGATATCGTTGTTCTGATCAAAGTTGAACCGGAAGAACGCGCGGGCGGTGTTGCGCAGCACGTAATCCAACCGGCCATCGGTCTGAAACTCACGGAAGGGCTGGACTAGCGTAGTGTTCAGTGTGTTGAACGGGAAGGAAAACGGTTCGGCTGCGGTCAGGTCCTGCTTGCTGCGTTCCGCATCGAGAAAATAGAACAGCCGGTCCTTGATCACGTAGCCGCCCACTCGCCCGCCGAACTGTTCGCGCTGAAACGGAGGCGCCGTCGCACCGGGCAATGCCGCAGCTGCCTGATTCCCACGAAACAATCCAAAGGCCTCGCCGTGCAGATCGTTTCCACCCGAACGCGTGCTCACTTCCACTGCGCCGGAACTGGTCAGCTCGGTCGAAAGATCGAGCGACGACTGGGAAATATTGAACTCCTGGATGGCGCTCGCGGGAATGTTCTGCGTGGTGGTTCCCACTGTCTCATCGGAGATGTCCACACCATCCACTTCAATGCGAGCGGTTCGGCCAAACCGCCCTTGAAACGAAATCGAGGAGAAACCGTTCTTGGTAGGGTCGAAGGTGCTGCCCTCCTGGATCTGCACTCCGGGCTCGAGTTGCGCCAGATCGAGAAAGTTGCGCCCGTTCACCGGAAGATTGTCGATCTGACTCGCGGTCAGCACACCCTGTACCGTGGATTGCTCGGTGTTCACAGCTATTTCAGTGCTCTGCACCTGCACGACCTGGCTCTCTTGTCCGGGCTCCAACTTCACGTTGCCCGCAGAAACCACGCCCACCTGGGCAGTCACGGCAAGTTCTGCTGTCTTGAAGCTCTTGGCTTCCACGCGCACCGTATAGTCCCCGGCCTGCATGGGCCCGGACGAATAGGTTCCCGCAGACGAAGTGGTCACGTGAATGGCGCCCGCCGTGGCTTTATTCGTAATGGTGACCTTGGCCCCGGAAAGCACGGCTCCCGTTTTATCGGTCACAACTCCCTGAATGCTGCCGGTTCCAACCGTGGACTGGGCCAGTAAGAGTGCGGAAGAGAGCAATATCAAGCAAATAGAAGTCACGCCAACAGCGATCAGGCCCATCCAGCCGCGCCGCCTGCAGAGCGCAGGGGATTTCAAATTCAGCATCGTCAACCTTCCTTTATTTCGGTGAAGAGTTTCCCAACGTAAGCCTTAAGCTCGGTATGACACAAACTTCCGCTTCAGTCCCTCGCCGCTAGTCCGCGCTTCGGGTCCGCCCCATCCAGCCTGGGAATGATCCTTTAGCCTACAGCAATTGCCGGGTCAGCCGCTTGTCGACGCGCGATATTTAGAACCTGTCACTATTCTCAATCACTAACGTCGTCCCCCAGTAGCCCTTGCGCCGAGGCCGAAAAACGGGCTCGCGTACTCACTCTGACTTGACCGTGTAATACCCCGCCCGATGGCGGACCCGATAGCTGGCGGCGTCCGGCACTCCCGCTACTTTGACTTCGATGCGGCGAAACTCGGAGAACGATGTGCGTTGCGCCGGATAATACGCCAGCAGATACTGCGTGCGCAGTTCGTCGCTGATCTTTTGGAACGCCTCATCCAACTGGGCCATGGAAGTAGCATAGTAGTATTTACCGCCAGTATCTTCCGAGAGCTGAATCAGGGCGTGCTCGCCTCCGGTTTCGCGCCCCGCGCTGTTTTCAATGGGGACGATGATGATCGAGTAGACAATGGCTTCGGCCTCTTCCGCGGCGCGCACGGCTTGTTGGTAGTCGAACCGGCTGGCCGTGTCTCCGCCATCCGTGATGAGAACGATAACCTTTCGTCCCTTGCGCTTATCCAGGGCGCGCGAAACCACATAGATCGCGTCGTAGAGCGCTGTGGCAGCGCCGAGGCGGATGTGTTCAATGGCTTCGTCGATGCGCTTGAGATCGGGAGTGAATCCCGGAGTGGACTCGTGCACGATCTCGCTGAAACCGTAGACGGACAAACCATCAACCGGGCGCATGATGGCATGGGCGAATCGCTTGGCCGAGGCCAGTTCCAGCGGCAAGTCGTGCCGCGTGCTCAGGCTGGTATCGACGGCGAGCCCGATCGAAAGCGGCAACGCGGATTCCTTGTCGAACACCGCAATCCTCTGCTCATGATCGTCCTCTTTGAGAACGAAATTCTCCTTCTTCAAACCTCCGATAGGAGCGCCGTGTTGGTCGGTCACGGTGACGAACACGTTGACTAGCTTGACGTCGACCCGGAGGGTTTCCATCGGCTCCGACTGGCGGTCGGGTCTCGGTGGAGTTTGCGGAGGCGGATTCTGCGGAGCGGAGCTCGGCTGGCTTGGACTCTGCTGTGTGGCCTGCTGCGCCCATAGGCCGTTCGGGACGAAGAATAGGCCAATCAGCAGTAGAGTCGTGGCGGGTTTTCTCATCGAGTGATGGAATTATACCTGCCAAGCAGGCAGCTCTTGGCCGCTCAGTTAGATGCGGCGTGTACTACCGGGCTGCCTCACCCCCCGAATTTGCCCGCGGAATTTCCTCCGGGAAGGGCTCGCCATCGGCCCAGACGGCACCGTCTTCGAAATACTCTTTCTTCCAGATGGGTACCGTGCGCTTGAGCGTGTCGATCAACCAACGGCAGGCGTCAAAAGCGGCAGCACGGTGGCCCGAGGCAACCGCGATGAGCACGCTGGTCTCGCCGATCGCAAGCCGCCCCAGCCGGTGGACGATGGCCACATCGCGCACCTTGAACTGCTGCACAGCCTGACCGGCCAGCGATTCCATCTGCTCCAGCGCCATCTCCTCGTAGGCCTCGTAGTCGAGGTAGAGCGTCTTGCGCCCCCGCGTCTGGTTGCGGACGATGCCCTCAAATACCAGGGCCGCGCCGTCCTCGCCGCGCTTGAGGGCGGCGACAATTCTCTGCGTGTCGATGATTTCGCGCACAATCGAAGCGTAGCGCCGGCGTCCCGCCGGCTGTCGGGGGGGCGTCTCGCCCGCCGCGTCGGGAGCGCCGCCGCTCACCGGCGGTAGCAGCGCGACCTCATCGTCCGGTTTCAAGATGGTGTCCGGCCCAGCATATTGCTGATTCACCGCCAGCGCCAGCGACGGCAGGGAATCTTTCAGGCGCGGAGTCCGTGCTTGGTAATAAGAGAGCACATCGCGCACCGACGAGCCGTTGGGCAAGTCGATCGCATCGACCGCCTTCCCGACCATGTCCTTCAACATCCCGAAGAAAAGGACTCGCACTCTCATCAGGCGTACAGTTTACCGTAGCGCCGGCGTCTTGCCGGCTGTCGCGTGGGCGTCTCGCCCACGCCGCGGCGGGCGAGCGCTTGCCCTGAGCTTGTCGAAGGGACGGGTGCCCCATTTCTCGCGCGTTCTTTGCGCGAGAAGTGGGGATTTTCGACAGAGCGAAGTCGAACTGACGACGCTACAAAAAAAGGGCCAGCCTCATCCAAGGCTGGCCCTTGAGCTTTCACGCACGCCTTCAGGCCTGCGTCAGCACCGTATCATGAACTTCCTTCACCAGAGGCGTCGTCAGAAGCTTCGCCGCCGCTCCCCCCGCCACCTCAGGCAACGAGACTCGCAGAGCCTCGTCGATCGTCTTCACGTAGTGCACCGTCAGGTTCTTCAGCTGTTCCGGCGTCAGATCCTCTTCGACGTTCATTCGGTTGTCCGCCGGAAGAATCACATCCGTCACGCCGGCACGCTTGGCCGCCAGCACTTTCTCCTTGATCCCGCCGACCGGAAGCACGTTCCCACTCAGCGTGATTTCCCCGGTCATGGCCAGCAGCGGCGTGATGCGGTGCTTGCTCAGCAGAGATACTAGGGTGGTCGCCATGGTCACTCCGGCCGACGGCCCATCCTTCGGAATCGCTCCTGCTGGCACATGCATGTGAATGTCGTGGTTGGCGAAGAAGTCCTCGGCAATCCCCAACCGGTCCGCGTTCGACCGCACCCAGGTCAGCGCCGCCTGCATGGACTCCTGCATCACCTGGCCAATCTGCCCGGTCATCGTGAATCCACCTTTGCCCTTCATCGCGTTAGCTTCGACGAACAGTACGTCGCCGCCCGATGGAGTCCACGCCAGTCCGACAGCCACGCCCGGCCGTTCCGTCCGCTCGGCGATTTCCCCTTCGCTCCGAATCTTGATGCCGCCAAGAAACTCCTGAATCACTTCCTTGGTGACCACGAGTTTATCGGTCTTGCCTTCGGCCAATCGCCGCGCCTGTTTGCGGCAGATGGTGCCGATGGTGCGTTCCAGACTGCGCACTCCCGCTTCCCGCGTGTAGTGCCGGATGGTGTAACGCACGCCGTCCTCGGGAAACTCGATCTGGTCAACCGTAATGCCGTTCTCTTCGATCTGCCGCGGGATCAAATACCGGAACGCGATGTGAACTTTTTCTTCCTCGCTATAGCCCTGCAGTTCGATAATTTCCATACGATCGCGCAACGGCTCCGCAATCGGATCGAGCATGTTGGCGGTTGTGATGAACAACACCTTCGATAAGTCGAACGTGACGTCCAGATAGTTGTCGCGGAACGTCGAGTTCTGTTCGGGGTCAAGCGCTTCAAGCAGCGCCGAAGCCGGATCGCCGCGGAAGTCGCGCCCCACCTTGTCGATTTCGTCGAGCATGAAGACCGGATCTTTCGTCTCCGCCCGCCGAATGCCCTGAATAATCTGCCCCGGCAGCGCTCCGATATAAGTGCGGCGATGCCCGCGAATTTCCGCCTCGTCGTGTACACCACCCAGCGAGAGCCGCACAAACTTGCGCCCCAACGCTCGCGCGATCGACTTGCCGAGCGAGGTCTTGCCCACACCCGGAGGTCCAACGAAGCACAGAATCGGCCCTTTCATGTTTGGCTTCAGCCGCCGCACGGAAAGATAGTCGAGAATGCGGTCCTTCACCTTCTCGAGGTCGTAATGATCCGTGTCTAGAATCTCTTTTGCCTTGAGGATTTCGATCTCCTGTCCTGAAGTCTTATTCCACGGCAGCACGGCCAGCCACTCGACATAGTTGCGGGTGAGTGAGTAGTCAGCAGCCATCGGCGACATGCGTGACAGTCGGCCCAACTCCTTGAGCGCTTCCTTCTTCACTTCGTCAGGCATGCCCGCTTCGTCGATTTTCTTTTTCAAATCCTCGACGTCGCGCTGCCCTTCATCCTGCTCGCCCAGCTCCTTCTGAATGGCCTTCATCTGCTCGCGCAGGTAATATTCGCGTTGCGTCTGCTGCACCCGGTCCTGCACTTCGCTCTGAATCTTGTTGCGCAGTTGCTGGACTTCGAGTTCCTTGGCCAAGTGCTGGTTGATTTTTTCCAGCCGCACATGGATGTCGAGCGTCTCCAGCGTGTCCTGCTTGTCAGGCGTCGACAGCGACGGCAGCGACGAAGCAATGAAATCCACCAGGCGGCCCGGTTCGTCGATGTTCATCGCCACGGTCGAGAGTTCATCCGACAACGTGGGCGACCCGGCTACAATCTGCTGGAACAGGGTCAGCACATTGCGCTGCAGCGCCTCGATCTCAGAAGTAGCGACCGGAGTCGTGCCTTCGGGCAGCGCAGAATAATGCGCGCTCATGAACGGCGCCAATTGCGTGAACTCGCCCAGACGCACGCGTTCCAAGCCCTCGGCAAACACAAACAGGCTCTGGTTGGGCATCTTGACGACTTTGTGCACCACGGCGGAGGTCCCGACGGTATAAAGATCCGTCGGCTGCGGGGAGTCAACCCGTGCCTCGCGCTGGGCCACCACGATGATGGTCTTGTCTTCCCCTAGAGAGTTAATCAGCTGAACAGAACTCTCCCGACCCACCGTCAGGGGTAAAACGGCGTGGGGGAACAGCACGGTGTCCCTTACCGGCAGAACCGGGAGGGCCGTTTGCTCGGTTTGTTCCTTTATTTCCTTATTCTTAGGAGTGCGCTCGACAGGCGGCTGCTGGCTCATATGTCTCCTTGAGTGTAACTCGCTCAAGTTTAGATGATACTCCTGCGGGAAAGGTTTCAGGAGGTGCCGGAAGCTTCCCGCAAGAGACTGAATTGTATTCTCTTAGGCCCGGTGTGGAACGTGTCTAAGGTGCAGAGGCTAACGCGGAGGGACCATGCTTGCCAAGCCCTAAATTGGGAAGACCAGCACTTCCGGTTTCCGAATGCGCTTATTTCGGCGTGAACTGCGCCAGTTCATAGATGCCCAGCTTTTTTTCCAACTGAGCGACCTGATCCACGACCTTGAAGAATCCGTCGTCGCCAAACAATTCGTCTTCCTTCTTTTCGAAATCGTCGCCCAACGCCTCGTACTCGCGCGGAGAGACGATTTTGCGGAAGGCCGGAAACAGAACTGTGTCTTCCCGAGCCTCGTGCGGACGATACATCCGCAGAAAGGCGTGCAAAGCATCAGCCAGCTTCTCGCTGTCCGTCGAGACATACTTGAGCGTAGCGGCGGCGGCTAGTTCTCTGATCTTGGCGGTCAAGTCACGTCCTGCCTTGTGCTGGGCTTGCAGAGTGTCGACCAGGCTCACCAGCTTCCCCGCCTTGCGGAATCGTGGAAAAAGAAAATCCTCTTCGAGTTTCTCGTGGTACTCCTCCACAAAGTGGCGAATGATGTCGGCGGCGCTGACCAGTACCGACCCGTCGAACGACCGCTTCGCTGCCAGCATGCGGAGGTGCTCATCGTAGATCAGCAGTAAGCGGTTCAGCAGGCCATGCTCGCGCATCAGGTCTTCTGCCGGGGAGATATCTGCATCCTCTTTTTCCTTCTCTTTGTCTTTGTCGGGAGCAGCTTTTTGCTGGGCGGAAACCAGCACGGGGACCAGCAGGCCGGCGCCAGCGATGGAGGAGTTGCGAAGAAAACCGCGGCGGGTTGAGGACAATTCAGGCATCGGAGGCTCCTTAGTTCTCGATTCTGGTTGAAGAACCGTTCGTGTTTTGACATAAAGCTCCTGAAAGAGGTTCGCCCCAAAATCAGGCGGCGGGATAAATGCCCAGCACTTTCACGAACTCCGCAACTTCGCCCAGATGCCGCAGCGCATTGCGCGCCGGCTCATCGTCCCCGCGCAGAAAGTCCACATAGAACACGTACTCCCAAGGCCGCCCGCGCATGGGCCGCGACTCGATCTTGCTCAAGCTGATATCCCGCAGAGCAAACACGCTGAGCGATTTGAAGAGCGCTCCCGGTACATTCTTCACCTTGAACACGATCGAAGTCTTGTTCGCGCCGCGCGGAATCAGCCGGTGATAATCGCTTCCCTTCTTCTTTGCGGTCTTCACCAGCTTGCGAATCAGAAAAAACCGCGTGAAGTTACGCTTGTCGTCTTCCACCCCAGACTGAAGGATGCTCCCGGAATATTCGCGCGCGGCCTGCTTACCCGCGATTCCCGCCGCATCTTGCAATTTTTCCGTGATCACATGCTTCACGCTGCCCGCCGTGTCATAGAACGGCACTGCCTCGATTTTCGGATGCCGGCGAAAAAAATCGCGACACTGGTCCAGCGCTACCGGATGCGACAACACACGCCGCAGCCCTCCCAGCCGCACGCCTGGGGCGGCGATCACGTTGTGCACGATGCGCAGCAGATATTCCGCCTGAATGAAAACTTCCCGCGTCAGCATCAAATCGGCATGCTCGGCCACGGTTCCCGCCAGCGTGTTTTCGATCGGAATCACCGCCGCGCCGACCGACTCATTCTCCACCCGGTCAAACACATCCACCGACCGCGCACAAGGCACAATCGTGCACCGCGGCAGCATCCGCTCCGCCGCTTCGTGACTGAACGCCCCGAGTTCCCCCTGGATTGCAACTTTCATGAGTTTCGCTTACCCGAATAGGCAAGTTAGCTGGAACCATCGACAAAGCGCAATGCCTCCTTCGGGTCAGCCCAACTCCTTCTTCATCACCAGCGCGTCCACCCCATTCGAATAGTAGCGCGGCCAGGTTCGAATCACGCAGTAGCCATGCCGCTTGTAGAACGACAACGCCGCCAGGTTGTCGACTGCCGTCTCCAGCCCCACGGCGCGCGATCCCGCACCACGCAACCGCTCCTCCGCAGTCCGCAGCATCAACGACCCCACTCCCGACCGCCGGGCCACCGGATCAACATCAATAGTGATCACATGTCCGGTCGGACCGCCGTACACCACAATAAAACCAGCCAGTTTGCCGTCATCTCCGTCGGCCGCCACCAGCGTGAACGATCCCCGGTGGCGCACGAACGACTTGAGTTCCGCCTTGGAATAGGCGATCCCAGGCGGAAAGCATTCCTGGTCCATGCGCCAGAGAACTTCCAAATCCTCCGGCTTGAACTCGCGGATGACGAAGGCCACGCCACATTGTAGCGGGCCACGCTAGTTCGGGTTCAAAGCAGCCGGACGCCTCGGGCCCCGCAGAGCTGATTTTCCACAGCCCTCACCCCCCACTCCAAAAATAATTCGTGGCTGGGGAGTATTGCCCACTTGCCCCGCCCGCAACCTCGGAAGTAACATGAGCATCAGAGAGTTGAGGAAGACGTTGTGGGACGGCTTCTAGTCATTGAGGTCATCGCCGCGGTTGCGGTGCTGGGGATGTGGTACTTCCTCTTTGCCGCTTACAACCGCCACAAAGGAACCGAAGCGCTGCGCTGGGTACAGTCGGCCTGCGCCGGCAAAGGACGCATCCTCGACTCTCACTGGCTCAACAGTTCCCGGCTGCACGCCCGCCTGCAGTTCCCTTCCCGGAGTTTTGAAAACGCCCACGTCACCGTGAAGTTCCGGCCCCGCGCCATGCCCGTGCACTGGCTGCTGAGTTGCTACCACAAGCAGAAGGAAACGCTCACCTTCGAGGCCGACCTGGGAGGCTCGCCCAGCTTCCACCTCGAAGTGGTGCGCCATCGCTGGTGCGCCCACAGCCGCGGCGTGACCGCCCGCCGCAATCACAAAGACGACCGCGAATGGGACGTCTACGAACCCGGCCCGGTGATCCTCACCACTCGCACCCATTGGAAAGAAGATTCCAGCCCCGAACTCAATACCCTGATGACCGTGCGCCAGCAGGACGTGCTGCAAGTCCGCTTTCGCCCCGAGTCTCCCCAGTTCTCCGCCACCATCGCCCTCGACGCGCTCAACGACCCCAGCACCGCCGCCGGCTTCCTCACCACGTTGCGAGAGCTAGCCGCGGGCGCATCGGCCCACCGCCAGTAGGACAGCAGTAGTCCTAACGAATAATCTCGAGTTAGGGTGCCCCATTTCTCGCGTTCTTTGCGAGAAGTGGGGGGTTGTCCTCCGGTTGACCAAAGCAATCCCGCCAACGAAACCCCGACCATACCTTTCGCATTATGCAGTAGACTGCCCACATGCCGAGCGCGCGCCAAGGATCGATTCACCTGTTTCGTTTCAGCGGGATTGATGTGTTTCTGCACTGGTCCTGGTTTCTGATCGCAGCCATTGAAATTCAGAACCGCAAGGGAAGTTATTCCTCGGTCGCATGGAACGTCGCGGAATATCTGGCGCTATTCCTGATAGTGATGATTCACGAGTTCGGGCACGCCCTGGCCTGCCGGCAGGTTGGAGGCAGAGCCGACCGCATCGTGCTGTGGCCTCTGGGCGGCGTGGCCTATGTCGACCCTCCACCACGGCCCGGAGCAACTCTGTGGAGCATCGCCGCCGGACCGCTAGTCAACGTCGTGCTCATTCCGATCCTGTGGGTCGCAGTCTCGGCCAGCCGATCCGCCGGCTTGATGGCAACATCGCCCGATCTCTATGTGTTACTGCATACCGTCTTCTGGATTAACGTCGGCTTGCTCGCCTTTAACATTCTTCCCATTTACCCACTCGATGGCGGCCAGATCCTTCGTGCGCTGCTCTGGTTTGTGCTGGGGCGCGGCCGCAGCTTGATGGTCGCGACAATCCTTGGATTGATCGGCGTAGCAGGATTCATCGGTCTCGCCATTTTCGAGCAATCCCTCTGGTACGGAGCAATCGCCGCCTTCATGCTGATGAATTGCTGGAGCGGCCTGCAGCATGCCCGGGCCTTGCTGCGGCTGGCCAAGCTGCCGCGACGCGACGGCTTCCTCTGCCCGACCTGCAAGACCGCGCCACCGATCGGCGACTACTGGAAGTGCGGAAAGTGTGGGCAACCCTTTGATACGTTCCAAAACCACGCCATTTGTCCTCACTGCTCCACCCAGTTCGCCCAAACCAAATGCCTGGACTGCGGCCGACTCAATCCCATGAACGATTGGATGGTCGCCTCGGTGGTGCCCTCGAAACTCTAATCTCAGGGTTGATCTCCCCATTGAAGTCTCTGGCTCAAGCTGCCGATGAAGAGTTGAGAGAGACCAATGGCGACCCCAGTCCAAGCCGGTTCATCCCCAAAGCCCGACCCCTGTATTGCCCGGCAGCCGATCCTCACCGTCGAAGAGACTGTGATCGGCTACGAGCTGTTTTTTCGTGAGGACCACGAACAACGGCACTTTGCCGCCAACGCCGACAGCGCGACTTCCGCCACTATCGACATGTTGAATTTTGTGGGGCTCGGCGTTTTATGCGATGGCCGGCTGGCATTCATCAATTGCACCCATCAGATGCTGTTGTCGGATTACTTTGGGCTGTTGACGCCAGGCGACGTCGTGATCGAGATCCAGGCAAACGTTCCCCCGGACGAAGACGTCATCCGGGCATGCGAGCGGCTAACGAAGGCGGGATATTCCATCGCTCTCGACAATTTTGTGTCAGGCGACAAACGGGAACCCCTGGTGCCCTTTGCCCGCTTTATCAAAGTTGATATCAGCGAGGTTCTGTCGGAACCGAGCGCGGCCCTGGCCCGGCGCTATGCCAGCGCGGAATGCCACATGCTGGCGCAAAAGGTGGAAAGCCGGATCCAGTTCTTGACCGCTCGCAAAGATGGTTTTACCCGCTTTCAAGGATATTTTTTTCGCCATCCGGAAAATCTCCGGGCCCGGCAGATTCCCGCTAACCAGGCTACCTACGTGCGTCTGCTGACCGCGGTCTCCAGACCCGATGTCGACTTTACTGAGGTTGAAAACCTCATCAAGCATGAGCCCTCGCTCTGCTACCGCCTGCTGCGCTACTTGAACTCTCCTTTGTTAGGTTTGTCCTCCCCGGTCGTATCCGTTCGCAATGCCTTGAACCTGCTGGGCGAGCACGAATCCGTCCGCTGGATCCGAATGGCGACCACTCTCGTCATGGGCCAGGATAAGTCCTCTGACCTGGTTCTCTCCTCGCTGGTGCGCGCCCGCTTCTGCGAACTGATCGCTCCCAAGGTCGAGCACGGTAATTCAGATCTTTTCCTCATGGGCATGCTTTCGCTCATCGACGCCATCCTGGCCGTGCCCATCGGCGTCGTGATCGAAGAACTATGTCTCGATGCCAACATCAAGGCCCAACTGCTGGCCGCCAAGACCGGCAAGATAACTCCTCTTTCCACCATTTACGACCTCATGGTGGCGCGCGAGGCCGGCGACTGGGGACTGGTCACTCGCCTGGGCAAGCAACTCAATTTGTCTCTGTCGTTCATCGCCGAAACCTCGAACCAGGCCATGCGCTGGGCGCATGAAATCACCAGCGCCGGACGCGTCGAGCCAAAACCCTGATCTTCTTCCCGCAACCGCTCGGAATAAATCTCTTTTATGCGTCTGATCAGCTTTTTCGATTGGCGGGCATCCCGCCCGCGCGCTATTCTTTCGTGTTCCGAGTTAGCATGTTCCAAGTCAGCGTGTTGAAACCAGCCATTTCAATTCCCTGCGTCCGTGCTGTGGTTTTGCCCAAATCATAAGTTTCTACGCGAAGGAGACTGAACGACATCCATGCCCACCGAACTGCGCAATTTCCTGGCACTCTCATACGACGAACTGGAAGAACTCAACCTTAAGGCGAAAGAGCAGCGCAGGAACCGCGTCGCGTCTCACAAGGTCCAGGAGGACCGTCTCAAGTACCTGACCGACGAGAAGCGAATCAAGGCCGTGACCGTGCTCTTCAGCGATCTCGAAGGCCGGTTGCACATGCTCGACTACGACAAGAAGTTCCTGCTCAAGAGCTGGGACAACCTCACCTTCGACGGTTCCTCCATCCGCGGCTTCACCGCGCAGCGCGAGAGCGACCTGCGTTTAGGCATCGACTGGGGCGCGTTCTACTGGGCCCCGGCCGATGTCTTCGGCTCCGGCAAGGTACTGGTCTTCGGCGAAGTTATCGACAAGGGCGGAACGTCCTACTCCGGCGACATTCGCGGCGTGCTCAAGGGATACGCCGAAGAACTTCACAAGAAAAAGGGCTACACCCTCAACGCCGCCAACGAAATTGAAGGCTTCTTATTCAAGGGTCCCGACGCCGAGCGTCACTATCACGAGACGGGAAAATTCGAATACGTCAATACCGGCGGCTATTATCATTCGCTGCCCGGCGATCCGCTGCGCACTTTTATCGACACCACGGCCGAAGTCCAGCGCGCGATGGGTTTTCAGAACGAGAAAGACCATCCCGAAGTTGCACCTTCGCAGTTTGAAATCAACTACGGATATGGCGAAGTCGTGGCCGCCGCCGACCAGATCCAACTCTACAAACTGATCTGCCGCCAGGTCGCCACCAACATGGGATTGACCGCGTCCTTCCTGCCTAAACCGGTCATCGGCGTCAACGGCAGCGGCATGCACACCAACGTTTCGATCAGCGAAAACGGCAAGAATTTATTCTGGGACGCCAAAGGCGAAGAGAAACTCAGCAAGATGGGATGGGCCTTCCTCGATCGCATCCTCACCCACGGCAACGACATCTGCCTGCTGTTGAATGCCAGCGTAAATGCCTATCGCCGCCTCGACCCCCACTTCGAAGCGCCCAACCAGATCAAGGCTTCGCCGGTTGATCGCGGCTCCATGATCCGCATTCCGATCGGCAACGAGAAGAGCATGCGCGTCGAAGTTCGCTCCGTCGCTCCCGACGCCAATCCTTACCTTGTGATGCACTCGATCTTCAAAACCGGCCTCGATGGCGACACCGCGAAGATCAAGAACCTGCGCCAGGCCGAACGTTACCTGCCAGACAACATCTACGACGCCTTAGCGAACTTCCGCAAAGCCGAATGGACCACGACTCTTCTCGGCGAAGACGTAAAAGCCCGCTACGCCGACCTGAAACAGGCGTCCGCCGACCGCTGCCCCCGCGCCCTCGGAACCTTCATCAAAGCGCAGGAAGTCCAGTTCCACCACGAGGTCTACAACCAGTTCCTGTGGAATTTGTTCTAGACCGCAGCCCAGCTTCTAACGTGAAACGCCCTGGCGAAGGCCGGGGCGTTTTGTTTTTCGTGGCGTCGGCGCCTACGCGAAGCTCAATTCATGCGCTCCCGTTTCGCCGCTTTCGGGAAGTCGAGTGCAGAGGCAGACAGTGGGGGTTGATCTTGATATCCGAGTAGGTGGCGAGCCGGTAATCGCCACTTGGCATATAGAATTTTTGCTGGATTGGACAATTGGTCTTCAAGGAAATCCATAAATCGACTCGGCTGAGCTGTTTGAGTACATCCGACGCTTTCGGTGTAAGTTGCAAATGCACTGAATCCTGCGATTGAACACGCTCTCCACCGAGATTCTGGACCTCGTAGTTCTCGGCGAGTTCGCGTCCTGGCATCCCAAATCCAAGCAGAATCAACTTCTGGGCGAGGTCTCTGTATTTGCCAACCGCGTACTCTCGCACTATATTCGCCTTAGGGTAGTAGATCTGAAAAGTTTGCCCGCGCAGCGCCATTCCCTGGGCATCCCGTCCCGTAAAGTTGATCAGGAACTCGATCTCGTCAGGCGAATAACGTTTCACTGCAACAGTGCCAACCTGAATTTCATCTTCATCGATTATCTTGGTGTGTGTAGTAACTTGGATAGAAGCCGTTGCACCGAGAAACGATTGTGCCGCTCGGTCCAGCCGCGAAAAGATCTCTGCTGTCGATTGTGCGCGGCACGTTGTTGCTGCAAAACTGGACAGAGCGACTATCCAAATCGTAGTCGCGAGCCGAACAGAAGAACTCCTCCTCGCCACATCTGCTCCTGCGGCGAAGGTACTTTCATTCGTAAGATAGTGCTCGGATGACATCCTGCTTCACCGCCTTCCATCCAGGGAAAATGGCCCCGAGCAGGGCTCCTGCTACGGAAATTGCTGCTGCTATCGGCCACCATCCGTAAACGGTCTCTTGGGTCAAGGTTGCAGGGACCGCGTGCAGCATTAGCCATTGGGTCCCATAGGTCATGAGGATTCCCACAACCGTACCGATGATCGCAATCAGCAGAGTTTCTCGAAACAGCAGGTTAAGTATGTAGCCTGAGGACGCTCCGAGCGCCTTAAGAATTCCAATCTCGCGTGTCCTCTCCAATACGGCTGTATACATTGCCATTGACACAACAAGGAATCCAACAATTACCGCGATGCCGATGACTACACCAATAAAGTTCCGCAAAAGACTGACGCTGCTGATGGTCAGGAGCGAAGCAAATTCGTCCATAGTGTAGATGAAGTATCCCGGCATTTTGTCGCGCAAATCGTTCACGACTGACTGCGCGTGCGGCGGATCGTCCACCTTGAGATAAATCTGGCTGAGCTTCCTCGGACTGCTGGTAAGGGCCTGGAGCACCTCCAGCCTCGCACAGACTCGGGCGAGTTTGCCCGACTCAAAGACTCCCGAGACCCGCCACGTATGGTTCATCAGTTGTATCGTGCTTCCGACATCCAGATTCTTTTCCCTTGCGTAATACTCGTCGACAATAACGTCATCGTCAGTCTGAAAACCGCGCCCTTTTACGAAGCGGAAGCCACCGCTGAGTTTATTAAACTGATCGAGATCAATACCGCTGAGACTGTCAAAACCGCCAAGCGGTTGAATCATGGTGCCAGTGGCGAAAACGACATGTGGCTGCTTCATGAAGAAGGCCAGCAGACCCTCACTCATAGGGGAAGAACTGGCAGCGATGAGGGAAGTTCCCGGCGGACGAACCACAACGTCAGCCCCTACTCCACGGGCACGTCGTGCGGCCTCATCCAGCGTTCCATAACTGATCCCAACCAGCGTCAGGATCATGGTGACCTCGATCCCTATGGCCAGAACACTTAAGAGAGTCCGAACAGGTCTATAACGAAGGTTTTCAAAAACAAGTCTGTTGAGCAAGGCAGCATTATATCTGCCCTCCAAATAACCATTGCGCCCGCGTTGACTCCCGCCCCGTCTCGCCCTAAGATGGCACTCCAGATTCAGCCACTTCCATTCCGAGGCTGCGATGTCTCCCCGCAAAACTGAAGGTTCCCGCAATTTGTTTCGTGCGATTGCCACCGACATCCACTTCTGGATCCCCTTCGCCGTCCTCGTCGCCGGCCTTTTCCTTCTGGATAAGCTCCGTTGAACTCAACCTCGGCAACCGTGCCAGCTGCAGCGCCTGCGGGAAGTTCCACGCACGCTAGCCGCCTTCGCAGCCTGCAAGCCCTCGGCATCTTCTGCGGATTCGCCGCCGGGGCGTGGCTGGGCGGAGCCGAAGCTCCCATTAAGCTGGTCAATCCCGATATTTCGCCGATCACTATTTCCCTCATCATGGTGTGCGGAGTTTTCCTGGCGCGCTGGAGCGTCCCCGCACTCATTCGCGGCACATCCCACGTTCGCAATGACGTGCGTCAGGCCCCACATCTCGTCGTCTGGGCCGTGCTCGCCGGATGCATGTGGGCCGTCGCCAACACCCTGACCATCTACGCCATCCGCAACGTCGGCCTCAGCATCGCCTTTCCGCTGTGGAACACCAACAGCCTGCTCGGCATTTTCTGGGGTTTCCTGCTCTTCAACGAGTTGCGCCACGCCGGATGGAAGCGCTGGCTCGGCGTTCTGGGGGGCGCCGTCTGCATGTTCGGAGGAGCCACGGTTCTGGCCATTGCGTCGTCGCATCAGGCAGAGCCGGGTAAGGCCACGCTCGGGATATTCGCCGCACTCGGTGCCGGCATTCTGTGGGGAACGATGTATATCCCCTATCGCAAAGCCTACCTGACCGGCATGAATCCGCTCTCCTTCATTACCTTCTTCACCGTCGGCGAGCTTGCCACCATGACCATGCTTGCAATCGCATACCGCGGCGCGACCCCGCTCTGGCACGAACTGGTGAGCGCCCGCGCAGTTCTTTTCTGGTTGATGCTTGGGGGCTTCGTCTGGGTCCTCGGAGATTTATTTCAGCAATACGCCACCAAGTACGTCGGCATCAGCCGAGGCATTCCCCTCTCCAACACCAATCAACTCTGGGGACTGCTCTGGGGCGTTCTGGTCTTTCACGAGTTGCGCGGCGGAAGCCAAACTGTCTACGCCCAAGTCGCCGGAGGATCGCTGCTCATGGCGTTGGGCGCAGTCGCAATCGCTTTGTCTTCGGCGACCGAGCGCGAGCACTCGTCGTGGCAGGACGCCGCTGACCGCGAAGGCCAGCGCTACGGCGTCGAAGACGAATATGTCCGCGCCGGCATGGAGGGCCGCGAAATGGCAACCGCACCGACACCGGCTCAAGAGGCGGAAGGAAGATCATCCGGCTCCAGCCCACAGACGAGAACACTCCTGGATTGGCTGCTCATTCTCGGCACCACCGCTCTCTTCGTGTTGCTCGCCCTCATGGCGAAGCTCCCTCACATGGACATCGCGCTGGGTTGGGCAGTTGCGCTGACGGTCGCAATGCTCGCTCTGCTGGCAACCTGCGGAATCGCACTCTGGCGCACCACCCGCTTCCGCTGAGCAAAGACCGATCTGCCCGCCTCGAATCTGTTGCCGTCGCCGCGAGGTTGATTTCGTTCTAGACAACCTCGCCCAACTCGCTAGAATGGCGAAGCACAAGAAGGAGCTTCCCCATGAAACGTATCCTCACGGCACTCTGTTTGTTCGTGCTCGCGGCCGGCACAGTTCGACTCGTCGCACAGGGCGTGAATCCCTACAAGGACGGCACTCCCGGCGTAACCGGATACCGCTCAGAAGTATTAGCCGAAGTCATGATTCAGGAAGATAAGTTCATGCGCCTCGCCGACGCCATCCCCGCCGACAAGTACAACTGGCGTCCCGCCCCCGACGTGCGTTCCTTCGCCGAAGTCTTCCTGCACGTCAGCGCGGCCAACTATAACCTGTACAAACTGGTGGGCACGCCGCCGCCCGCGGGATTCGATCTGAAAGGCCTTGAGAAGTCGACCACCGACAAGGCGAAAGTCATCGCCACACTGAAAGATTCCTTCGCTCACGCCAAGACGGCCATCAAGGCCATGCCCGACGCCGACCTCGACAAGAGCCTCGACTGGTTTGGCGGGAAGAACACCCAGCGCGGCATCTTGCTCTTCATCGTCCGCCACGCCGCCGAACATCTTGGCCAGTCGATCGCCTACGCGCGGTTCGTTGGCGTAGTGCCACCTTGGACCGAGGATATGAAGAAGCCGCAGCCGGAGAAAAAAGAAGCTCCAAAGCAATAGTGAACGGCACCGCTCGGAGACTTCACCGCCATCGCCCCACGACTTCGCCCTGGGTGTGCTAGATTCAGAAGCTTCATGGACCTCGCACCCACTATCTCAACCCAGGGCCTGACCCGCCGTTTCGGCGACCTCGTGGCCGTTGACGGCGTCGACCTGCGCGTCGCCCCCGGACAATTCTTCGGATTCCTCGGCCCCAACGGCGCTGGCAAATCCACCACCATCAAAATGCTCACCGGCCTGCTCGCGCCCAGCGCCGGACGGATCGAGATTCTGGGCATCGACCTCAACGCCCATCCCGTCGATGTGAAGCGCCAGATCGGCGTCGTCCCCGAAGGCATGGCGCTGTTTGGCCGCCTCACTGGCGCCGAGTTCCTCAGCTTCGCCGGACGCATGTACGGCCTCGATCGCACCACATCGGCCAAGCGCGCCGCCGAGTTGCTCGACTTCATGCAACTCGCCGACCAGCCGAAAAAACTCGTCACCGATTATTCTCACGGCATGCAGAAAAAACTGGCGCTGGCCGCCGCCGTGATTCATGGCCCGAAAGTTCTGTTCCTCGATGAGCCCTTCGAGGGTGTGGACGCGATCGCCGCGGGAACTTTGAAATCCATGCTGCAAGGCATGATCGCCCGCGGCGCCACAATTTTTCTCACCTCGCACGTCCTCGAAATCGTGGAGCGCCTGTGCAGCCACGTCGCCATCATTCATCAGGGACGTCTGGTAGCCCAGGGCTCGCTCGAAGAACTCCGCGCCGGAGTCGAGGCCCAAACCCCCGCCGGATCGGGCAATGACGCGCCACGCTCCGGCGAAAAGCTAACGCTCGAACAACTCTTCCTCCGCATCGTCGGCGGAGATCGCCGTCCCGAACAGGAACTGTCATGGCTGGAATGAAAACCGAAATGGCAAGAGATCGATTTCTTAAACATCACGCACTAGTTCGAGGCTCGAAAAATGTCTGTTCCCGCCCATATTGATATTTCGGCCCCATGGAAGGCCATCGAAGACTCTGGTCGCTCACAACTTTTCTCTGCTCAGTTAGAAACCGAATTGCCCGAAACGCACATCCTGCATGGACTGAAGGTCAACGCTGTCGCTGCTCGCATTGACCGGGACGACGTACTCTTCGAAGTTGCAGGAAGCGAAACGCCCTTGGCGGTCGTCCACTTGACATGGCGAAAGAAGAAGGAGACGGATCCACGCTGGCCTAGCGCCAAATTGTTCCGAAGTTGGGACCATTGGGTTGAAGAGGACATGCAGCCGGCTCATGAAGAATATGCCCACTGAACTCGCCATCCACCGCCGCGCCCAACTCACTGCCATCGCCGAACTGCGCTGGCGCATGTTCGTCAATGGCCTGCGCAGCAAGCGCGGCAAAATGGAACTGTTTTCGCGCATCATTGTGACCGCTGCCTTCGCCTTCGGAGGATTCGGCGGTTTCGCCGCAGCCACGGGACTCTCCTGGTATTTCGTGTCGCAAGGAAAACCCGAATACCTCGCCGCACTGCTATGGCCCATTCTTTTTTTCTGGCAAGTCTTTCCCGTGATGGCGACCGCCTTCACCAACAATCCCAACTCCGGCGAGTTGCTGCGCTTCCCACTCAACTACAGCTCGTATTTTCTGATCCGCCTGGCCTACGGATTTTTCGATCCCGCGAGCGCGCTGGGCAGCGTTGCGCTGCTGGGAGTTCTCGCCGGGGTCACCGCCGCTCGTCCCGTTCTCTTCCCCTGGACGCTGCTAGTCCTATTAATCTTCGCACTATTTAATCTTGTCCTGATGCAGACCATCTTCGCCTGGCTCGAGCGCTGGCTGGCGCAGCGCCGCACCCGCGAAATCATGGGCGTCCTCTTTATCCTGACCATGCTCAGCTTTCAGTTGATCGGCCCCACCATGGAGCATCTCGGGCGAGGACCGCACCCCCAGTTGAGTCAGGCCGCCCAAGTCGCGAGTCAGGTGCAGGCCGTGCTCCCGCCGGGCATCGCCGCCAACGCCATCGCCCAGACTTCCCACGCACAAATTCTGACCGGCTTCGCTTCCCTGCTCATCCTCTCAACCTTGACCGTGGCCATCGGATCCCTGCTGCACATTCGCCTGCGCGCCCAGTTTCGCGGTGAAAATCTCAGTGAAGTCGCAGCGCGCCCCACCGTTGTCCAGGCACAAGGCCTCCAAGTGGGATGGAACATCCCTGGATTCTCGCCCGCAGTCGCAGCGGTATTCGAAAAAGAAGTCCGTTATCTGGCGCGCAGCGGCCCCATGCTGCTCACCCTGGTCATGCCCATCTTCATGCTGCTGATCATTCGCCTCGGCCCCATGAATCCGATGCGGCAGCAAAACTACCTGAACCGCGCGCCCGACATGGCGTTCCCGGGCGCGGCTGCCTACGCCATCCTCGTGCTCACCAACCTGGTCTTCAATAGTTTCGGCGGCGACGCGGCCGGCGTGCAGTTTTTCTACGCCTCGCCGGTGAGGTTCCGTCAAATTATGCTGGCAAAGAATCTAACGCACGCCAGCATCCTGGTCGCCAACACCGCGCTTGCCTGGATCGCTGTCTCCTACCTCTACGGCACTCCACACTTGGCTGTTTCCATCGCGACCGTGGCCGGACTGCTCTTCGCAGCACCCTTGAACTTCGCCGCCGGCAACCTGATCTCGATTTACTCGCCGAAAAAACGCGACTTTGCATCCTTCGGCCGACAAAACGTCTCGCAGACCACCGTGCTCGCAAGCTTCGGCGTACAAATCGTGATCGTCGCCCTGGGAGTCGCCGCATTCACCATCGCACGGCTCTACCAGAACCTCTGGATCGCTGTGCTGATTTTTCTTGGGCTCGCCGCGATCTCAATCCCAATCTATCTGGTCGTTCTGCAACGGATAGACGGCATAGCGTTGAAGCGCAGAGAAACTCTGCTTGCGGAGTTATGCCGCGCCTAGAAGCTTTCTCATGAGGAAACCATGCCAAATTCTCTCTTAGTCGCCGGAACAAACTCCAAATACAAGGAACCGGGGGCGACTCCCGCGGGTTTTTGGGCAGGGCTCTGGCACGGAATTATCGCGCCGTTTGTTTTCTTTGTGAGCCTTTGGGACAACACGGTTGGCATTTACGAAACCAATAACAACGGCCGGTGGTACGAGTTTGGATTCCTGATCGGAGTCGGCGCCTACGCTTCGAATCACGAAGTGCGGCGTGCGGCTGGCGTGTGAGGCTTCTTATTCTTTCCCCGGCTTCGCCAGAAACCTATATCCCACGCCGCGCACCGTCAGCAAGTGCCGCGGATGCCCCGGATCATCTTCAATATAGCGCCGCAACCGCACCACGAAATTATCGATGGCGCGCGTGTCGGTGTCCTCGTGCAGTCCCCATACTTCCTCGAGAATCTGCTTCCGCGAAACGATCTTGCCGTCATTGCGCACCAGATGCCGCAGCAGTTCTGACTCCATCACCGTAAGATGAATCGTGTTCTCCCCCGACCGCAACTCGAGCCCGCCGAAATCGATCGTCTTCCCGCCAAACGAAAACGTTCCAAAAGCTTCCGTGCTGCCGGCATCGGCCCGCGTCTCGCCAACGTCAGGCACCGGCCCACCGCGGATCCACTGGCTGCGCCGAAGCAATCCCTGCAACCGTGCCAGCAAAATGGAAAGATCAAACGGCTTCGCCAGATAATCATCCGCCCCGGAGGCAAAGCCCTTCAGCACGTCTTCCGGACGCCCCCGCGCCGTCAGCATCAGCACCGGTACATAATTCCGCGCCGCGCGCAGCTCCGACACAACGCTGAATCCGTCTTTCCCCGGAAGCATGATGTCGAGCACCACCGCATCAAAAGTTTCTTTCTTCTCAAGCAGCCGATCCGTAGCCGCTTCCCCATCGCCCACAACCTCCGCCGCATACCCTTCGGCTTCCAGGTTGAAGCGCAGTCCTTGTGCCAGATGCGCTTCGTCCTCCACCACTAGAACCCGACTCACGCTGCAAACCTCGGTAGTTCCAGTATGATCGTCGTCCCCTGCCCTTCTCCATCACTCTCAGCAAAAACCTTGCCGCCATGCTTCTGTGCGATCGCCTTCACAATGAAAAGGCCCAGCCCCGTCCCCTTCACATGCGCTAGCGACCGGTGCGTAACCCGATAAAAGCGCTTGAAAATGCGCTTCATATCATCGGGAGAAATTCCCACCCCCTGATCCTGCACGCGCAGCACGATGCGATCGTCATCCGGTGCCTCCAGCAGAACTCGCACATCGACATTCTCGCCCGAATACTTGATGGCATTATCGAGCACGTTGGAAACCGCGGTGCGCAAGTCCTCAGCGCTGCCCCGCACCCGCAGCCCGTCCCCGTTGCTCGATGCTTCCTCGTAACGCAGAGCCTCGGGTTGCAGGTGATATCGCGCCCGCGTAGCCTCCATGCAGTCGCGAACCAGTTGGGCAAAGTCCACTTCGGTTTTTTCTCGCCCCGCCTTCTTGTCGCCCGCCCGTCCCGCGCGCAGCACCTGCTCCACCGTCTCGGTGAGCCGGTCAG
>Ga0210395_10000609_pt1 | contig 27356 bp, 26 predicted proteins | sample IncBWH4OmetaG_FD_150861 | JGI IMG/M metagenome (GOLD analysis project Ga0210395, IMG submission 150861) | Forest soil microbial communities from Barre Woods Harvard Forest LTER site, Petersham, Massachusetts, United States - Inc-BW-H-4-O ... | reverse complement strand
CCGCAAACGAGCCGCCCTGCTCGTGGCGCGGCAGGATGGTGCGGATCTTGTCGGTGCGCGCGAGCGCCTGGTGCAGGTCCTGTGACGCGCCGCCGGGATAGGCGAAGATGACATCCACGCCCTCGCGAATGAGGCACTCGACGACGCAGTCGGCGCCGTTCATTTCGCGGCCGATTTCAGCCTGTGGAAATGTGGTGGGTGAGGTGGATGTTTTCATGGCAGGAAGGAATCGGAAATTAAAAAGCTATTTTGCAAGCCGGGCAAGTCTAGGTTTTGGGCTCACTTTGTGAGCCAAATCGTTCTCGTTCTCTTAATCCTAATCGTTATCAAGGGATGATGAGAACGATATTGAGTACGAGAACGATGAATGACGAGGCGCGACCGTCTTTTCTCAGTTGCTAGTCGATATCTTTGCGCGAGGCTGGCGGAGTGCTGAAACTTCTTTTCATCGGCGACATCGTGGGGCGTCCGGGCCGCGACATCGTGATCGAGCGCGTGCCGCAATTGCGCACGGAGCTCGCGCTGGATTTTGTCATCGCCAATGCCGAGAATGCCGCGGCGGGCGCGGGCCTGACCGGCATGCTGGCAAAGTCGTTGCTCGCGGCGGGGGTCGATGCCCTCACGCTCGGCGACCACGTGTGGGACCAGAAGGGTTTCGAGGCCGAGATCGGCACGCTTGAGCGCGTATGCCGTCCGGCGAATTTGCCGGCGGTGTGCCCGGGACGGGAGTTTTTAATTTTGGAAGCGAAGGGATTTCGGCTCGCGGTCTTTACCGTGCTCGGTCGGCAATATCTGAATATGAAAGCGGACTGCCCGTTTTTGTGCGCGGACAAACTGCTCGCGCAACTCGCGGGTCAGGCCGACGGATTTTTTGTGGAGGCGCACGCCGAGGCGACATCGGAGAAGCAGGCGCTCGGCTGGCATCTCGACGGCCGCGCGCTAGCCGTGGTGGGGACGCACACGCACGTGCCGACGGCGGACGCGAGCGTGCTGCCAAACGGCACGGCGTTCCTGTGCGACGCGGGCATGACGGGACCCTACGCGAGCGTGCTCGGGCGCGAGGTCAAGCCGGTCATCGGGCGTTTTCTCGACGGAATGCCGAGGAGATTCGACGTGGCCGAGGGCGACGTGCGGCTGTCAGCCGTGCTGGTGGAGTTCGATCCCGCGACGAAACATGCGACCAAGTGCGAACTGGTGACCGTGCGGAAGTGAGCTTTTAACGCAAAGGCCGCGAAGAAGACGGACAAGCCAATTTTCTGTCATTCCGAGACCTTAAGCAAGCCGCTGCGCGGCTTGCGTGGACGTGCCAATGAACGGTTGGCGGGTAGGTCTCGTTGACCCAACGGGCCGCGGTCCGCTCGGTGAGCGGACCTTACCGGCGCGGCCGCGCCAAAATCCGAATTAAACGATGTTCGATACGAGTTCATTGGCAGCGTGGCGAGGAATCTCCAATCTTAGTTTGTAACGTATTATGTTACAAACGAGATTCCTCGCACGGTCTCGGAATGACAAAAAAAATGCCCGGGATTTTGTCTGGGCCCTGTATCAAACTCAGGGCCTTCGCGGTCTTTGCGATCTTGGTGTAAAGAGCCTCTAATTATGCGCGGAGCCGGCTTCTTCGTAAATGCCGAGGTGGCGGTAGCGTTCGTAGCGGGTTTCGCGCAACCTTTCAGCCGAAAGGGAGACCAAGTCGTTGAGGTGTTTTTGCAGCGCATACTTCAGCGTGGCCGCAGCCTGCTCGGGCTTATTGTGCGCGCCGCCGAAGGGCTCGGGGATGATTTCGTCCACGATGCCGAGTTTTTCGAGGGTGTCGGCGTTGAGCTTGAGGGCCTCGGCGGCCTTGGCCGCGGCGTCGCGGTCTTTCCAGAGGATGGCGGCGCAGCCTTCGGGTGAGATGACGGAGTAATAACTGTTTTCGAAAATGAGCACGCGGTCGGTCACGCCGATGCCGAGCGCGCCGCCGGAACCGCCTTCGCCAATGATGACGCAGATGGTGGGCGTGCGCAACATGGCCATCTCGCGGAGGTTGACGGCGATGGCCTCGGCGACGTGGCGTTCCTCGGAGCCGATGCCGGGGTAGGCGCCGGGCGTGTCGATGAAGCTAAGGACGGGCAGGCCGAATTTTTCGGCGAGGCGCATGAGGCGGAGCGCCTTGCGGTAGCCCTCGGGTTGGGGCATGCCGAAGTTGCGTTCGATTTTTTCCTTGGTCTCACGGCCTTTTTGCTGGGCGATGACCATCACGGGCTGGCTGCCGAAAAACGCCGTGCCGCCGACGAGCGCGCGGTCGTCCTTGAACTGGCGGTCGCCGTGCAGCTCCTGGAAGTTTTCGCAGATGAGGCTGACGTAATCGAGCGCGTAGGGCCGCTTCGGGTGACGGGCGATCTGTACGCGCTGCCATGGCGTGAGGTTGCTGTAGATGGCGCGTTGGGTCTCGGCGAGTTTGCGCTCGATGACCGCGATCTCGGCCGAGACGTCGATTTTGCTTTCGAGCGCCTGCTGGTGGAGATGCTCGATCTGTTTCTCAAGTTCGCGTAGGGGTTTTTCGAACTCGAGGGTATAAGTGGGTTTGTCCATGAAACGGTGAAGGCTACAAACTCGAAACGAAGACTGTCAACCGGTGGGTCGGCAGGGTCTCAGCCAGCCTGCTAGGGCATTTTAGATAAAATCGTAATCATATTTCCTGAACCACGGCGAGGATGTCGTTCCCTCCGCTCGGACGCTTGGTAAGCTGGTCAGCCCGATTTCTCGCCACGAAAGATCTCATAGAGCTCAAAGAAAGGTCGGTCTCTGTGTTCTTTGTGATCCTTCGTGGCTAAATTAATTTTAACCCGTTCTAGCCAACTGGGCCGGCGGCTTGGTCGGCGGAATTTTGGAGCTGGTCTTTCCAGCTGAGAACCTTGGCGCGGGCGCCGTATTTCTCGGCCGTGGCCTTGTCGCCTTTTTCCATAAAAATGCGTGAGAGCGTGGTATGGATGAAAAGGTCATCGGGCCGCAGGGCGAGGGCGCGCTCGGCGGCGGTGGCGGCGGCATCGAGGCGGCGCAGGGAAAAATTGATCTCGGCGAGGGCGTGCCAGGCTTCGAAGGAATCGGGCCCGAGCGTCGTGGCGCGGTCGAGCTTGGCCAGGGCGGCATCGGTGTCGCCGAGCGTATAATCGAGCGTGGCGTCTTCGATCAGCGTCTGAAGGTCGGGTTGGGCCATTGGATAATGACGAATGACGAATGACGAATGACGAATGACGAATGACGAATGACGAATGACGAATGACGAATGACGAATGACGAATGACGAATGACGAATGACGAATGATCAACGCTGAACGCTGAACAAAATACTAAATATCAACTACCAAATACCAAATTCTAACTACCAACTACTGGCGCTTATTGCTGCAGGTCGGCCTCGACATTGATGGTGATCGCGACGTCGTCGCCGAGCACCTTGGGAAAAGCGGTGATGCCGAAATCATTTCGATTGAGCGTGGTGGTGGCTGACCAGCCGGAAAGCTGCGCGCCCTTCATGCCAGGGCCGAAGCCGAGGGAAGTCACATGCAGCACGACGGACTTGGTGACGTCCTTGATGGTGAGGTCGCCGGTCACGTCGTAAGTGTCGTCGCCGGTCTTGGCCCAGGCGGTGCTTTTGAAGGTGGCGGTGGGAAACTTGTCGGCGTCGAAGAAGGTATCGCTGCGGAGATGATGGTCGCGTTGTTCGCTGTTGGTGTTGACGCTGGGGATATCGATTGTGGCTTCGACGGTGCTTTTGGTGAGGTCGTCGCGATCGACCACGATAACACCGCCGACCTTGGTGAAGGTGCCGGGTACGTTGCTGAAGAAATGGCGGATGCTGAAACCGACGGACGAATGCACCGGGTCGATTTTATAGGTTTCGAAGGCGGCGAGCGCGGCGGAGTTGAAGGCGAGGGCGGCGAAGAGGATGAGGAAGCGTTTCATGATGGGTTTGGGATGTTTAAGAGGGAGTGATAGCGAAAGCAGCTTTGCACTTTCCGCAAGTGATGGGGAAAGGTGGCAGGTAACAAGTGACAAGTAGCAAGAACGAAGCGTTAGCCGTGAGCTGCTTTCTCAAGACGAGGGAAACAAGAGACTGAAGCGGAAATACGAATCACCAAATACGATCAGCTACAGGATCAGCATGGCATCGCCATAGCTGAAAAAACGGTATTCGCGGGCGATGGCTTCGGCGTAAATTTCCTTCAGCCATTCGATGCCGTCGGTTGAACCGGGCGCGAGAAAGGCGGCCACGAGGCAGAGCAGGGTGGAGCGTGGCTGGTGAAAGTTGGTGATGAGCGCATCGACCCCGCGGAAGACGCGGGGCGGATGGATGAAGATGTCGGCCTCGGCAATGTAGGGGTGATCGATCCCATTCGACGGATTCGGCAGGCTCACCGCGGGCGGGCTCAGGGCTGGCGGCGTGGCGTTGGTCTCCAGGAAATCCTCGATGGCGCGCACGCTGGTTGTGCCCACGGCAATGCGCCGGCCCGCAGGCGGCGGGAAGAGCGCGCGTTGCGTGGCGACGGGAAGTTCGTAAATTTCGTGATGGATGGCGTGGGCTTCGACGGTGTCGGTGGCGATGGGGCGGAAGGTGCCTAGGCCGACATGCAGTGTGAGATTGGCGGTGCTTATGCCTTGTGCGTCGAGCGCGGCGAGAAGCCCGGGCGTGAAATGCAGCCCGGCGGTGGGCGCGGCCACGGCGACCTGACGCGCGCGATCGGCATAAACGGTCTGGTAGCGCTCGAGGTCGGCCGTCCGTTCCTCGGGCGTGCCGCGGCGCTCGATGTAAGGCGGCAGGGGCACGTCGCCGAGGCGGTTGGCGACGTCCGTGATGAGTTCACCGGTGCGGGTGGTGAAGCCGACGAGCGCCCCGCCGCCGCTTTGTTGCTCGTTGATTTTTCCCTGAAAATCCCCATCTGGATGCGCAAAGGTTGCACCCACCGGCAATTTTTTTGCCGGGCGCACGAGACACCACCAAGTCTCCGCGCCGCGGGAGGGCTCGGGCCGTAGCAGCAGGCACTCGATTGCACCGCCGCTTGGGCGGATGGCATGCAGCCGCGCGGGCAGGACGGCCGCAGTGTTGCGGAAAAGGGTGTCGCCGACGCGCAGGAACCGCGGCAGGTCGGCGAAGACGTGATGCGCGACGGTGTGAGCGACGCGATCGGCCACCAGCAGGCGCGACTGGTCGCGGCAGACCGCGGGCGTTTGCGCGATAAGCCGGGCGGGTAGCTCGTAGTCGAAAAGTTCGGTGCGAAGGCTCACCTGGCGATCCAAATTCCCCATGATCAGTACTCAAGAACCATTATGCTCGGCGCAATACCTAGGGGTTTATCCTCATAAAAGCCGATCATTTTTTCAATGAATTTGCGCCTCGTGCCGTAACCTTTTTTGCAAAATTGCGTCTTTCGGTCCTGAAGCGGTAAAATGCGCCCGCCTGCGATGGCGCGAAAGCTTTGCTGCTATGTTAACCGACATGAAAGCGCCAGCGCACAAAATCATCATCACCGGCACCGGCCGGGCGGGCACGACGTTTCTGGTACGTCTGCTTACGGAGCTCGGACTCGACACGGGCTACACGCGACGGAATTGGTCGCGGGATTACTTATCTCACTGCGATGCTGGCCTCGAACACGATCTCACCGATCCCGAGGCCCCTTATATCGTCAAGAATCCCGCCCTTTGCGAAACGCTTGGATCCATTCTTGCCGATGGACGCATCGTGATCGACCACGCCTTCATTCCCATCCGCGAGTTGGAAGCCGTCGCGTCCAGCCGCATCCGCATCGGCGGGGCGAATGAAAGTGTGCCGGGTGGCCTTTTGAAAAGCTCCGATCCCGCGCTCCAGAAGGCCGTGCTGGCGGAAATGTTTCACCAGCTCATGCACACGCTTGTCGCCCGCGACATTCCGCACACCTTCCTGCTTTTCCCGCGCTTGGCCTGCGATGCGGACTATGCCTATATCCGGCTCCGCTCAATTCTCGGATCCATGCCGCTCGAAACATTTCGCAAGGCCTTTGCCCGTGTGTCCAACCCCGCCCTGATCCACGATTTTTCCAGGCCGGAAAACTGCCTGGCTGGCGTGGGGGAAAAACAATACCGGCAGGAGCGCCAGGAACGGCAGCGCCGCCGCCGCGTCCGCCACACGGTTCGCTGGGCGCTTACCAGCGCCGCCGCGCTCCTCCTGTTATTATTTTATCCAGTCAGGCACAAACTGCACTGGGCGTCCCCTCCGTCGTCATCCCCGGCCGTGGCCACCCTCGACGCGCCGCGCACTAGCGTCGTGCCCTGACAACCAGCAATCCTTCGCTGTGCTCAAAATAGTCTAGCCGGGTGGCGGCAAAAGAGGCTTGCTCTCACCGGCGGGGCGGGTTTCTTCCACTGTTCCACTGACGCCAACATAGCTCAGTTGGTAGAGCAACGCTTTCGTAATTTGAACCGGTAGTTTTTGCCTGAATACGCCCAAGTCATCTGGTGTCGTAAATATCAAGATTTGCAGCGAGAAGCGCAGCTTTGCGATGATCTTGAGTAATCCTGAAAAGGCTGAAATTTTGAAGTCGGGTGACAACAAGGGTGACAACAAAATGATAGTCGAGAAAGTGGCCAGAGTTTGTTGCTCTACCTAAGACATTTGGAAGCCTAAGTCCGTTATCGTTGATGTTGAAACCCAAAGACCACCCAAAGCAGCGGAATCAGAACGCTTGGCACCAACGTCAAAACAACGGAAAAGGTCATTCCTCGCCGGAAAATTTTTCGGCGTTGGGTCTCGGTACGATTGGGTTTGCTGCCGCCCCAGCCTAGTTCTGTGAGCCATCCCAATGTGTAACAGGCATTCGCTCCCGTGCCGTAGATAAGAACTCCAAGGATTATTCCAAGCGGTTCTTCCACGTCCTCTCCTGGGTTAGTAAAATGGCTGCCAATTGTCTCAATAATGATGATAGATGCGACGCCTGCGGCGAGGACAGCCAGATTAAAAACAGGCCGGCGCTTTTCCCACCACGCAATTGCTTTCCAATGCGGTCTCTCGAACCATCGCGATCCGTTAAGGGTTGGGCTTTCGTCGGCTGGCATCGGAAAATGTTTTTTAAAGGGCGCTGAGCGCCACGCTGTCACATAGACGGATCGGACAAAGTGTGCTCTAATCTGTGGTGAATTGGCGAATCTAAACATTCCGTGAACCCCAAAAAGAGCCTTCAGGATTTGAATCGGCGACGTGACTTAGTGCCATTCGGGTCACCACCAGCCTCTGACAGTAATCCGAAAAAGATTTCTGAGACCCTCATCTCCAGGTGCAGAGTAAAGATAACGCGGCTAAATTATTCGATTTACGCTGCCCTGCCTGCGGCGTTTACGGTGCTTTCATTTTATGGGCTGCATAAGGGTGGCTGGAAGATGTTTTTTGCCATGTTTCCCTTTGCAATTTTCTTCGCGGTTTTTGCCGCCTTGCTTGCCAACGAAAGAGCAAGGTTGAAACGATCATTCCTGACAATCGATCCCTCCCGTGGGGCAATTATTTTCCATCATTTCCGTTTTGTCGCGACGTTTCTGCCTGAAAAACCCAGAGAAACCGAGGAGGTCTTATTTGATCAGATTCTTGATGTGCGATTCCGCCACGGAGAAAAGGGAGGGCCGAACAGATTGGAGATAAAAACAACAAAAGGCGGACTCGCCGTTACCGATGAAATGGAAAACTTTGAGTCTATCGGGAACATCCTTGGTGACATAGTCACGGCGAACAAATCGAACGTTGCCGAATATCAAAAAGCCCTTCAAGCCGGGCCGAAAATCAAGACCGCATGGTATGGCTGGCTTATTCTGTTTGGAGCAGTAGCCATTGTGGCGCTTATCGTCTGGAAATTCATGTTCGAAAATTAGGAGCGAACTAGCTGGGGAAATCAGCTTTCCAAATCAGGTGACAACAAGGGTGACAATATCTTACGGGGCCCGGACATGAGTTTGCCATCATCATCAAAGGAGGCGAAAGGGGAGTTCTCCAGCCGTTGGATTCGATTGGACGAGATTCTTGATGATACTGCCCCTGAATGGGCCATAGAAGCCTTCCGACGGGCTCTCTTTGCCGTCCCATTGATACGGGAGATGATGAAGCTCGACGAGAACTCAGAGACCCAGATCAAGGGGCTGTTTAGAAGATTTGCGTGAGGTAGCAAATCGCGCTCGTATTGAACTTGGTCAACTCACGCCGTTTCTGGACGGCAACCGAGAAGGTCTATGGACTCAAACGGCGTGCCGGGCAATTGGTGAAGCATGGGCTCAGCGCACCTTCGCCAGCATGACTGTCCGTCTCGCAAAGGGCACAATGCCGACGCACGAGGCTCGGGCAGAATTTGACCGCGTCGAGGAAACACTTTCGGCCCTTGGTGGAGGAGCCATGCAAGCCAAGATCGAAGCCGCACGGCTCCGGCTGGACATTGAGCCGCCATCGCTCCGTGTCATTTTCACGCTCAACGGTGTTTCTATAGCAACCCCCGGAAATCTTGCCGTCATCAGCGCGCAGGCAAAGGCCGGCAAGACCGCCATCGTTGGCGCGGCTATTGGTTCAGCCATGAGCCAAGAGCCTGCTTGCGATTTTCTTGGTATCAACGGATTCAATTCCAAGGGATTTGCCGTGGTTCACGTGGACACTGAGCAGGCACCTTCTGACCATTGGGCTATTGCCAAAACGGCCATGCGTCGGGCGCGAACAAATAATCCGCCGGCTTGGCTGCACTCGTATTCGACAGCCGGCTGGTCAGCCGCTGAGCGCCGGGCAGCGTTGCCTCACATGCTCAGCATGGCAAAGCTAGCGCATGGCGGCGTGCATGCCGTGTTCCTTGATGGCGTGGCCGATTTCGTCACCGACCCTAACGACGGTAAGGAATGTTTTCCGGCTGTTGATTGGTTGCATGGCTTGGCCATCAAATACGACTGCCCGATCTTTGTGGTGCTTCACTTAAACCCCGGCACCGAAAAAGGCCGTGGACACCTTGGAAGCCAGCTTGAACGCAGGGCAGAGACTAATCTCATGCTTGAAAAGAATGCAGAGACAGGCCGGACGGTCATCTTCTCAACCAAGCAACGCCGCGCGCCCATAGTGAAGGCAGATGGGCCATGTTTCCGGTGGGATGAAGAGGCGGCAATGCATGTATCGGTTGAGACCGTGCGGGCAGAACGCGACAGCCAGGAGCGCGAAGCTCTGGCCGAGATTGCTGGCGATGCCTACGCGGACGCGCCAGCCCGGCGGATGCGTTACGGTGAGCTTGTTTCGGCAATCGAAAAGACCGTAAGATGCGGTGAGCGCAGTGCGCAGGATAAAGTGAAGAAAATGAAACGGCTCGGCATTATTCGCGAAGTTCCGCCAAGACTTTTGGAACTCGTGGCTTAGATACGATTGCCGCAGACCGAAAAAGACCGCAAAATGAACCGCAATGCGGCCATTACCGCAATACTGCAGCCCCCTATATGTAGGGGCTGCGGTATTGCGGTAGTATGTGCACTCTCCGATTGAAAGGGTTGCATCCCATTGACCGGCGTGCCACCGGCTGGCACGGAGTGGAATTTTTAGCCAAAACCAGACCCAACGCAGCTTGCGTGGATTAGTTTGATTTCAGCGGTTTGACCAAACTCAATGGCCAGCCAGTAAAAGACCTTGCCGACTTCGCCACACGGCTAGACCCTGATGCGTCAACCGAAGTCGTCGGCAGAATTACCTACTGAATTGTTACCGTCTTAGAATTATAGCCTTTCGAATCAATCTGCACGACATCCCCCGACGCCAGACCTTGCAGAGTCCACCACTTGCCACCGTCAATTACGGTTTCAAGCTGGCGATTTCCCACTGCGAAGTGAAACCGCAGGCTTTCACCTGCACGGTTAATAATGAAGAGATCATATCCTGCGGTGAGTGCGTGCCGGTCGATTCTCAGTGAGATAGGAAGCGTGAGTGCTTTGTCCGCCAGTGGTTGCAGCTCGGCAATCTGCTTTTGGGCATCTCCAAGCTGGGACGTGAGCGAGGCAATCTGTTCGTTGGCTTGGTTGTATTTGACAGCGAAGTAGCCAGCGACGACTGCGGCGACGATAAGAATGACGGTTAAGCTACGGACGAGGGTTTTTGAGGATGGAAGTTGGTCAGTCATGGATGAACGGATTTCAGCTATCTGATTTGTGTAAACGCAGGAGTACGTGGGAGCAAGCAGATACACACCAGATTACAACCGCCTCGAAGGGGTATCTTTGTGACGGCAGAAAACGGTAAAATTAGGGCGTGTTTAATGACCTACCAATCGTCTTTGGCCAAGTATTGCGGAAATATCGCACACGCAAGGGATGGAGTCAGATGAAACTGGCGATGGAGGCAGGTATGCATCTGAACGCCCTCGGAAATCTTGAACGGGGCAAACGGAACCCCAGTCTTCACACGATTTTTGTTCTGTGTAAGGCCCTTGGTGTTCCGGTCGCTAAATTTATGGCGACCGTTGAAGACGTTGCGAAAAACGAATAGGGCAGCGCCGGCGTGTAACATTATGGAATGCCAAGCGCCGGATACAAAAAAGCCCGGCGTTTCAGGCCGGGCCACTATAAAATTCAACGCCGATTTTTCAGGAAGGCTCGCACCTCGTCATGCGTGCCAACAAAGTCCACCGACAACGAATCTTTCGACCGCACGAATACCACGCGGAGGGCCAGTGTTGCGCGCAGCTCGTAAACCGGAGGACGCAGCACCCGCACGCTTTGTCCGGCGTGAGCATGAGGCGTCCCAAAAGTTGCAGGCAGATTTTCCAGCGCAGCGTCAACCGCTTCCGCGTCAGTCGCGCTTAGCTTTTTTACGCATGCCAGAAATCGTTTTGTGAGCAGGATTCGCATGGGAGAACATTCCGGGTTTGTATTCAACGAGATCGGCGGCGTCAGCGGCCTCGCGCACGTCAGCAACGATTCGAGACGCGGCGGCATCCACTTCGGAACGGGTCAAACCGTATTCCGTTTCCGCGTAGTCTGCGGCCATAATTGGCACTGGGCGGAAGGCGATGACCTTGTCGCCGATGATGACACCGATTTCTGCCCCGGAAGCGGCTTTTTTCAGCCACCCTCCTAAGTTCTGGCGAGCCTTAGTTACTGTTAAAGTCTGCATAATGTCTCTAAAATGTCTTGTTTGCGTCCCGATGCAAGGCCGAACTTCCGTTGAAGCTGATACTTCAACCTGCGGCCCAGCGCTGGCGAGGCCAAGGTGACGCAGTTCCCGTTAGCCGCTATGGCGTAGGCCCACCCGGCGATGTTGTGGCCCTGTGTGTGTTACCATCTGTTTTCTTTTTGCGAGGTATGACACGTCGGCATTGCCCTTGTTCTTTTCTATAATAGGCGACCAGCTTTGCCGAATCATCCTGTCCTCGTGTTACTTTGATGATCGCTAAGAAATCCGGTTGCCGCAAGAATCCCCAGCCCGTCCTCCAAGAATCGCCATACTTCATTAGAGTCTCCCATCTCTTTGCAAGGTACCACGCAGCTCCACTAGTTCCCCATTCGCCAAGACCCGCACACGCAATCAGAGAGTGCGATTGAGAAAAGGGGGAACGTACTCGGAGAATGAACCCGTGGTCATACTCAATCGTAGAATTGTAGGGCAGCGGGACTCCAGATGCTAATGTAAAACCCGCGTGCTGCATTTGAATAAAGATATTGGAATCGCAGGCGAGAATATCTGCGGTCTTGTAATTAGAGCCCGGCCCACCGAGCGAAATGAAAGAGCCTTCGTTACCTCCAATAGCTGTGATGTCGGAGATCAATCTGATTTCCGGCGCTTTCACTTGACCGAACAGGCGTGCAATATGGGTTGCGGCCCGGACTTCGCATTCGCTGACCGGATGTTCGATAGAGTAGCGACCTTGGAGTGGCATTGGCCCCATTAACCTTGGGGGCTTAATGTAGGGATGGGTAACCGGGACGCCATTCGCAAGGATCGGTGGTAGACTGAGCTGCCCGTATGCTATGGCAGGAGTCGTGCTCTTGCTGATAACAGTACCAAGAACTCGTCTGAGATGAAACCAGCGCAGGCGTGCATAAGCCCTTAAATATACAAACGACAGTAGCGCGACAATGAAGCCGCCTGCGACATTCTGGAGTAACGCACGTACGTCGGCATTCATGGCGTTCGATTATTAAATAGCTCCAAAAGCTTTAGGATTGATGCTGTGATTGAAAGCACAGCAGCCGTTGGCGGCAACATTCCTAGCAGGCGCTTAACCACCGTTGGCCTTGGCTTCTCGTCCTTTGCGGCGGCAAGAGCGGTCTCGATAATTTCTTCAATCTCCTTCTTTTCAATTCCACTCGGCTGTGCCAACGCCGCTTGTTTCAAGTCGTCGAACAGTTTGTCGATTTCATTCGTGACGGTCTGGACAGCAGATTGCGTGTTGCCGCTGCCAATGGCGTTTTGTTGAACGACATTGGTTGCGTGGTGGATTATCTGTACCAAGGCCAAAGGAACCGACGCTTTTTTGTCTTCTGGCAATTCATCGGCCACGTCCTGAAGCCGATATTTCAACGCACGGACGAACTGAGCCGTCACGGCTTCGTTAAAGGTTTCGATATACGACGTGACGTTGCTATTTGGATTTGGAATGGTGAAAACCGTGTAGATGAAATTTATGAAACCAAGTTTATCGCTGTGTATCCGACGAAGCAGTTCGTAGATGATGGCCATTCGTTGCTCTTCATCGGTAGGAAACTGTAGCTTGCCACTCCCTACCACTGCGCCTTCTGTCTCTGGGCTCTGACTTAACCATACATCGAAATCTACGTCTTTAACTGAGGTCAGTTGCCGATGGATTTCAGAAAAAACAGGATCGGTTTCGCAAAAATTCATGAAGACATTTAGCCGGTCATCAAAGGTATTATAATCGCCCCGGAGAAGGTCTCCTCCGTAATCGGAAAACTTTTGGATTGTGCGCTGAACTTGGCCAGATGTGAGCATGGAAAGGTGATGTTCGTTGTGAGGCCGCAGCCGGTCAACCCATCATCTGCCAGAGTTCTAAGGTGTCCCCACGCATAGAGCATCACTCACCGTCATAATTAATGCGGAAAACCTGCCCCGTGGTCTTCTCCCGGACGAGCCATTCCTCCGTCTCGACCACGAGTTCAAGATCGAGTGCGCCGAGGCCGCTGAAAATTGGCACCTGTGATATTATCTTCTGCATATTGAGAGTCACCGCATTTTCGAGCTTTGTGACCTCCCGGATTGCTTGCTCTGCCCGTTGATAGGCTCTGTGGCTCAGACTATTTGAACCAGCAAAGCTTGGCGGGCGGTAGGATTTCCCATCTACAGGGAACGCGTAAGCTGCTCCGCATGCCCGACACGCACGAATGACCTCATCAGTGATGCTCAGGTCGGGTGTCACGCCGCGCAGTTCAAATGATTCCACCGCCTCCGGGAAACGTCTGACTAGTATCTCAAATAGATTTCGGTCGCTCCAATTCCCATGATCTAGAATCGTCAGAAGATATACATCGGTGTCCGTCACGTGCCCAAAAGCAAGCGGGCCTGAGCGTTCAAGAAACCTCGCATCTGACGGATGCGGACTGAGACTTAAATGCAGGTGATGAATTCGCCAATCCACCAAAAGCTCGTCCCGAGCGTCCGGTTGCAAACTGCGGAGGCTCAAATGTCCGTTGATGTCATCGCCCGCTAAACACTTTTGCCCGATAACCGAAGCCGCAGTTTGCTCCGCGATATTAAGCTGGGCAACGGCCACGTCGAATTCAGGTGCTCGGTGGACAGACCGAACTCGCGGCTCGATCCTGCGTTCCTTCACCGTGTAGTAGGCTTGTAGAAGCGCGCGCAAGTCTCCGCCTGCATCGAACCTTGCGCCGTCAGCCGTGAGTTTCTGGATCGTCGCTCGCTGAAGATCGTTTAAAAAGTCGCTCATTTGTCCGCGCAGTCTGGAGCTTCCTGTTCGTTAGCATTTTTATCTCCCTCAAAAATCTCGCGCAGGGTTCCGCTAAATGGTTTTGCGCCGCTGAATCTCTCATGCGTATCAACCACCCAGTCCGCAAGAAAGTCCAATTGCGCAGATAAATCTTGTGGGTACTTCCTTGCCCCAACCAACTCCTGGATTTCCTTAATATCTATATTCTGCCATTTTGCTGACATACTGGCATTCGCGAGCATCGCCAAAAAATTTTCTAAATAGATTCCGCGAATGTCTATCCCTTTACCGTCACCTTTTGCTGCCCATACATGACCCCAGCGCGTTTCGTCCGTGGCACATCGTATGCCGTGGATTTCGTACCCCCATCGCTTGTGCAAGCGTAAGGCAAAGCGGAAGCATTCACCGTGGGCAAATACAGCCTCGTAATCGTGCTCCTTGATGCGGCAGCGCATCATATGTTCTAGCTTCGTATCATTCATCTTAATTAAAGATGCAAATTGAGCCGTGCGGTGGCAAGTATGGCCAGGCCGCTTTCCCGCCGCGCTCCACAGGGCAATCCCTATCGTCAACCCCGTGTTGATTTATCGCCATGTAAGAAGTCCGCTGACGCTCGCTCCTCACGTTGATATTGTCGAGGGCGCTGAAAGGGCATAGGCCGATGTTGTGGCTACGGACGATCCCAATAAATCTCAGGGCGATGGAGGGGAAGACTATCCCTTTTTGTGCCTCCCCGTTGAGATAAATGAGGCGTTCGTTGGGCGAGTTGTCGCGCCTGTCGGGGGCGTTCCCTTCGATGGCTCTCAGAAATTCCCCGAGGGTGTGAAGCCGGTTGATTTTCGAGTCGGCAACTACCTGCTGGAATTTAAGGGCATCGAGCAAGACCCGTTGAGCGTGCCTGAGCGCCCTGCACGTGCCGTCGCTTTCGCGAAAGACAAAGTGCGGACAGGAGAAGCAGAGGCACGTCCTGGAGCCAAGCCGGGCACGGGCATCGTCCATCTCACCGGCGAGGCCAGCCAAGAGTATTGGCGCAAGTTCCTTGGGGCGTCCATTGGCCGACAGATGGAGGAAGCCGCCAAGCAAATCAGGTCAACTCGTAAATTTTTGAAACAGCCAGAGCTGCGCGGCGCTGTCTTTATCGTGAACCAGAACGCGCCATTTATAGACCCCCAAAGCTTTCAGGGGCTCGTGAGCGCGCACCGGGCGCGGTTCTCTGATGCCATCGACATTGCTATTTTCTTTTCGCGGATTCCGGGGGTGATCGAAATCAATGGCGAACGGAGACTGTGTACAGCACAGGGCTTCTTTCCTGCCGGGACAGAGCACGATCAATTTGGAACGACCTTCCTTGACCAGTTTGAGGTTCAACTCAAAGCCGCCTTGGGCCGGGAGCATTTGGAACAGATACCGGAAGGCTCAATACTCCAGCCAGCGCGGTTGCCCTTGAAGGTGGATTTACCCGGTGGCAAATTCGTGCGATTTCATTGAGGCAGGCCGCAGCCAGTCAACCCATCATTGGCCAGCATCCTGCATTCATCCCCGTCTAGCTGTAAGACACGCGGTAGGTTGTCAGGGTGACAGCCTTATGACAACAGGAACGGCGTGGAAAGTTAGGGTCACCAACTTATGATCGCAGGAACCACGCTGCACTCGGGGTAGTGCCTTATGACTAGCTGGGTAACAAGGAAGCTCAGGTCAAAATCGCCTAGAATGACACGCGCTTAATTGCGGCAAAACTGTGCTCTTGGCGCAGGTGGCCGTAAACACGCATTGCAAGTGCCCCACCGTCTTTGTGACCCAGCCAGCGGCTTACGGTGGGGATGTCCACTCCGGCCTCGATGCAGGTGGTGGCGAAGAAGTGCCGGAAATCGTGATGCGTGAACTGCGGATAGCCCAAACGCCGACACGCCGTTTGAAGGCACTTCTTGGCGCTGTCGATTTGGCTGATGGGGTCATTGGGCTGGGGTGTCCGTTCATGTCGCAAGCGACGTAATAGGCTGCGCAGGGCTTCGGTCATGGGAATGGTGCGGGCTTCGTGGTTCTTCGTGCCACGCTCACCGCCGGTGATGGTCACGGTATTTTTCTTGAAGTCCACGTCGGCCCAGCGCAAGGAGGTCGCTTCGTTCAACCGGCAGCCGGAGTAGGTGAGGAGTTCAACGAGGTCGGCCCCCGGCTTCGCTTTCCGCTGGCTGTCTGGTCGGCCATCAGACTCACGGATCGCCGCAATCAGGGCATTTAGTTGTTTGCGGGATGGAATCTGAATCTGCGCCTGCACCACCTTGCGCCGTTTCAAGTCCTCGGCGGGATTTTTTAGGATAAGTCCCAGATTCGCCGCGTAGCCAAACACGCTGCGCATCAACTCAAGCTCCCGGTTCATGGTCATCGGGGCCAAATGCTGGCCACGTTCGGTCAACCACCGCTCGCAATGCTGGCGCTGGATGTTCCGAATCGGAAGGCCGGTGAAAAACGGTGAAAGGCTGCGAATGCACAGTTCGCGGCGGAGGGCCGAGCTGGGCTTCAGGGTGTGAGAGGTCACCGTCATCCACCGCTTGGCCACTTCGTCAAACGTCAGGCGGCCTTCCTCGCCGATTACGAGGCCACAGACTTGGGTGCGTAATTCGGCCAGCCGTCGCTCGGCCAGCTTCCGATCCTTGGTGCGGAGGGAGCGGCGAAATTGCTTGTCACCTCGTTTGAGCAAAGCGTAATAACCACCACTCGACTCCAAGCGATAGAGGTTTTCCGCCACCCAATGCATCACCACCTTCCGAGCCACCTTCGTCTCTGCCAGAGCCTTGGTTTCCATGCCCGGAAGCATACGGTGACAACATTGGGTGACAACTCTGAAATCGCCGAATCGATAAAACAGCATAACTGGCTGTTCTTAGCTGGTTTGCCAACATAGCTCAGTCGGTAGAGCAACGCTTTCGTAAAGCGTGGGTCGTCGGTTCAATTCCGACTGTTGGCTCCATGCATCGCAATGCGATGCATGCCCTCCGAAGCCCGCAGGGCGAAGGAGGTCACCCCGCCCGCCGCGATGCAACGGCGAAGACTGACACGAGACGAAGCTCGTATTTTGTCATTCCGAGCCGCGCTCCAAATCCCAGGAAAATGCCGATGGCAATGAGTGGCAAAGGCTGGGGTGGGGTTGTTTTTGAGAGTTTTTTTGGCGTTTTGGCTATTGGCTTTTGTGATTTGGCCCGCGTTCATGGCAAAAAATGTTTGAGACAAAAGCTTGGGAAGCTATTTTATTATCTGCATGTACCTCAAAGCCCACCCCATTACCTTGTTCGCGTTGTCCCTGTTCTTCCTGGCCAGGTTGGACGCCAGCAGTCTCACGTGGGGCAGGGACAAGATATGCACGGAGATTATCGAAGGTGAACGACCGGAAGTGAAGGCGGCCTTTCCTTTCAAAAATACCGGCGACCATCCGGTGACCATCACCGGAGCCCAGCCCAGCTGCGGATGCACAACGGCGGCGCTGGCCAAAAAAACCTATGCTCCCGGCGAGAGCGGCGAGATCGAGGTTGTTTTTCACCCAGCCGACCGCACCGGCTTGCAGCAGAAGTACATCACCGTCACGACGGACGAGCCAAATCAGTCATCCACGAAGCTCCTTTTTGAAATAAACATAAGGCAATATTTGTCGGTCGAGCCACGCTTGGTGGCTTGGAATGTGGGGGACAAGCCATCGGAAAAAATGGTGGTCCTTTCCGCTTTGCCCAAATGCCCGATCACCGCAATCACGGCGCAAGAAGACCTGGCGGGAACGTGTGAAACCCGCCTCGAAGTCGTCGAGAAAGGACAGAAGTACAATCTGTATATTAAACCGATCTCGACCGCGGAACGGATGAACACGAGGATCATTATCGACGCCAAGCTGGCCAACAACACCGAGCGGAAGACCGACGCTTATGTTTTCGTGAACCCGCAGGGCGTCCATCTGACGGGCGACTGAGAGAGGCCTGCCATGAGCGATGGCCGTAGGCTAGGGTCGAACGGCTTCGGATTTCTTTGCACAAAAATGGTTGAGCCGGAAGTTCCGGGAAGTATTCTATCGGCATGTACCTCAAAGCCCGCCCTGTTGCCCTGTTCGCGTTGTCCCTGTTCTTCCTGGCCAAGTTGGACGCCAGTACCCTCACGTGGGGAAAAGACAAGATAAGCACGGAGATCGTCGCAGGGGAACAAGCGGAGGTGAAGGCGACTTTCCCTTTTAAAAATACCGGCGACCATCCTGTGACCATCATCGGGGCACAACCCAGCTGCGGGTGCACGACGGCGGCGCTGTCCAAAAAAACCTATGCTCCCGGCGAGAGCGGTGAGATCGCGGTTGTTTTTCGCCCGGCCGAGCGCACCGGACTGCAGGAGAAGTACATCACGGTCACGACGGACGAGCCAAACCAACCGGCTGCGAGACTCCTTTTGGAGGTGAATATAAAAGAATATTTAACGATCGGCCCGGCCATGCTGACTTGGAAGACGGGGGACAAGCTTTCGGAGCAGCTCGTCGTCGTTTCCGCCTTGCCTTCGTTTCCGATCACCGAAATTACGGCGCAAGACGAACCGGCCGGAACGGTTAATACCCGGATCGAAATCGTCGATAAAGGGCAGAAGTACAATGTTTATGTAAAACCGGTTTCGACCGGGGATCGGTTGACTGCGGGCGTCGCGATTCAGGCAAAGTTCGCCAACGGCAAGGAGAAAAAAACCGAGCTTTATGTTTATGTGAATCCGCCGGGCGTCTCCCAGACGGATGACTGAATCGAGGCGGGACCGGCTTTGGGCTAGACCTTCGCAGTGGATTTTGAATTTGCGATGGTGAAAAGGCCCGGGTCATGCTTTCACGCCTCCTGCCAATCGTGACCAGCATGAACGACCACTACGACATCATCATCATCGGTAGCGGCGCGGGCGGCGGAACGCTCGCCTACAAACTTGCGCCCACCGGCAAGCGCATCCTCCTGATCGAACGCGGTCCCTACGTCCCGCGCGAAAAGGACAACTGGAACTCCCGGGTGGTCAACGTCGAGGCCCACTACAACACCCGGGAAGAGTGGCTCACCAACGACGGGGCCAAGCTGCACCCACACACCAATTACTACGTCGGCGGCAATACCAAGTTCTTCGGCGCCGCGCTTTTTCGTTTTCGCGCGCAGGATTTTTCGGAAATTCGCCATCACGGCGGCATCTCGCCCGCCTGGCCGATTTCCTACGCCGATCTCGAGCCGTATTACACCGCCGCGGAAAAACTCTACCACGTCCACGGCGCGCAGGGCGAGGATCCGACCGAGGCATGGCGCACCGGGCCGTTTCCTTACGAGGCGATCAGCCACGAGCCGCGCATCCAGCAACTCCACGACGATCTCACGCGCCTCGGCCACCGGCCTTTCCACACCCCGCTCGGCGTAAAGCTCGACGAGCACGACCCGCACCGCAGCCCCTGCATCCGTTGCAATACCTGCGACGGTTTTCCCTGCCTCATCAACGCCAAGGCCGACGCCCAGATTTGCGCCGTCGATCCCGCGCTCGAATACCCTAATGTCACCCTCATGACCGAGACGTTCGTCTCGCGGCTCGAGACCGACGCCTCCGGCCGCCAGGTCACCGCGGTCCATGTCACGCGCAAGGGCAGCGACGCCTCGCAAACGCTTTCCGCCGACCTCGTGGTGGTTTCCGCCGGCGCGATCAACTCCGCCGCGCTTCTCCTTCGCAGCGCGAGCGCCCGCCATCCGCGCGGCCTGGCCAATGGCTCCGACTTCGTCGGCCGTCATTACATGGGCCACATCAATTCCGTCATGCTCGCCCTCTCGCGCGAGCCGAACCCGACACAGTTCCAAAAAACCCTTTCGCTTAACGATTACTATCTCGCGACGCCCGAGTGGGAATTTCCGATGGGCCACATTTCCTTCGTCGGAAAAATGGACGGGATTACGCTCTCCGCCGGCGCGCCGGCGATCGCGCCCGGCTTCACGCTCGAGCTCATGGCGAAACACTCGCTCGATTTCTGGCTCACCTCCGAGGACCTGCCCGACCCGGACAACCGCGTCACCGTCAACCGCGACGGCCAGATCGTCCTCGAGTACAAGCTGAACAACCAGGAAGGCCACAACCGGCTTATCGCAAAACTCAAAAGCCTCATGCGCGACATCGATTGCACCCACATCGTGCCGCGCGAACTCTGGGTCGGCCAGCGCATCCCGCTTGCCGGCGTCGCCCACCAGAACGGCACCATCCGCTTCGGCCACGATCCAAAAACCTCCGTGCTCGACGAAAATTGCCGCGCGCACGAGGTGGACAATCTCTACGTCGTGGACGGCAGTTTCTTTCCGTCCAGCGCCGCCGTGAATCCCGGCCTCACCATCATGGCCAACGCGCTCCGCGTCGGCGACCACCTCATTGCACGCATGAAATAAAGCGTTTCGCAAAATGAACTCCGAGGGCCTGGTCACCATCGCAAGCAAGCACAGCGTTGCCGGCACGATCAACCGGCTGGCTTCCATCGTGAGTTCGAAAGGGCTGATGGTTTTTGCGCGAATCGACCACGGAAAAGGAGCGCGCGACGCCGGCCTGGAGCTTCGTCCCACGGAGCTTTTGATCTTCGGCCATGCGAAAGGCGGCACTCCTTTGATGCAGGACAGGCAGATCGCCGGCCTTGATCTCCCGCTGAGAGCCCTTGCCTGGGAAGATGAGCGCGGAGCGGTCTGGCTGAGTTACCAGCTGGCCTCGTGGGTCGCGTCAAGGCACGGACTCGGCCCGCGCCGCGCCGCGGCGGTTGAGGCGATCGACCGCGGGCTCTCGGTCATGTGCGCCGTGGCCGTGGCTATAGATCTCGCGTGAGGTGCCGGGCCAAAGACGCGCTCGGCCGGACGTCTTTAAAAAAACAGGCCTTTTTCACTGTCGTTCCGAGCGCAGGGAGGAATCTCGTTTGTAACATAATACGTTACAAAATAAAATTGGGATTCCGCGCACGGCTGCCAATGAACTCATGTCAGCTGGCTTTCTCGCGCGGCAGCGCGGGCAGGGACGGAACGCCGAGGCTTTCGCACTCGTCGCCGCCGGGCCGTCCGTTCTGCTGTCGGCGCGCCCGGCGGTCACGCCCTTGCCAACCGTTCATCAATGGGTTCTACGCAAGCCGCGCCGCGGTTTGCTGAGGGTCTCGGAATGACAAAACCCAATCCGTTATCATCAGTGCAATCCGTGGTCGAAAATCGTACCGCCCTGAAGCGTATTCTGCGTTGATGTCGCGATGGGCCGGCTCTACTCAATCTACATGGCCGGCCGGTCTCCAGTTCTGCTGTTGGCACAAATAAATGTAACCGTAATGGGTCGCATTTACGGTTATTTCGTCGGGCATAATACGTCCACTGTAGTAAGGCTTTTTCTCATCGTCGTGCTGGCCGCGGGCACGCATGTCATGGTCAAGGTCATCCGGCACCTCAGCGAATGGCTCATCAACAAGAAACACGCCCGGATAACCCCGCTCGGCATCGTGACGCAAAAGCCGAAATTCATCACGGTGGTCCGGCTCATCGTCAGCGGCGTCACTTTTTCCATTTACTTTTTTTCGCTCGGCCTGGTCTTGCAGGAATTCGGCGTCAACCTGGACGCTTACCTGGCGAGCGCTTCCGTCATCGGCCTGGCCATCAGTTTTGGTTCGCAGGGTTTGATCCAGGACATCGTCATCGGACTGACCTTGATTTTTTGGGATGCGATGGAGGTGGGCGACATGGTGGAAATTGCCGGCACCACCGTCGTCAGCGGCCGGGTGGAGGATATCGGCATGCGGTTTACGAAGCTCATCAATTTTTATAATCAGGAAGTCTTCATTCCCAACCGCACGATTGCCAACGTCAGCCGGTTCCGGGAAGGCGGTGTTGATGCCTATGCCGATGTCCAGATTCCGAACGGCGTCGACCAGCAAAAGGCGGTGGAGATGGTCGGCGCCGTCGCCAAAGGCGCCCGGGTACAATTTGCCGCGATTATTTTAAGCGACCCGTTGATTGGGCCGGTGGAAACGATGCAGGGCGGCTGGAGTTTCTTTCGCATCCATTTCAAGATCTGGCCGGGGCAGGGCGGATTGATCGAAACCACCATTCGCCAGCAGGTGGTCACCGCGATGCAGGCGCTCGATGTGAATTATGCCGCCTGGCAGGTGCCGGTCACCTATCGCGCACTCGGGTCTTCTAAAATAATCTAGCGGGTTTTTAACCGCAGATGAACACGGATGGACGCGGATATTTGATCGCGGAAGCACGGCAAGCAGGGTAGGTAGTAAACGGAACGAAGTAACCTTAGAGACAGGTCAAAAAGGGGAACTCTTATTTTGTCATTCCGAGCCGTGCGAGGAGTCTCATGGCTCCGTTTGTAACGTATTATATTACAAAAGAGATTCCTTTTTGCACTCGGAATGACAGGAGTAAGTTTGCTGTCCCGTCCGGTGGTGTGAGAGCTGGTAACATCCCCCGGCTACGCGATTGCGGTTTAAAAAATATCGTAATGGAGAGGGCAACTGCAGCACCTTATTTGACATTCTGGTTACGGCGTTTTTTCCAGAAACCATTCCGCTAAAAAACGGAATTTATATCGTTCAAGTGACTTTTGGATAGTTGGATGCGGCGGTTTTATGCTGCTGGTTTAACGATATGAATACAACGGTAATTACTGCCTGAAATTAGCTGGGCGACTATCCCTGCAAACCCGATGCGATATGAGTGGAACGGCCGGCCGATCCCGTTAGCAAATCCGCCGTTTGTCCCTTCGTGTTTCCGACACGGAGCCAAGCTTCAACTAACATAAAAATGAAAATTAACGTCCTGCGTTCACTAACCTGTGTGCTACTTATCCTGTCTGCCGCCGCCAGCCTGCTCCGGGCTGACCACGATGCCGACTTGCGCAACGAAATCATTCCATCCGGCCACAAGATGCACGCGCCGCACCGGATGAACAAGCCCCTGGACGCTTCAGGCCCGGCGGGCAATGGCTACACCCCTCAACAGATGCGGCACGCCTACGGCTTTGATCAGCTTGGCGCCACGGGGGCGGGACAAGTCATCGCGATCGTCGATGCCTATGGTGATCCTACCATTCAGACTGACGTGGACACGTTTTGCGCGGCGCTTAATATTCCCAGCACAGGCGTCCTGGTGTTTTATCCGCAAGGCACGCCCGTCGAAGTTGACAATTGGGCCATTGAAACAGCGCTCGATGTCGAATGGGCACATGCCATTGCACCGGACGCCACGATTGTGCTGGTTGCGGCCCAATCTGATTCGAATGCGGATCTTTTCGCGGCAGTCGATTATGCGGTGAGCCTTGGGGCGACCCAGGTTTCCATGAGCTGGGGTGGGGCGGAATATTCCTCGGAAGGAACTTCTGATTTCCATTTCAATGTCCCGGGAGTGACGTTTTTCGCCTCGTCCGGCGACAGTGGCGCCGGCGCGAGCTATCCCGCCTGTTCTCCTTATGTCGTCGGCGTCGGCGGCACCACGCTCAATCTCGATTCATCCGGCAACATCATTTCGGAAACAGGCTGGCCGGACAGCGGGGGCGGCCCCAGCGTTTATGAAACGGAGCCCAGTTATCAATCGGGCTGGTGGAGCGGTCCCGGCCGCGCTACTCCTGATGTGGCCTACGACGCCGATCCCAATACGGGGGTGCCGGTATTTCAAAGTTACTTTCAATGGTTTTCGGTTGGTGGCACGAGCGCGGGCGCGCCGCAATGGGCTGCGTTCTGTGCCCTGGCCAATTCCCTCAGCCCGCAGTCGCTCAGCTCGGCCCCCGGCGCTTTCTATTCGCTGGCGACCGCGAATTACGCCGGCTACTATCATGACATAATTTCCGGGAGCAATGGGGCCTATTCCGCCGGTCCCGGCTACGATCTCGTCACAGGCTTGGGCTCGCCAGTTGCCAACCAGCTCGTCATCGCGCTGGCGGGCGGTTTCTCCTCGCAAACGGCCGCGCCGGCATTTTCCCCGGACGCGGGAGCTTATCCGAGCGGGAGCCCGCAGAGTGTGACGATCCTATCGGCAACTCCCGGCGCATCCATCCGCTACACGACGGACGGCAGCACGCCGTCGGAAACCGCGGGCACGCTCTATTCGAACCCGGTCTCGATCAGTGCGGCGACCACCCTCAAGGCCATCGCCTATAAAAGCGGCCTCACGGACAGTCTGGTGACCAGCGGCAGCTACACCTTCCTGGCCCAAGCGGCGGAGCCGACGTTCAGCCCGGTTGCCGGCTCCTATTCCTTCGCACACGCGGTGATGATTTCGACCACGACCAGCGGATCGACGATTCGCTATACGACCGATGGCAGCACGCCAACCGAGACGTACGGCACGATTTACACCGGTCCGGTGGGCATCAAAAGCTCATCAACCCTGCAAGCCATTGCCTATAAGAGTGGCCTCCTGGAAAGCCCGGTCGCAAGCGGTGACTACACGATCAACTCCTTGGTTCTGCTGGCCAGTTTGCCGAGTGGAGGCCCGCTGGACGCGGCCCTCGTGCAGGGCACGGACGGCAACTTTTATGGCAACGCCAACGACGGCACCATCTTTAAGGTAACTCCGGCCGGCGTTATTACCATCTTGGCTACGCTTAGCGGAGCCAACGGAACCAATCCTTTCAGGGGTATGATCCAGGGCACGGACGGTAATTTTTATGGCGAGGCCTATTCGGGCGGCGCCAACAATGACGGCACCGTCTTTAAGATGACGCCGGCTGGCGTCATCACCGCCCTGGCTTCATTTAACGGCGCCAACGGGGCCAGTCCCATGTCGGTCTTGGTGCAGGGCACCGACGGCAACTTCTATGGCACGACCTACCAAGGGGGCAGTGCCAATGATGGCACCGTCTTTAAGCTAACTCCGGCGGGCGTATTGACCACGCTGGTTTCATTTAACGGGGCCAATGGCAACGATGTCGAATCCGGTCTGGTGCAGGGCACCGACGGCAACTTCTATGGCACCACGGCCGGCGGTGGCAGTTACGGTGACGGCACCATCTTCAAGATAACCCCGTCGGGCGTGCTGACCACGCTGGTTAACTTTTACGGCCCCAATGGGCGCCAGCCTTATGCCGCGCTGACGCTGGCCAATGACGGCAACTTCTATGGTGTGACCGATAGTGGAGGCAGCCTTTATGTTTCGAATGACAATCCAGGTTATGGCATCGCCTTTAAAATGACCCCCACGGGCGTCTTGACCGTCTTGGTCTCGTTTGACGGCAACTCGGTGGCCAATCAGGATGCAAAATTGACCCAGGGCAGGGATGGAAACTTTTACAGCGCTAATTATTATGGAGGCATTTCTGAGGGCTACGGCAACGTCTTTGAGATGACCCCGGAAGGCGTTGTGACCGTCATGGGTTGGTTTAACATCGTCGATGGGATGCTTCCTTTCGCGAGCCTGATCCAGGGCACCGACGGCAACTTCTATGGCACGGCCGAATCGGGCGGCTCTACGGGCTCCGGAACGATTTACGAGCTGATCCTTCCGCCGCAGGCGGCTGCGCCCACCTTCAGTCCTGCCGCCGGCCTCTATACGAGCGCCCAGACGGTGACGATCTCCACCACGACCAGCGGCGCCATGATCCGCTATACGACTGACGGCAGCATCCCCACCGAAGCCACCGGCACGCTTTATTCCGGCCCGGTGGTTCTAGGCACCAATGCCACCACGCTCAAGGCTATCGCCTACGCCGTGGGTTCCTCCGACAGTTCGGTGACGAGCGGCACCTACGCGATCGGCCTCACGCTTTCGTCGAGCAACGGCTTCTATAACATCCCGATGCCGTCGGCGCAGTCCGGCATATTTACCGCGAGCTTCGACGCCTCGCCTTCACTCTCCCCGAGCAACACGGTCATCGGGTTGTCCCAGGGGGCGCAGACGGCTTATACCGGCATTTCCTGCATTGCGCGTTTCAATACTTCGGGCGATATTGACGCCTATAATGGCTCTTCCGGCTATCAGGCGGCCACCACCATCCCGTATTCCAAAGGCCTGACCTATCATTTCCGGATGGTGGTCAATGTGCCCGCGAACACCTACTCGGTCTATGTCACGCCTCCAGGCAAAGGCGAAACGTTGGTCGGCAGCAATTATGGCTTCCGCAAAGCGGCGACCAGCCTGAACACGTGGACAATCGACGTGAACAGCAGTCCGGGCGGCACGGCGACCGTGAGCAATCTCTCCGTCGTCGGCATCCAGCAGGTCGGCGCGCCTGTGTTCAGCCCGCCGGCCGGAACCTATTCCAGTGCGCAGGCGGTGATGATCAATACCGTGACCGGCGGCGCCTCCATTCGTTATACGACGGATGGAAGTACGCCCTCGGAAACCGCGGGCACGCTCTACTCCGGGCCGGTCAGCCTCAGCAGCACCGTGACCCTGAAAGCGATCGCTTACGAAAGCGGCATGACGGACAGCCCGGTTACCTCAGGTCTTTATACGATCAACCTGCAAGTAGCTGCGCCAACCTTCAGCCCGCCGGCGACGGTCGCATACAACAGTGTGATATCGGTGGCGATCTCCACCACGACGAGCGGCGCATCCATCCGCTATACGACGGACGGCAGCACGCCGTCGGAGACGGCCGGCACGCTCTACTCCAGTCCGGTCCCGATTAATACCAATGGCATCACGCTCAATGCCATTGCCTATAAAAGCGGACTCGTGGACAGCGCAGTGACCTCTGCTCTCTACACCCTGCAATGCGCCCAGCCGGGCTTTAGTCCTACAGCCGGGGTTTATTCGAGCGCGCAGACGGTGACGATCACTTCCGACACCACCGGTGTGACCACGACCATCCGTTACACGACGGACGGCAGTACGCCGACAGAAACCAACGGCACGCTTTATTCAGGGCCGGTCTTGATCAGCACGACCACCGAATTGAAGGCGGTCGCCTACGCACCCGGTTTCCTCGACAGTCCCTGGACCGGCGGCCTTTACACGATCAACACGTCGTCGCAGGTGGCCGCGCCTTCGTTCAGCCCCGTGGCCGGCACTTATACGGCTGCGCAGACGGTGACGATCACGACCACGACGAGCGGCGCATCCATCCGTTATACGACGGACGGCAGTACGCCGTCGGAAACCGCGGGCACGCTTTACTCGAGCCCCGTCTCGATCAGCGCGACAGCGACGCTGAAGGCCATCGCTTACGAAAGCGGTTATACAGACAGCACAGTGACTTCGGGTCTCTACACGATCAATCTCCCTCAAGTTGTGGCGCCTTCGTTCAGCCCCGTGGCCGGCACTTATACGGCTGCGCAGACGGTGGCGATCACGACCACGACCAGCGGCGCTTCCATCCGTTATACGACGGACGGCAGTACGCCGTCGGAAACCGCAGGCACGCTTTACTCGAGCCCCGTCTCGATCAGCGCGACGGCGACGCTGAAGGCCATTGCCTACAAAACCGGCACGACGGACAGCACGGTGACGA
>Ga0210395_10000607_pt1 | contig 27393 bp, 30 predicted proteins | sample IncBWH4OmetaG_FD_150861 | JGI IMG/M metagenome (GOLD analysis project Ga0210395, IMG submission 150861) | Forest soil microbial communities from Barre Woods Harvard Forest LTER site, Petersham, Massachusetts, United States - Inc-BW-H-4-O ... | reverse complement strand
ATATACTGTTTCAGCTGTTGCCTGCTGCAACTGCAAACCCGAGCTCCGTCCAACCCAATACGAATGCCGCTCCAGCACCAGCAAACAATACAAATGCATCCGATTCAAAAAAACGAGGCAATCTTTTCCTTTCTCCCCCCGGTAGTAAAAGAACAGCTTTCGATTTAACTGCTGATGACAATGTACCACTGCCAGTATACGCGCCGCCACCGCTGCAGCCAAAGACACTGCCCATACACATAGTAAAAGCAGTCAAGACTATTACTGCAACACTCGAACAAGAAACACTCCGCAAATTCACGTATGATATGCAAACGATGCAAACACTCGATTACCCTGCTTATTTTGTAACCATGTATTGCCTGAAGCTGTTGCGAACAAAAGATCAAAAGTTTCTATCCACTCTAGGGATCACGAATGGCACTCCCAGTATCATTCGCTATATCGAAGAAAAAACGAAATACAGATTTCCTGAAAATATTGTCGTCCGAACAAAGCAATATCCATATGCACGGTCATTAGCTGATGTAGCCTTTTGCACAGAGCACAGAGTAAGCGAACAAAAGCTTGCTTGTATTGATATCACAGCACCCCAGAAATCTGATGCTGATATAATCAAAAAAGAACTGCTTTCTTGTTCTCCAGCTCACTTAATACAATGCGCCGTCAATACGTATCTCGATCAGTCGGATGCTACAGAAAACGAAACTCCAGAGGAACGTGAAAAAAGAGTATATTCCAAAGCTTTCAAGCTGCTATATTCATCTAAACACCAATAACTGAAGCTCATTTAAGCTTTTATTGATTTTTGATCATCCATCTTCTTACGATAGTGCCTGTAACTGATTACCCCTTTATATAAAGGATGCTGTACATGAATCGCACTCTATCATTAATGATGTTGGCATGTATTCAAACATCTCTATTTGCTGCCAAATCAACCGACATAACATTCCTCAATCCAGATCAATGGACTACTACCGTAACCGTTGAAAAAAATCCTGCCGTCGTGGTGATACTCGAACCGCAAGACAAAACTACTATTCGCAATGTAGCCGATGAAACTATAGCCATCTCTGCTACCGGCACTTCTAATGGGAAAATGATCACCGTCTCTCGACGCTTCACCGGATATAATAACGGCAAAAAAACCTGGACTATTCATCCGCAAGCCTATGATAGAACTATCAACGTTACCAAATCGTAAAGAGATTCATTTATCAGGGGCGATAAGCCTCAAAAAAGCTATCTTGAGGCTTTTGAATAGTCTTTCAATTTTATGTATAATAAAGGGTAAATACCCACCTAATTATATATAAATGAAGGTTATATCAATGAAGACCATCAAATTTTCAGCTATTTTTTACCTGGTGCTGGCCTCGATCCAAGCCCTTGGTATGAATGATTCAAACAATAATTCCCCCATCATGGCAGCAATCCAATCGGCCAATGTTTCGCCTTTTTTGCCATCCAAAGAGATCAAGGTTGGTGTCGAAATAACTTATGGCATCAATCCAGTAGATGGTTCACCGATGGTCGTTGCAAAATCGCTTATCTCAAGAAGCCCTATGATGAGTTCAAGCGCAAACTCTCCTGTTTCAGGACAAAAAAGAATTCCCTCAGCTCAATCTCCTGTACAAGGAGAAAAACATAATGACTCAGATGACGATTTTTCCGACGATTCTGATGATGATGCAAACCACTTGAACAACAACGGCAAAGGCGAACGGGCTGCCCAGTGGTTTAAAAGGCTCAAAGGCGGTTCAGAAGGAGATCATGATGCCTCAGATTCATCATCCGATTCTTCATCCGATTCAGAAGATGAACGCTATAAATAATTAACATCGCAAAATGATAAATCGGCACGCTCCAATAAAGCGTGCCGATTTTTATTGATATAGTTGATAAATCGATTGATGCTTTTTTATTAGAGCGTATACTACTCTGCAGTTATTTTTCATCTTTCATGAGAGAAAGGATCTCATGAAATTACTGCGCGCTATGAGCATATGCTCACTACTTCTTACTTCAGCTGTAATCAGTGCAATGCTGCCGCCTATGACTGACGCAGACATCGAACAAAGCGAGCATGAAGCTGAGCAGAAAGAGCAATGGGAAGCAGAGCACCCAGGCCAGGTATATCAAGGATGTAGCCCGATACGCAAGCTCAAACCTGGATACGTAATCGATAAGGCTGGACACGTTGTTCTTGCAGCAACCGCAAACAACAAGCAAACGAATTCAGCTGCTGACGAGTACACCCCAATAAAAAACTAAATCAATAATAAGAATTCAAGCGCCCACTAAAACTGGACGCTTTTTTTGTGTCCCCCTCCGGTTTGCCTGATTTTAAAAATTGAGTATGCTTATTTGCATGATTATCCCCTATTTTAGCGTAAGGTAGCTCAATGAAATCAAAGGAACTGCGTAAGAAATTTTTTGATTTTTTCATCAAAAATGGCCATGAACAGGTTGCAAGCTCTTCCTTGATACCCGCCCAAGATCCAACGCTCCTTTTTGCCAACGCCGGGATGAATCAATTTAAAGATTATTTCCTAGGTAAAGAAACCCGCAGTTATACCCGCGCCGTGAGCATCCAAAAATGCGTGCGCGCTGGCGGTAAGCATAACGATCTTGATAACGTGGGCTTTACCAAACGTCATCTGACCTTCTTCGAGATGATGGGCAACTTCTCCTTCAATGATTACTTCAAAAAAGAAGCCATTCAATTGGCTTGGGATTTTCTGACGAAAGAACTCAATCTGCCGACTCACAATCTTCACGTCAGCGTCTATGAGACGGATGATGAAGCGTATGATATCTGGCATGATCTGATGAAGGTTCCCAAAGAACGCATCCATCGCTTGGGTGCTGCAGAAAATTTCTGGCAAATGGGCGATACCGGCCCCTGCGGACCGTGTACTGAAATTCACGTCGATCGCGGCGTGCAATATGGATGCGCTGATGATAAAGAATGCGGCCCTGCATGTGATTGCGATCGCTTTTTAGAAATTTGGAACCTTGTTTTCATGCAATATGATCGCCAACCGGATGGTACCGATAAACCGCTCAAACATCGCGGCGTGGATACCGGAATGGGCCTTGAGCGCCTGACCGCGGTTGTCCAAAATAAAGGCTCTGTGTATGAAACTGATATTTTCACCGTACTCATCGAACGCATCGAGCAACTAACCGGCAAAAAATATGCTGAACAATCGGACCTGCTCAAAGCAGCATTTCACGTGCTTGCTGATCACGTTCGCTCATCTACTATGATCATCGCTGATGGCGGCGCCCCTTCAAATGAAGGCCGTGGCTACGTTCTGCGCAAAATCATTCGCCGCGCAGCCCTCTTTGCTCAAAAGCTATCTGATAAAAACATTTTCCCTGAACTTTCACGCACCGTGATTGCTGAATTTGGTGATATCTATCCAAATCTTAAAGAGCAGGAAAAGCAGATCGTCAGCATCCTTGAAAGCGAAATTCAAAAATTTGCTGAAAACCTTATCCGCGGGACTGCGATTTTAGAAAAATACTTTGCTGAACAACAAAAAACCAAGCGCATCAATGGCGAACAAGCATTCAAACTCTATGACACCTTTGGGTTCCCTATCGAGCTTATTAATGTGATGGCTCATGAAAAAGGCTACATAGTAGACATGGTTGGCTTCGAGCAAGAAATGGCGCAACAAAAAGAACAATCGGGCAAAAAAACATCCGATCCTTTAGCGCATATCGATTTTGGCGATGATGTAACCACCACCTTCACTGGATACGAATCGCTCGAAACTCCATCGACCATCATCGGCTTAATTCATCAAGATCAGGCAGTGGAAGAAGCGCCCGCAGGATCTGAATGCTGGATCATCACCAAAGAATCGCCATTCTTTATCGTCGGCGGTGGCCAAGTGCCTGATCAAGGATGGCTCACCATCGAGGGTCATAAAAAACCGATCCTTGAAGTTCGTTATTTCAATAAGGGTATTGGCGCAAAAATTGAAGCACCAGTTGATATTTCGCTCGGCGATCCGATCATCTCAACCGTTGACCCCGTGCGCCGCACCAATGCGATGAAAAATCACACCGCAACACACTTATTGCAATCAGCGCTCATTGATATATTCGGCAAACAGATCAAACAATCAGGCTCGCTGGTTGATCCCGATTACTTGCGTTTCGATTTCACCTATCATGAGAATCTCTCCCCGCAACAAATCCACCATGTTGAACACCTGGTCAATAGAAAAATTCAGGAAAACATTCCGGTCAACATCGAGCACACCACGCTCAAGAACGCGCTCAGCAAAGGGGTCATCGCCTTCTTTGGCGATAAATATAACCCTGAGCAAGTGCGTATCGTTGAGGTGCCAGGCTTCTCGGCTGAGCTATGCGGCGGCACTCACGTTCGTGCAACGGGTGATATCGGCGTCTTTAAAATTATTGAAAATACGGCGCTTTCAGCCGGCCATCGCCGCATCGTTGCGGTAACCGGGCCACGCGCTGTTGATCTTTTCCAAGAAACTTTTGACACCGTTAAAAACTTAAGCCAAGAGTTTAAAGTTAAACGAGATGAAGTTATTCACGCAGTACATAAACAACAAGAATTACTCAAAGATATCCAAACGCAAATCAAGCATTTGAAGAAGCAGTCGTGGCAATCTCAGCTGCCAGTTTGGGAAAAGGAAGTTGCAACCGTTGGCTCAATCCCGACGCTCTACTTGCAGCTTGCCGGCCTGGGCAATGAAGAATTGCGTGATATAGCGGCTCATCTGCAAAATAAGCAGCCAGGATTTTATTTCTTGGTGAGCGTAGATGAAGGACGCTCAAGCTTCGTTACCTCACTCGCACCCCAATTTAAAGACGCCCTCAATTTGAAAAATTTTGGGGCATGGTTGAACGAACATCATGAATTGCGCGGTGGAGGCAATCCGACATCCTTGCAAGGTGGTGGCGGCAAAATTAGCCCTCGCTTGAAAGATGCAGTCATCGAGTGGATCAAGAAAAATCAGTAACGAAATCAAAACAACGTAAAAAGGAGCGGTGTTTTGAACATCGCTCCTTTTATTTACTCTTATAGGTACATCATGAAAATGCACATTACCATACTCAGCGCTCTATTATCAACCTGCTCAGTATCAGCAATAAAAAGTCCACCAGATTTTCCACCTGATCATTATACGGTAGTTGCCTCAAGAGCAGCTGCTCAAATTACTCGAGGATTTCCTCAAACAGATACTCCTTTAGAACAGCTTGCCCCTCATAACGACCCCGTTGTCTCGCGTATGGTATACGAATGCAATGTCCTGCGCTGGCATGATATTGCTATGGGAAACCCAAACCTCAGCTCACCAACCACTGCTTTGGCAGATCTTGAGACTCACAACGATCCTGTTGTCTCGTGCATGGTATACGGATTTAATATCGTCCACTGGGATGATATTGCCGTTGAGACCCCAAACGTCAGCCCACGAACAACTGCTCAATCATATGAGCTGCTTCCTGGATGCGTTGTTCCAACTCAACATGATTCTCAGAGAAATTAGAAAGTACATAATCCGGTACTTCTTCTCGTTGGGCCGGTCTTCCTATCCCAAATCGTAGGCGTGGGAAATCCATACCGCACACGCCGATTATCGAACGTAAACCGTTATGGCCTTTGGCGCTTCCGGCCATGCGAATGCTGATATTGCCAAATGGCTTTTCAAGCTCATCATGCACTACCAAGATATTCTCCGGCCTTATTCCCTGCTTTGAAAGCGAAGGAATCACTTTGCCCGAATCATTCATGTAGGTTTGGGGCTTTATGAGCAATACGCGATGATCATTAATGGTAATTTGCGCGACTTGCGCATTATCTTTTGTTTGCCATGAGGCGCCATGAGTGTGCGCTAAAGCATCAAGAATGAGAAAGCCAATATTATGCCGATGGCGATGGAATCGCGGACCGGGGTTACCCAGACCTATGATGGCTTTGATCGTTAATGGTGGTAATGAGGGCTGTGTCATAGAAAAATCCTCTTTATACAAAAACAGGGCTGGCGTTAAGCCAACCCTGTTTTTTATTTATTCTGAGACGAATGCGTTACGCAGTTGCTTTCGCAGGAGCTGCATCTTTTTTAGCTGATGCTACTTGAGTTGCTTTGAAATCACTATTCATAGCAGTTTTAACTAAATCAGTTTTCTTCAAATGATCTGCTACAAACACGGGACGACCGCTTTCTAGTTCGTAGATGGCATCAAAATTGCCTTCTTTTGCAACTCTTTGAACTGCTTTATCGAATTCTGCTCCAAGCTTTTCCATTTCGCTTTGTGCAGACAATTGAAGTTCTTGCATGAACTTTTTGTTGTCTAGCTCTAGCTCTTGTCGGAGGCTTGCAATTTCGAGTGAAAGTTTTTGTTGTGTTTCACGACTTATTGTTGAGGCTTTCGCTTCAAGATCTTTTTGCTTCTTTTCAATTGCTTGCGCACGAGTTTGCAAAATCTTTGAGCTTCTTTCACGTTCATCTTCAATGCGTTTATTCGCATTCTTCCCTTGCTCAGTACCCATCATAATCTCAGTTGCTGACACAAAACCAACGTTCGATTGAACTGCGGCATGAGTGATAACGGTTACAAATGCTGCACTAGTGAGCAATAATGATAGAGCTTTTTTGCTTGTATTCATGAGGAGGTATCCTTTACATGATAGATAAATGATTGGATTTCACTAGGAAAACGATACCAAACCCATCAAAATAGTCAACCCGCCTGCGCCTGCAGCTACGGCGTGGCAAGCACGCATTTCAGCTATATGCCTGCGCACATTTATATTTCATGAAAAGAATAAGTGGAATTCAAAAATTAATTATAATTCATCAGCGTCCTACTTCGCTAAAGCTACGAAGGACAAGGGCCTGCTCGCCAAGGCTATGACGGACTTCGCCGGATAAACGAAAGAAAAGATAGATCGTACTTCCTTAGCAGGCCATGCCCGCCGTGGTTCGACTTTGCTCACCATGAACGGGTTGCCGCTCATCCTGAGCTTGTCGAAGGAAGAGCGAAGGCGGGAGCGAAGTAACCTCCATTTGCCCCTAGTAACCCCATAACCCCTTGCTGAGTTTGCTCCCGCTATTTGGATCATCAAATCTGTCAAAGACCGGATGGACAGAATTCACTATATCGATCACGTCCCCCAAAAAGCAATAATTCATTTATTTTTTTAAGATCTGCCCCACTAAAAATGCCTCTTTAATAGGTCACAAGTGCAAAAAACCTTATATAATAAGGGACTATCAACTCTGTATGCGTACAGTTCTATGCAACTCTTTACTTATTCAGGCTGAAACTTATATAATAAAGTACGAGAACGAAAAACAAAAAGTTTAAATGGGAAAACTTTTCAGGAGGATAATTATGAAGAACATTAAAATTTGGATCATTATTGCAATTTCATGCGTCGTAAGTCCGTATTTAGCGCATAAGATTCATGCGACCTGCTCCTCGCAAAATAGCAAGCATCCGCACAAGCATGTTATTAACTGCACATACTCTCAAAAAGATCTCAATCGGATCTTAAACGCCAACAAAGAAAGATACTGCAATCACTGCGAAAAGAAGACCTGTTTTTATTGCGGATGCCCAGTTGTAGATCACTCAAGCGAGTAATTCTTTGCTACAGCTACGGCGTAACGAGAGCCGCTTGCATGAGCGCTTGCCCCTGCTGCGCATACGCCTCGATATAAGGAAGATTGTATTTTTTATAGATAGCGTGAATGAAATTTTGATAGTCGGCCGCATCCTGCCCATTATCCATCATATACTTTGAATGAGACGACTCTTTGAGAGTCAAAAGATAGACCTCCTCATGACCAGCATTCACTAAAGCCTGAACCAAATTCTTAGTGCATTCAGACGGCACTATTCTATCGGCCTCAGACGTAATAAATACGACCGGAAGATGCTTTGGAAAACGACTCACATCATCAAGCGGAGAACCGCCATCCTTTTTATAGCAAGTTACTTTAGCCAGAAGGTCATGACACAAGCTATAAAGCCCTGGTAACGCACAAAGCGTTGGGAAGCGAGCCTTGAGATTATGAGAGACGGTATCAAAACAGCCCTCAAGAATTACGAGCCGCACATCGCTATAGTCTTGCGCATGCAATGCACAGGCACGAAGCGTGGTTGCCGCCCCGCGAGATACGCCATAGAGAATTTTTGGGGTTTTAGGGTGTACAGTTACACAGGCATCATACTTGCGTTTATGGTTTTGAATATCTCGATCCTGGGCAAAATTAGTGGCACTGAATGGAGAATAATGCCCACGGACGCTTTCACGGTTTGAAACGTTCTCGACCTTCACACCATATTTCAGGCGATCCAGGCTGGTGACCGTAAAGTAATAGTTCTTCCACAAGAGGTTAAAGGCCATGAAGGGGTTACATAATGCAAACCATGATTGGATCGGTTTCAGATGCTCGATCTCATCCGATTCGGCATCAATAAGGCATGGATTTTTGATCGTATAAATACCCTGGGTGCAAAAGACATGCTCACCATAAGGAGTGATAAAGCCCTCAGACCCCGTATAACGGGCTATCTGCGTAAAAAAGCAGCATCCCATCCCTGGGAAATAAACCGTCGGCACATCAATACCCTCGGGCAAAACCCATTCCCTACTTCGCTCCCCTTCGTCAAGCTCAGGGCGAGCGGACTTCCGTTCATGGTGAGCATGGTCGAACCAAGAAGGGCGAGCCTGGGCACCCAGAGAGCCAATAAGCGATAAGCAAAAAACGATAATGAGGGATTTAAATTTCATAAAAACCTTACCTAAACTGTATGCATTGCATAGTATCTATAGTACCAAAACAACTAATTTAAATAAATACCCATTAAAACAGATGAATGCCCCATCGAAATATTTTTTATCGGCCCCCTAGAATGACTCTTGCCCTGGCCCGCCCTTTTTTGCTACTTTAAAAATGAACTACCCAGGCTACGCTAATACTCCGAAGAAATACCGCAGGAAGTGTTTTGCTACGTCGGGTTATTCTATTCGCATCAACCCATATGCTTCGGCATGCCATATTTCACGAAGTAGAATAAAGGAGCCCTATGAAACCTATAAGCCTTGCAATGCTACTCTTGATAGTAGCCCATTCCGGCCTAGCCCGTGAGATAGTAGACCATGCCGATACAGCCCATGAGCCAATCGACGTAACGGCAAAGACGCTCGATGAGCATCTTGAAATCATCGTCTATCACCCTTCTGATGACCCAACCCATTATATCAACCATGTCACCGTCATGTGCGGTAGCCGCATCATACTTGATAAGGATTTTGACGCGCAAACCGACTCACACTCGCTCGACATTCAGATTCCACATCCAAGTAAATCTCCGCGCAAGCGTATAAAAAAGCATGCACACATCACCGTGTATGCCACCTGTAATCAGGGAGAGAAATTCAATAGAGAAGTTGTTGCCCATTAAAAATGATAACACTATTGATCCAAATTTCAGCTTTGTGATACCGTGGAGCAGCCTCATAATATCGTGAGGATTTTATTACTCATAAGGAGCTTTTATGGAAGGTAAAAATCTTATCACCTCTATCATCTTTGCCGCCCTCATCGCTGTAGGCGCTGTTACCGTTGATCGCTATTTTTTACGATCATGCAGTAGTGGTTCTGTAACACCTAAAGCATGCGCACTCAAAACCGCTATGCGTAAATTATGGGCTGATCACGTCATATGGACGCGCGAATATATTGTTTCGGCTGTTGCCGACGCACAAGATAACAAGGATGTCACTGAACGTTTGATGAAAAATCAAGCTGATATTGGGGACGCCATTGGACAATTTTACGGCGCTGATGCTGGAAATGCATTAACGGTACTGCTCAAAGATCATATTAGCCTCGCCGGTGAAGTTGTTACCGCGGCAAAAGCAGGTAATCAAGAAAAGTTAAGAGATGCTGACGCGCGATGGCATAAAAATGCAGAGGATATGTCCCACTTTCTCAATAAAGCAAACAATGATTGGACGGTGAATGAGCTGCTCACCATGTTTAACGATCACTTGCGTCTGACTACCGATGAAGCAACTGCCCGCATCAAGAAAGAATGGAAGAAAGATATCAAAGCTTTCGATGAAATCTTCGATCAAATCATGAAGATGGCTGATATGTTTACGACCGGAATCATAAAGCAATTCCCGGGGAAATTTTAGTTCGAACTAAGAACACAAAAAGTGCGATGAATGATATGTTCATCGCACTTTTTTATTTATCGATCTTATTTATTTTCTTCACCAAGCTCTGCCAGCAGAATTTTAGCAAGAGCCCTACTTCCTCCTGCCTGAAAAGTTGGCCACCAGCTTTCCTTACTCTTAGAACGGAGGTTTTCGCGATATTCTTCTCGGGTCACTTTTTCAAGGCCATATACTGTTGCAAAATCAAATTTGGTTTCGCTTGCTACGTAACAGCCCGCGCTTAGACACTTTAAAGCTTCCATCATCGCTCCTGTTGCAAGCGCATACGCAGCCATAATAGCTCGCTTGCTCTGATCATTTAAATGAGGATCTCTATCAATGCCTGATTGCCCCTTCCACACAGCCTTCGAATAAGACGCAGCACTTGCCAAATCACAAACTTCATCTTCCTCGGTAGTCGTTAATCTATTCTGGAGAAATTGTTTAAATCCCACTTTATAATCGGCATCCGCATTTTCTCGCACCATCTTTACCTGCGCAAATAAACGAGGAGCAACCGTTTGAAAAAATTCTTTTAAAGAAACTTCTTCAGACTTAGCCTCATCCATTCCAAAGCTGAGCCTGCTCATTGATAAAGCAGAGAGTAATAATAGTGATGCAATAATGTTTTTCATGGAAATCCTTTGTACGGAGGAAGAATAGTATTTTATTTAAAGTTTTCCTCTGGGGCGAAGCCAGACGAAGCTTGCCGAGCCGGAAGGCCCGGATAAGCGAAGACTGGAGGCGATGGGAGTCGAACCCATGTCCGCATTATAGCAGGCATAAAGCGACTACATGCTTATTTTCCGTTTATATCTATTAACTGCACCGGAAACCCAACATTATCAATAGATCAGTTTCGTAATACTGCCGCGCTACGCTACCAAAAATCCTCGCAACGACAGGCCTATCTAGGGTAATACGAGTTTAGAAACGGATAGAAACGTTGATTCTAAACAAGACCAATTAAAGCTACGCTTACGCGAAAGCTAATTGAGGCTGAGCCTCAACTTGGTGTGAAGACATGAAGTCTGCACTTATTGTTTTGATCAATTGTTTAACGAGCACTCAATCAACGCTCGGCATGCTCTTCGTGCTCTCTTTAACACGTCGAAACCAGTGCGCCCCCGAAAACTTCAAAGATTAGTTGATTTCATCGTACCATATTTTTACCCCGTTGTCCCCATTCAGAGTAAAATCGCCTAATAACAGGCCCAACAGAGAGGATTCTGTGGTAAGGGTTTGTGGAATAACCGGATTCGATTGATGCGCTATCAAGCCAAGGCTGGCCTCTGCATTATCTCCATCCCTGCTTGGTTCATCGATTTTCTGCTTTTTTCTAGCTCTTTCAGGCCTATCATCGGAATCTATCCAGATGGGAGAATCATCCTCCTCATTGAAGAGGTTAATCGGCGGCAATGTTTGGAATTTTTGCCGATCGAGCATCAAATATTCACCGCCCTCATTGATAATGATGGCTCTCACTTTTCTCGCGTTTTCTATCGATACGCCAGCTTCACACAAATGGTGCAATTGAACCTCTGCAACATCCAGCAAGCTATGCTTACTTTCATCACCTGATCCCTCGTATATATACCCAATGTCATGAGGCAACACAGCCATCAAGGATGAGAGGAGTTCATGCTCTCCCCGTAAAACAAGGCCCTTGAGGCATGACTGAAGAAATGCAGGAGAATGGCCCACCTGAGCAAGATTAAATTTTTTATCCAAGATTGGCTGAATCGATCTTAAATGAGCAATGCCATCTTGGTAAAATTTATTTGTATCTACAAAACCACGGCTCTCAACATAATTGGACCCAATAAAAACGCCCCATAAACCTTGATTCAGCGTTTCCAGAAGATTTCTTTGGGCTCCTTTTGCAGTGCCAGCATACGGTAGTTGAGCAAGAGCTAAGTGTGGCGTGTTTTGATGGCCATTTCTTGGCGCGTACAAAGGTATCATTATCGTCAGAGTTGCAGCCATAAAACTCATTCGGGTGAGGTTCATCGCCTAATAACCCCCTTTGAGTTCCCGTTGCGTCTGACGCTTGATGTCCCGTTCGCGTAGCTCTGCCTTCTTGCCTGCGGCCTTCTTGGCTTTACAAATGCCAAGCTCAATTTTGATTTTATTCCGCTCATTGAGATACATGCGTAACGGTACAACCGTAACCCCTTTGCGCGAAATATCACCAATCATGCGATTGAGCTCTCGCTTATGGAGCAATAATTTACGGGTCCGCATCGGATCGGTTACTTTGGAATAGGCCTGCTCATAGATGGGAATATTGGCGTTAATCATGAAAAGTTCGCCATTATGAATGGTGGCAAAGGCGCCAACCAGGGATGCTTGGCCAGCACGCAGCGATTTTACTTCGTCGCCGATAAGCACAATTCCGACCTCGAGTTTCTCAAGGACCTCATAATCATGAAAGGCTTTTTTATTTTGGGCTAGGATTTTCACGGTATCTGACTCTTATGGGAGATTGTGATTTAGACTTGCTGTTAACCAGTATACCAAGAAACCCTAAAAAGGCCTACTCCACACAACTTGAATGTGGGTATTAGGGCCATAAGAAAGAGGCGCCGAGATATCTCAGCGCCTCTTTAATCTAATGTTTTAGTGTACAACTGGTGATGCCGGAGAACCCGTTATTACTAATTGAGGCTTCTCACGATTAGGATCTATCTGCCATGTAAAACCACTCACTGCCTTACTAACTTGTCCATTATATTCAATGCGAGCTTCCGCTTGTTGTGTGCGGACCATATCATATGTCCATCTAAAATCAGACCCACCTGCATAAGCACTCAGTATTCCAACTCTAGTCCAGATATTAGGCACGAACTCCACTTCAATAGTACATTCATTTATGTGCGTCATAACTTGTTTTTTTTCATTACGGGCGATAATAACTTGAGTATGACTGCTATCATCATCGGTCACTCTTAGTCTATATGGGCGAGCTGGTTGAGCGATATTGCTGATATAGTAAGTTGTTGCTCCGTAAGCATTCGCACCTATTGTAAGAACCGCAGCCATCATTAGATAAACGCTTCTATTCATTGTACCTCCATCTGTAAAAAGCATTTAAAAATATCTAGCTTCATACTAACAAAGCCGAAGTAATAAAAACAAGAAAAGCCTATTTAAACAATAGTTATCAGGTTAAAAGATATACTTCACCCTTATTATTTTCAGATGATTTGTTGCCCCTATTCCAGACTAAGCCCCCTTACGCCCCTCGTTGCTACTTAAAACGCTCTGCGCTATGCTTGATGCGCGGTAAAAAAACCTAGAAAAAACGAAAGGCAAATCTATGACAAAACAACTCCTCATAACACTGCTCATTATGAGTCCAGCTTGCTCGGCAATGACTTCCTCATCCGATAAGGCCAAACAGCCTTCAGATTCAGCACACGCTCAAGCAACGCAAGCCACTATCGCTCATCGTGCCAGAACTGAAAAGGCTGCTGCGCTCGAAGCTCTTGCACAAAAACAAGCAGAAGAAGATAATGCCTACATAGCCCGCATGAAACGCGAAACACGAAAAAACGATGCGAAATAATGCTCTCACTTGCTGACTGTAAAGCCAAGTTCTTTTGCTATTTAAAACGCTCTGCGTTATGCTTGAGGTGATGTAAAAACCTATGTTTTAGTATCTCGAGGGACTCCCATGCTGAAGCAAGCTTTCATGCCTATCCTGCTCACTCTAACTCTCGCAACATCTCTTCGTGCCGATTGGTCGCCACACGCCAGACTTTCAGAACGAAAAAATACCACCATCTACGTGGCAAGTGTTCAATTTCCTGCCGCTATCAAAGAACTTCCAAGCATTCGCGCCTACTTTGGCGGCCGCAAAATCAGTGGTGAGCCAGATGGCGATCAGCTCCTTTTCACGATCGAAACCGATCGCAGCATGCGTAAGTTATACCTAATCGTCGTTGAAGATATCTCATTTGCATTCGATGAAACGGTGCAATACCTCAAATTAAAATCTGATACGCGCTATAAGTTATGGTCTTTAGAATTAATGCATAAGAAAAATAGCAACCATCCTCCGCATAAAGTAGCCGGCGGCATCAAGCTCAATGGCGATGATTCCTCCCCCTATTTCTGGATTATGCATGAAGAGCTTCTTGATACTCGAACCGGACGCGTTCCTGATAACGCGATCGTGATCCTCTATGATCCAAGCTTTTTTGAAGGTGATTTGATCGGCGGCTCAAGCGTCTATCTGCCTAAATTGATGATCTCATCAAATATCCTCAAACGCGTTGGCTCAGAAGAAAAACTTCATGAAATTTCAACTCGGTTTCTCCTTTCTGCACTGAATCCCGATACGCTTCACGCAAGCCCCAAATATGCTATAGAACAACACCCAACTACCAATCGCATCATGGTGGTTACTACGTAAGGTACATGGTTATGGCATCCTATTTAACGCTGGGCATTGAAACATCGTGCGATGAAACAGCCGCCGCAGTTTATGATTCTGAACGCGGCATTCTTTCAAACAAATTGTTCTCCCAAATCGATCTGCACCGCATCTATGGCGGCGTTGTGCCCGAAGTGGCTTCTCGTTCTCATTTAGAAAAGATTAATCTGATCGTGCAAGAAGCACTCGATACTGCCAGCGTCACGCTCAAAGATATTAACGTTGTCGCCGTAACGAGCAATCCTGGTCTGGCTGGCTCTCTTTTGGTTGGCTTGTGTTTTGCCAAAGGCATTGCATATGCGCAGGATAAGAAGTTAATTGGCGTGAACCATCTTGAAGGCCACGCATTCTCCGCATTTTTAGAATATGATATTCCATTCCCCCATCTTTGCATCACCGCATCTGGCGGCCATACAGCACTCTATCTCGTGCACGGTTTTGGCGATTATGAAGTAATTGGCCAAACGCTTGATGACGCAGCGGGCGAAGCATTTGATAAGGTCGCAAAGCTAATCAATCTGCCCTATCCAGGCGGCCCGGTGATTGAAAAACTAGCGCGTGAAATGGATTTTAAAGATTTCTTCAACTATCCGCGCAACAAAGATATCGGTTTAGATTTCAGCTTTTCCGGCCTGAAAACGGCAGTACTTTATGATTTAGTAAAGCGCAATGCCTATAGCATGGAAATAAAGAAATTCACGCAACCCGATAATGAACAGCTCAAGAAAGAGGTTGCAAGCTCACTCCTCGTCTGTATCACTGATATTTTTCAGCAAAAACTAGAACGCGCATTCACGCAATATCCGCACGTAAAAGCATTTACGTTTGTCGGTGGCGTTGCGTGCAATAAATACATCAAAGAGCGCCTACGCATTCTTGCGGAAAAACGGGGCAAGGCATTCTTCTCTCCCGCACCGCAATATTGTACCGATAATGCGGCAATGATTGCGCTCGTGGGGAATTATAAGGCCACGCAAGGAAAATTCTCTGATCTTTCGCTTGATGTGTTTGAATCAGTATAAATGAACTTAAGACCCTGGAGGCGGAACCAATTTCAAATACTCCGCAAGCAAAGCATTCAACCCTAACCGTTTTATCAGCGCAATATCATACGCATACTCGATTGATTTCATGCATTCAATGGTAAGAGCTTCTTTTGAACATAATGCTTCCTGATACTCTATCACTCGCAATACAACACGCGTCGGCTGATCTTCAAATAATCCACGCAGTTTGAGCCTTCTAAACTCAGGTTCTTTTTCGATATTACTCAGTATCGGCGATGCTTCGATAAATGCCTTTGGGAATATCATTGGCATACCTTGTGTTTGCACGCTCTTCACCACCGACGTATCTTTAGTGAGCGTACTCTTAACCACCGGCGCATCATCTTTCGTTCGAATGATCATCATCGCCTGCAATCCACTGCAACTAACCATCAATGCAATTATGATCTTCTTGGTCATATCCATCCCTTTCATAATCCAAACACCTTCAACGGTTTTAATGCTATACAAAGATACCCTATGCATAGTAGTTTTTAAACAATTGATGAAGATCTTATTGTTCAAAAGGAAGTTCTCATGATGTTCAAACGTCTCACCATGCCCTCATGGCTTAATAAAAATATTGTCGCGCTCGGATTCACGAGTTTGTTTTCAGATTTAGGGCATGAAATGACCACCGCATTATTGCCCGCATTTATCATTTCAATTGGCGGATCACCGAGCATTCTGGGTTTTATTGAGGGATGTGCCGATGCTGCCACCAGCTTCATCAAAATTATTGCCGGATGGTATAGCGATTATACCGGAAAACGAAAACCAATCGCCGCGTTCGGCTATTTAACCACTGCACTCGGAATCGGACTGCTGACTTTTACCACGACGTGGCCACAAGTTTTTTTCGCACGCATCATTGCATGGATGGGAAAAGGATTGAGAAAGCCTGCACGTGATGCACTCTTGGCTGATTCGATTCCATCCGATCAGGGCAAGCAATATTACGGCCGCATTTACGGATTCCATCGCGCTATGGATAGCATTGGTGCCATTGGTGGCCCTGCATTGGCCGTACTTTTGATGGGGTATTGCTCATTGCGCACTATGCTTTTTATCTCATTTTTTCCGGAATTTATCGCTTTCTGTATCATTCTTTTTTTGGTAACGGATTCGCCAAAAAAGGAGATTGTACGCCAAGGATTCTTTGCAAGTGCACTTGCCCTACCATATACATTTATTATATTTTTGATCGCCGTCTGCATCTTTGGAATCGGCAATTTTGCTATGTCCCTTTTCATGCTGCGCGCAATACAATTACTCACGCCAACCCACGGCGCAACTGCAGCCCATGGCATAACCATTATGTGTTATGCGCTTTATAATTTCATTTATGCACTCGGCTCATTACCTCTCGGTTACCTGGGCGATTTGATGAACAAGAAAGTGTTGCTCGCCATTGGCTATGCATTAACGGCGACTACGTACGTATGCCTTATCTTCAATCCAACCAGCGTCATCGCCATCGCCCTGCTTTTCATTTTAGCAGGCATCGGGATTGCAATCACTGATGGCACCGAACGCGCAACTGCTGCGGAATTATTGCCCGAGCAAGTACGCGGAACCGGCTTTGGATCACTTTCATTTATTGAGGGGATTGGCGATTTTGCTTCAAGCATTATGGTCGGACTGTTATGGACCAATGTATCGCCGGCATACGGTTTTTTGTATGCATCCATAACCTGCTTTTTGGGCGCACTCTGCATGCTGTATATTGCTGTACGCGATCAAAAATCATTGACTCAAAAAGGTTAATCATCTTCTCTTGACCGTACAAGGCATTTCGCCTTATACTATCGACATTTATAAAACCATCTTCATATAGGGATTATCATGAATTCTAAGCTCACTGTTGCCTTCATAATCGCCTGTACATCATATCAACACAGTTATACTATGGAACAACACACCGCAAAAAAAATGAGTCAAGAGACCCACGATGCTCTGCTGGCGCAAGGTGACTTACCGCCAGAGGCATATCAGCCATCTGGCCTAACGCTCGAACAAGATGCAGCAATATGTGAGGCATTCAATGAAAAGGTAAGGAAATTTAATGGGACATTGAATGTCGACACCGATTTTAAAGCATTAGAGCAAGCGGCCACGGATGCACTCATTGCTACCATGCAATATCTTAAGAATCCTGCCCTAGATCCCAATACCGCTCAAGACCAAGATGCGAAGAATCTGATAATGCTCAGACGACTCGATCCTGCCCCTATCCTTAATATGGTTAAGCTCACCTCTACCAGGATTCATGCTGCATTTCTCCAAACTCCCGAAGGTTTGCAAAAGATTGCAGAGGAAAAAAAGAACGAAGAAGAAAGGGCCTTTCGTAAACAGCTCTTGATCAAACGCGCTGCCTTGCTTGGAGCTGGTACACTGTGTGCGGCTGTCTTATTCCATAATTCATTTAGGTAAGTAATTTTTTGCATAAAATAGGATAATCATGAATTTTAAGCTCACTGTTGCCTTCATCATCGCCTGCACCTCATATCAATACAGTCATACTATGGACAAACAGCTGTACACTTCACAAAACATGAATAAAGAGGTTTTCGATGCTTTGCTAGCCAAAACTAGCCTCCCCAAAGAGGTGTTTAAACCCTCTGGTTTAAGCCTGGAAGATGATATCGAACGATGTAATGCACTCAATAAAAAGGTCCAGAAGTTTAATGGGACATTGAACGCGGATACTGATTTTAAAGCATTAGAGCAAGCAACCACTCAAGCACTCGTTGCTACCATTCAATATCTTAATAATCCTGCTCTAGATCCCAATACCGCTCAAGACCAAAATGCTAAGACTGCGATAATGATTAAACGACTCGATCCTACTCCTGCCTCTAATATGATTAGGCTCGCCTCTCTACGGCTTAAGGCTGCATATTTACAAACTCCCGAAGGTTTGAAAATAATCGCACAATATAAAGAAAAAGAAGAAGAGAAACGACTACTCCTCAGGCGCGCTCTCTCTGCTGGAATGGGTGCAGGACTGCTCTTATTCTATGGACTCCATAATAGTGCACTTTAAGTACGTAATTTTTTGCATAAAAAAGGCCCGTGTACAGACTATGTACACGGGCCTTTAAACTTCAAATCAAATCCCGATCGTCCCGAGTGTTCATCGTTCTGTTTAACGGGATGATGAACGTGTCGAGGGATTACTCCAACCAATTGAATATTGTCCTTAGTATGCCTTGTAGACCTTCAGAATGACCATGCGTCGCATTACGAGATGCCAAGCCTGTAACATTGTCCAACTGAGCATTTCTTAAATCTGTATCTTCAAAATTGGCCCCTTCGACATTGCTTCCTGATAAGTTACAGCCAAACATCAGAGCTCGACTAAAATCAGTTCCTATCGCCGTAACATTCGATAAGTTACAATTTTGCAGCGGAGCAAAAGAAAGATTAGATTGGCTTAAATCGCTGCCCTCAAGATTAATGCGTATATCAAGAGTCGCCTGAAGATTTGTGCCGCCCTGTTTCTTTATTGCCTCGATATACGTGGTTAAATTCGCGATCAAAGTTAAATCGCACTTCTGACAATTGCCTGTCTGTATCAATGTTGCTAAATCTTCTGGGTTATACGCATACAATGCAGATGATGTTCCGAGCAGTACAAGGACACGCAATATAATTTTTTTATAAGATTTCATATTATTTTTCCCTAATATATTCATTCATTCTTAAAAAAAGGCGGTGTACAAAAAATATACACCGCCTTTTTATTTATTGTTCTATTGTTGACGGTAGTAATAATCAGCAGCTAATGCGCACATTACTATACATGTTGCTCCAGTAGTTGCAACCAGAACGTGCGTGGCCGTCTTCTTGATTTCCACCAGATCATCATGAAGTGCGCGTATGCTATTATTCGCTTGCGTGAAATAGTCGTGGCGAGCTCTGACGATAGGGGCTAAATCCCGATCACTGAGTGCCGCAAGGCGTCTCACCTCAGCCATCAAGTCTGCATCGGTGATCACTCTTTGCTGCTGCTTTGCCTGCGCAAGAGGACTATTATCATCCATAGCACTGCAATATTGATATGAATTGAGCGTTAAGAAAATAGCTACAAGAAACTTAGAATTCATCGTTTTTACCTTTTGCCGATTGTCCCGAGTGTTCATCGTTCTGCTAAACAGAATGATGAACGTGTCGAGGGATTACTCGTGATGCCCATGACCATTGCCGTTACCATTGCTGGTTGTTGCAGTGCTCTTTTTGTTAATTGAATCAACGAATTCAACGTTGCTTTTGAACTTCTTCATCTTATCGATCAAGAATTCCATGCCTTCAACGGTATTCATACCAGCCAAGAATTTTTGCATAACCCAGACTTTGTTCAAATCTTCTTCTGAATGCAAGAGATCTTCACGGCGTGTACCAGAGATCAGAAGATCGAATGCTGGATATACGCGGCGGTTTGAAAGTTTACGCGTCATATGGATTTCCATATTACCGGTACCTTTAAACTCTTCGTAAATCACTTCGTCCATACGAGAACCGGTTTCAACTAATGCTGAACCAATAATCGTTAGTGAACCACCTTCTTCTGTATTGCGGGCCGCACCAAAGAAACGTTTTGGACGTTGCAGTGCGTTCGCATCAATACCACCGGTCAATACTTTGCCAGACGCTGGCGCAACCGTGTTATAGGCACGAGCCAAGCGGGTAATGGAATCAAGGAAGATGGCAACGTGCTTGCCGACTTCAACAAGGCGTTTCGCCTTTTCAAGAACCATTTCGGCAACTTGTACGTGGCGCTCTGCTGATTCATCAAAAGTCGAGCTGATTACTTCTGCTTTAGTGCCGACCGTGCGTTTCATATCCGCAACTTCTTCAGGCCGTTCATCAATAAGCAGGACAATAACTTGTACTTCTGGATGATTAACAATAAACGCTTGAATAAGATCTTTTTCTAGAACCGTTTTGCCCACTTTTGGTGGTGCTACGATTAAGCCACGTTGACCATGACCAATCGGAGTAAACATGTCCATGATACGCGTTGAAATAACGCGTGGATCATATTCAAGATTAAACTTTTTATCTGGATGCAATGGTGAAAGGCGATCAAAGTGCATGCGATCGGCCATAGAAAGCGGATCTTCATAGTTGACCTTGCTTACTTTCAACAATGCAAAATATTTCTCACCATCTTTTGGCTTGCGAATAACGCCGTTAACAACGTCGCCAGTACGTAAATTGAAGCGACGAATTTGAGATGGAGAAACGTATACGTCATCGGGACCGGATGCATAATCATATTTTGCAGAACGCAAGAATCCAAACCCATCAGGTAATTTTTCTAATACCCCCTCAACTTCTAACTCGAGGTCTGGATGCGCTTCAACGTATTTAATACGCTCAAGCAGCTCTTGCTTTCTCATCAAACTTGCACCGATAACACCTATGCGGCGTGCGTACAAATTCAAATCAGTCAACGACATTTCATCGACCGGTATCTTTTGCATTTCTGCAGACGTTTTTTGAGGCATATCTCGATCAGTGCCCATGTTCATACTTTTGGTATTATCTTTGGGATGACGAGTGCCTTGTTGACGTTTTTGATCATAATTTTTTTTATCTTGACCTTGACCATGACGTTGCTGACCTTGGCCGCGACCGCGTCCCTTAAAATCTTGTTGTCGGTCACGCTGTCTGCGTTCTTTGTGCTCAGAATGTGATTGTTCTTGAGTCATAAAACCTGGTTGATCGGTCATGTCGTCAGACATAGTATCTGGTAGTTGCGTCTCATTTCTTTCGAAATCTTGAGACTCATTGTCGGGCAACGAACGATTGTTCGGATGCTTTACTGGCTTATCGTGAGCCATTGTTCACTTCCTCCTTACGAACAGAAAAATCATAGGAATGATAGGCATATTATTCTATGCGTATCACATATTCCATCAAAGAGCTTGAATTCTAATAACGAGAGCTATCAGAGCTTTGTTGCTCCCCTCAGATGTTTCCACTGGCCATGTAGATTTATATGTTAGGTCTACCGGCTCAACACCATCAGAATGGAATACTGATATTTATTTATGCAAGCATTATCTGCACCATGCAGTTCAATGCTTTATAGTATGTGATTCTTACGCGCGCTCTTTATAGAGCAACATCATAATAGGGCTTGCTATGTAAATTGATGAGTATGTACCGAAAATGATACCTACCAAAAGCGTGAGAGAAAAATCTCTCAGACCTTCGCCCCCTAAGAAAAACATTGCGCCAACCGTTAACGCAGTTGAGAAACTGGTTAACAAAGTACGGCGAAGTGTTTGATTCAAACTTGTGTTTACTATTTCATGGAGTGATTTACCGCGCATTTTGGTCAGATTATCTCTGATCTGGGCAAATATCACGATGGTATCGTTAATTGAATACCCCAGAACCGCTAAAACTGCGCCAATAAATTCGATAGAAACATCACTATCAAGGAATAATAAAACTGCGATCATTACGAACGCATCATGACACAATGCTACAACCGCACCAATTGCAAAAGCTGCTGACCAAAAGGTGAATGCGATATACATGAGCATTGCAATCAATGCAATCAATACTGCGCGTATTGATTTGGTACGCAATTCGCTGCCCATACCTGCGCCTACGCCCTCAATGCGTAAAAGCTCGGTATTTGGGAGCTCAGCATTGAGCGCCGCTTGCATGCGTACGCCAACACCTTGCGCATTATTTTCAAATTCTTTAACGCGGACGATAACTTCGTTTTCCGCCTTAAATTCACGCAATACTGGATTTTTCCAACCATTGCGTTCGAGAATTTCACGAACTTGAGATCCGGATACTGGTGCCGCAAACTTAAAAAGCGCTTGCGTACCGCCGGTGAAATCTACACTGTAATTGAATGCCTCACCACGCTGGTTCACACGATACACATAAGTACCGATAAACGCAGCAACTAACCCTACGGTGAATAATGCTACAAAAGGACGATATTTTAGAAAATCAAAATGATATTGAGGATATTGTGCATTCTCAGCCATATTATACTCTCCGAGCATTAACCTGCGTGAAAGGGGTTTGGGACATAATTATAGAGATCTTGTAACAAGATTTGAGCTATTGAGCAAGTTTTTTATGTATTTATACCGGTTGAATAACCGAAACAAACTTACGGCCTTTTACGCCCTGATGAAACTTGATCACGCCAGCACCCATTGCAAAGAGCGTGTCATCGCCACCTTGACCAACTAGTTTACCTGGAAAAACTCTATTGCCACGTTGACGAACGATAATTTCGCCACCTGTTACTCGTTGACCATCGAAAAGTTTGACGCCGAGTCGTTTACTTTGACTATCTCGACCATTACTTGTGGACCCGCCGGATTTACTCGTTGCCATCGTTATCCTTTAAATGAAGGGAACTGATTTTTAGCTATTTTAAGATTTGATTTGAACTCATATAAGAACTATATGATCATGTATTTATTATGGCAAAATGGCCTTCTAATGTCAATAATTCAGCCTTTAATGCTGGTTCCGGGCCTACTTGAACCCGGAAACTGTCATGGAAAGCTATTTTTAACGCGTCAATATTGATAGGAACATTAAGGTGCACCACGTGTTAAACACATCATTGGCCGTTATGGTCCACTGCGCACCATTGATCAGCAGGTATGTACCCATCGCGCCCAATGTGCTTACGCCATCATCTATGGCTATTTCCTGCAGATTTGGATTGGCTTCGCCTTTTTCATCAAATGGCTTTTCTAGCGCTTCAAAAGCAGCTTTTTTAGCATTTTCAATCAGGAAAGTAGCCATTGCAAGCTTAACTAATGAACCTTCGGCTAATAATGACCCGTAAAGCCATCCCGATGAACACCCAGTGAGCGTAGATAGCACCATGTTCCGCACTCTTCTTTCTGTTGAGGCATCATCAAGCGTAGTCGCCTGAGCGCTTGCATTATCAGGTTCAGTCGCATGGGCTATCGGCGCCATAAATGCCAAACTAAGGCCCCCAATAAGGGCTATTCTTTTTAATAACATATGGCCTCCAAATGACCTTAGAAATGTATCTTTGTTTATTTCCAATAATACCAGAAACAGAAAGCCTCGCAAAAGCCCCTAATTCTACCCTGGGCGCTCCCTGGCCACACAAGACTCCAAAGAAAGACCCCTCGAAAATATGGGAGGCCCTTTTAACTTGTGTGAAACTCAAAACAGCTAGTATGCCAGGGTTACCAACGTGGCCACGAGGGTACTCCAATCGTCCAAATCAGACATTTCGATGTAGCGATTAGGCTCAACGTCCTTACTATCATCAATATTGATCACGTACGTTGAGCGTTTGACCTCATCCTCCTTAGTCTCGCAGGAAAGTGAGAGCATCGCCGCTAAACGTTTTGCATTAAAGGATTTAACTGATCCGCGCGATGCCTTATCAAAATGCCTGAAAATACGATCTTTGCAGCGCCCAATCAATATATTGGAGACCAGTAAGGCAAGCCACTGATTATTCTTAATGAATCCCCCGTAAATACAGCCCGATACGGCGCCCGTGATGGTCGGGACTATTACTGCTTGCAGATCCTGATCCGCGTGCATGGTTTGCATTGCAAGCATGGCAATGCCTAAGCATGCGGCCATAATTATTTTTTTATACATGAGTACTCCTTAGGATTCATAAATAACCGCACCAGCGTATACAACTACGGACAATTGACAAGGGCCTCTGCTTCCAAAGGCCCTTGTATCCCTGCGCTGTATAAACTCGGGTATGTCTATAACCTAACCCTTCATCCGTGAATATTGTACCATGCGATGATGCCGGCAAGCACACCAATTAATGATGCTGGCTTTGCGAACACAGTTTCTTCACTGCTCTGATCTTTACATGCGATATAGCCTGCGCCGCCCATAATGCCAAGCTCAGTTGCAACCACGAATACATCACTCCAGCCTTTCAAGAGGTATGAAACAACCGGATTGACCACTTCAGTTTCAAGACACCCAGTGGCAGCGCCAATCATAAAACCATAACTAAATGGCCCAACATACGGCATTAATTTATCATAATAATAATCGAGATCATTATTTAAGGATTCGGCAGCAACAGATGCTTGGGAAGTTTTCGTGGCTTGACCCGCTAATGCATCCGCATACATGCCGCATACCAGCGCGCCAATTAATAACAACTTTTTCATATTATTCCTCCCAAAAAGGATGCCTTTATTACCAGTGGCATAGTGTATCGGAGCAGCATCTTCTTTTGCCAGCATTGCCAAAAGAAGATAAAAAAAATGAGCCGGATCAATCTTTTATGATCCGGCTCATCGAAATATGCTGCGTATATACTTAATTTATTTTACAAATGCCTTAACGTAGAGAGCCGCGCCAGTTGCACCGCACGCCAAGTAAACAGCTTTGAGCCATCCGTTTTCAGAATCATCTCTATCGCTGATTCTCTTGGCTATTGCGCGACCTGCTTCAACGCCCGCAACCGCTATAACTGCAGTAAGCATTCTTGAAACGGGAGACATTCCTTGTCCGTCACCGATAAATGGCTTGAGTAATCCAGCCTGATCAAGCGCAGCAGCCTCAGCAAATCCTACTACCGCTGAAACGCAACCATCTGCTATTTTTTTATTAGTATCAACAGGTTTTTCATATGGTGCATTCACAATGAACACTGGAACATCTTGTCCTGGGGTTCTTGCTAATGCGCTCGAAACGCTGAACAATAAGGTCAATGAGAAAAGTGCGCGTAAAGTTGTTTTCATTGTAGTTTCCTTCCTTACAATGAGATTAATAAAGCGGAATTAGTATATAACGAAGTACGTGCATGTCTATTTTGTCACATCTTTCCAGTTTGCGCCAAAGCGAGTGGTCACCACCAACGGCACTTGCCAATCGACGACCGATTCAAGGGCTTCTTTCACCATCGGTTCGACGATTTTTTGCTCGTTTTCAGGCACGGAAATTAAAAGTTCGTCATGAATTTGCAAAAGCATGTGCGTCTTCAGATTTTTGTCTTTTAATGCCGCATCAAGCGCCAGCATGCCTAACTTCATAATTTCGGCAGCAGTTCCTTGCGCTTTGGTATTGATCGCAAAGCGGCGCGCTTCTTCATAGAGCGTTCTATTTTTTTCGTAAATCGCTGGAATATAGCGGCGTCTTCCCCACAGAGTTTCGACGTAGCCATGCTCTTTAGTTTCTTCGATTACCGATTCCATCCATGCAGAAACGCCCGGATATTGCGCGAAATATTTATCGATATAGGTTTTTGCATCTTTAAAAGAAATGCCCAGATCTTTTGATAAGCCATACGGCGTCAGGCCATATAAAATACTAAAGTTAATGCGTTTACCAATTTGACGCTGCTCTTGCGTCACCTTATCGAGTGGCACGTCAAATAAGCGCGATGCGGTTTCGGCGTGAATATCAGAACCTTTTAAGAATGCATCGACGAGCGCTTCATCTTTTGAGAAATGAGCAAGCACGCGCAACTCAATCTGCGAGTAGTCAGCCGAAAGGAATACATGGCCTGGTTCTGGAATAAATGCGCCACGCACTTCAATGCCAAACCCCGCAACGTCAGCAGGAATATTTTGTAAATTCGGATCACTACTTGCAAGCCGTCCGGTTGCTACGCCCGTTTGGCGAAACGTTGTGTGAATGCGATTGGTGATGGCATTGACGTAGGTCGGCAGCGCATCGATATAGGTATTTTTCAATTTAGAAAGTTCGCGAAATTGCACAATCATAGCCGGAATAATATGCAGCTCTGAAAGAGCCATCAAAACTTCCTGATCGGTGGAATAACTCGTTCCTTTAGCGCTCTTTTTTTGCGTCGGCAACTTTAAATGCTCAAAAAGCAGCTCTTCAATTTGGCGCGGAGCATTGAGATTGATGTTGGCATATTTTTCGCCAACTTGCTCAATAATCTCATCTTCAATTTCAGCCAAACGGCGCGTAACACGCACATCCAACTCCTTGAGTGCCGCTTGATCCAGCAAAATGCCATACACTTCCATTTGGAAAAGTACCTGCAATAATGGCATTTCAATATCCACAAATTGCTGTGCAACATTTTTTTCTGCTTGAAGAGCCTTGCTCAAAACGTGATACAGTTTTAACGTCTGATGCGCATCGGCCGCAGCATAATCGGTGGCCAATTGGAGTGGTACATATGAAAAATCTTTATACTTATTGGCCTTTACCACCTCGTCAAAGCTGAGCATGCGCTCGCCAAAATAACTCAATGAAAGATCCTTGAGGCCAACGCGCTGATCATCTTTACTCAAAAGATATGCGGCTATCATCGTATCGAAGGTAACGCCACGCAGCACAATTCCTTCATGAAAGAGCACATGCATATCGAATTTGGCATGCTGCAAAACTTTTTTATACGACGCATCTTCTAAAATTGGTTTTAATGCCTTAAAAACTTGCTCTCGCGTTAACTGCCCTTCCATGCGCGTTTCTGTCTGACCTAGAATGGAGAGTTGCGCTTGCGGCGCGCCATGGCCGAAGGGAACGTAATAGGCCGTTCCTTCCTCAACGCAGAATGACATGCCAACCATCATGCCATGTATCGGCTTTAAATCTTTACCTTCGGTATCGAGTGCAAAAATCTTACTTTTTTTGAGTGCGGTGCACAGTTCGTCCAGATCTTTTTGGGTGCTTACGGTTTTGAACGC
>Ga0210395_10000606_pt1 | contig 27416 bp, 49 predicted proteins | sample IncBWH4OmetaG_FD_150861 | JGI IMG/M metagenome (GOLD analysis project Ga0210395, IMG submission 150861) | Forest soil microbial communities from Barre Woods Harvard Forest LTER site, Petersham, Massachusetts, United States - Inc-BW-H-4-O ... | reverse complement strand
TAGGCGGCGGCGGCGGCGGCGTCGGCGGCGTAGGCGGCGGCGGCGGCGGCGGCGGCGTAGGTGGCGGCGTAGGCGGCGGCGGCGGCGGCGGCGGCGGCGTCGGCGGTGGCGTAGGCGTCGCGAGCGTTCTTTTCAGTTGGATCCCGCTCGCAGAGATCGGCAAGAGTCAGAAGCTTGTCCTTGTGAAAGGTCTTGCACACGGATGCCGCCGCGCGAAGCGCCTGAGGCACGCTGGATTTGATCGCCAATAACACGACTCGTCGCGCGAATTCTTTCTCGTCCAATGCGCCCGCGCTCCCGAGCTGCGCCAGGGCAAGCCGACGCATACCGCGCGAACGAGCGATAGCTGACGACCAACGGGAGTCGTTGAGACGTACCTTGAGACGACGCAGGGCAGGCGCCACGCACGATGGGTTATCACCATGCGGCAATCCCATGGCGTAACACACCGCAGCCTCCACGCACATTCGACCTGGGGCAGGGTTACCCAGGCCTGTGACCAGGCCGGCATCCACTGTTTCTAAAACTTTACGTGCGATATCAATATTAATTTCCACTTTATTCTCCTGCGGGTTGACTAAGTGCATCGTATAGCGCTCTGGTCTGACGCTACGGCGATGAACTCAAAGCGGCCCTGTTGCGAGGATTGTCTTTGCGAGACTCTGTTCACGAAGACGCGCGGCTGTGAAGGCTTCATCCTTCAGGGTCTGCCATTCCAGCATGTTTAGTAACCCTGCACGGAATTTTTTATCCAACTTGGCCAATTCCCTCTTCAACTGCTTGTCCATTATCGTCTCCCGTTTAGTGCGTTGTTCGATGTGCGAGAGCTTACTCTAGTGTTTCACCGTTGTGCAACCTTTTTTTGCATCGGATACTGTGCTAGGGTTACCTAAATATGAAACAGTCACTTACGCCGCTACAGCGGCAGATCGAGAAATACATCGCCCAACGCCGCACGCTGAAAGAGGCGGCAATGGACTTAGGTATCAGCCGCGTCTATCTGTGGAGACTGCGTACAGGTGACCATGCAACGCCGAGCGAAAAGCTTTTGGAAAAGCTGGGGTTACGGCGAGTCGAGGAGATCAAGCCCCTATGAACCCCACTTTTGGGCGTTGGGGCGAATTCCCGCAAGACGCCACCCCTTCCCGATTGGGCCATGAATGCTTTTGCACGCAATTCTCCCTACCTACCGAAAATTAGGAAGGTAACACTATGAGACCTCAACTAACTGAAAAAGCGCAGCGGGAAATGGAGGAAGTATGGACTTTACGACGTGAAGCCCTAGCCATACTCCGTTTAGTTATTGCGGAGTGGGAATCTGATCCACAGTCAGTACAATGCTTCGACTTGCGCATAGTGGAGCGTGCCAAAGAAGTCTCTAGGCGGATTCGCAAACTAGACCCTCTGGATAACGTATGACCGTACGACGTATCCCAGGCTACGCTAAGCTCGTGCGTGAGCTATTAGACCCCTCGCGCCCCAAATACTCGGAAGCGATCAAGTCGTTTGCCGCGTTTGCGCTCGATGAGCGCATGTTCAAAGTGTTGGTGGCGCACTTAGACGATGCGTGTAGGGAAGCTAGTGCCCGCAAAACTCGTTAAGAAAGCCTGCAAGACTCTCAAAACCGCATGTGTGGAAGTGTGCAGTGACTTGCTTTTGGCCCGATAAGTGTTTGAAGTTAGGTTGCTAATGGGCTGCCTTCCACCAACTGCCTGAGGATTCCACGCTGCGGCGGAAGAAGGCTTGACGGCTAAGCTTCGCGGGGGCTAGCGTCACCAGACTTTCACAATTCAAAAAAGGACGACCCGCCCACTCCTGGTGCTGCCTCGAAACAGGCGGGGTCCCTATCACGCACGAGAAAACTCACACATGGCCAAGTTAACCGACGAGCGCATCGGTCGTCAATCTACCCTCGTTCGAAAAGTCAAGAGGAACGGCGCCGGCAATGGTGCCAATGGTCACGGGGAGCCTATTGCGCTCACCCCCGAAATCCGGACCGCGCTCGCAGTGGCTCGGGACTACCCCGTGTTCCCCTGTGACGGGGTCAGTAAGTCACCACTTACCAAGACAGGCTTCAAGGAGGCGACCCAGGACGCCGAGATCGTGGCCAGGTGGTGGCGTAGGTACCCCCAAGCCCTCATAGGGGTACCTACAGGCTCGGTAAGCGGTTTGGTGGCCATCGATTGCGACCCCAAGAGTGGCGACTGGTTCCAGAGGCATCGGGCGAAGCTTGGGACGTTCCGCATGCACTGCACGCGCCGCGGTAAGCACCTGCTGTACCAATATCCAGAGGGGTCCGGAATTCGGATCAGTAAAAGCTCTGACACCATCGATGTGCGGGGAGAGGGGGGGTATGTCGTGTGGTGGCCCGCCCATGGGGGTGAGGCATTCGGAGAGCTGGGTGAGTTACCGGGATGGTTATCGGAGTTATGTAAAAAGCTGGCGGGAGGTCGGGCGCCGAACAGCCAGGAAGGGGGGATTGCCCTGGAAGTCGAGAGTCGCGATGCGCGCAAGTTCAAAGAGGGGGGGAGAAACGATGCGTTGAGCGCGCGGGCATATCACTATCGCAAAATGGGCTTATCCACTCGCGAGATAGGACAAGCGCTGTTGCAATATGACTTGGAGCATTGCGAGCCCCCGTACCAACACACGGACGGTAAGGACAAGGTTCTCTACATTGCACGTAAGAAAAATAACGTATTGACGGAAGAGCAGGAGAAGCGTCAGGCGGACGAAGCTAAAGTGGAGTTGTTGAGTGCGGCGGATGTACCGGAGGAGCGTGTCGATTGGTTGTGGAAGGGGTTCCTTGCGCGCAATAAGCTGCATTTGTTGTCGGGAGCTGGCGGCTCGCTGAAGTCGACCTTGACGCTTGAAATGGCCAAAGTGGTTTCTACAGGGGGTGCGTGGCCCGATGGTACGCGGTGCCGGCGTGGCAACGTCATTCTCTGGACGGGTGAGGATGATTTGGGAGATACGGTAAAGCCTCGATTGAGGTTTGCAGGAGCTGATCAAACACGAGTGTATTTTGTCGATGAAGTAGATGAGAAAGGCAAGAAGCGCGCTTTCAACCCTGCGGTCGACATGGAGAAGCTGAGCCGGGCCTGTGCGCAGCTGGGGGAGGTTTCGCTCGTCATCATCGACCCCGCTATTTCGGTTGTGCAACGGGATTCAAACTCCGCTGCGGAAGTACGCAAGGGGCTGGACTCCCTCATTGCGCTCGGCAGGAAGCACAAGGCCGCTGTGTTGGGTATTCATCACGTTAACAAGGGCAGTAAGGGGAAGACTCCAGGCGAGCGCGTTACGGGAAGCGGTGCGTGGACGCAGGCTCCTCGATTGTCATTGATGGTAGGTGCGATCGATGCGGGAGACGACAAGGTGCCCAACCGCTGGGTGTTCTTTTGCGAGAAGACGCAAGGCCGAGGGCGTGGGGTCGGGTATGAATATACATTTGAGGAGGAGACGAAGACCGAGTTGACACGCATCGCGTGGGGTAGAAGGTTAGAGGGTAGCCCGCAGTCGATTCTCGCGGAAGCCGAAGGCACGGAAGGCGAGGGCTCCAAGATTGCAATCGCGGTTAAATTCTTGAAAAAGCTTCTGTCCAAAGGCTCAGTTAATAACTGGGAAATACATAAACAAGCCGAAGATGCGGGTATTCGAGGGATAACTTTGACCCGGGCGGCTGCTGAATTGAAAGTAATAAAGCTAAAAGCAGGTAAGAACTCGTTTAGGTGGGCGTTACCTGAAGAAGATGAAGACGCCTCACGTATACCTACGTAGGTGATCGTTGGAAGGGGTTTATGCTGTATTTACCGTATTTCACCATCAATCACATATTGATCGTTGGTGTGATCGCTGGTAAAAGCATATATACTCACCAACGATCATACCACCGTTCTATATGTGATCGATGGTGGAATACTATTTTTTATATATTAAAACCATTCAAACGATCATTTAGGGTGTGCATACATGCGCGCGAGGGTAAGATGATGAAAACCAAAAGAAAAATAAATGTACTTTTCGGGGCTCCACGGGGATTAATAGCGAAGCTGGATAAGCTGGCCACTAAACGGCGTATGACGCGTTCAAAGCTTATACGAACCGCTATACGCCAATTTTTGCTTAACCCCGAAGTACAAGAGGAAATAACTCCAAAGCCGCTACGTAGAACCGCCAGGGTTATTGAGGTAGAACAGTGGTTTCTTTCTACGATGCAGGAATACGGTAATCAGATGCGCAGCGCAGAGATGTGTCGGGAGGCGATTAAAGCCGGTATAGGGTGGGGCAGTTTAACGCCGGTAAGAGCTACCTTACGCAAACAGGGTAGACTTCAACGGCCGGTCGATTGTGTGCGGGAGCCTTGGAGACTTCTCTGGTAGATGACTATATACATAAACCGCTATGTGTATTAACGATAATAGGATGAAACCAACATGAATAAACCACCGTTATTTTATATTTGTCCCAAGCATGGCGTAGGAGAAACCGCATTAGGCTATGGTTCTATGAAGGATGCGCGTAAAACACCATGTCTCGTATGCACTAAAGAAAACGATCGTCGCGCTATGGATGTAGCTACTACATTAACTCGCTATGGATGTAGCTACTACATTAACTCGCTAAAGCAGGATGCGGAGCGCTATAGCAAGCTGCGTGCGCCCAGGGCGGAGCTGTCTGTAGTGGAGCAAGATACTGTCTCGGGTTGGGTTGTTAAGTATCACAGTAAGCAGCTAGACGAAGTCGTCGACAACCTACTAGCACCTAAAACCTAACACTATGTACAAATACCTATTAAGGGAGTAAGGTGCAGGTGACGATTGAGTTTTAACTAATGCTAATAGGACGAACATGAAAGCCGATAATAGATACGATGCTGACTATTCCGTGGTCTCAAGCCTGATGCTGCTCCTATCGAGGAGTGACGCCAACCAACACGAGCAGTTCGCTGGAGGGTTGAGCAGCTTTTGGGCCGTCGTGCGAAATAGTATGCCCAAAGAGTTACGAGATACCCCGTGCGCTTGCGTGCTGCAGCTGTACTTCCAGTATCACGGCGACTTACGCAAAGCGATTGCGGATTGTGAAGCGCTGTTGGTGAGCAAGGTCGGGTACGAAGCTCACCGAGACCACATGGACCGCGTCAGGGGCCAGGTAGGGGCTGTAGGGGAGGTTTTTGATCTGCTCCACGCCCTCAAGGAGCGCAAAGCGTGAAGGCCTTGCCTAAGCCTTCTGTGATGCGCCTGACGCCGCGTCGACTGGAGGTCCTGAAGCTCGTGTGCCAGGGGTACTCAACCAAGAAGATCGCAGAACTGCTGGGGATCGCGCCTAATACCGTGGGCTGTCACCGGGACGCGCTGCGTGAAATATCGGGTACCCACAATGCGGTGCAGTTGGTACAGTGGGCCAGCACGCTTCAAACGAAGAGGCGTTAACGTGAATCGACAGAAGATGTTCGTTCACGGTGCGGGCGGCTCAGTGACGATAATGGGCCATTCCGTGAGCGGCGAAGATTACTCCATTGAGATTACGCACCCGGCGCTCGCCCGCCGCTGGGTTAAGGTGCTAACGCGGCGGAAGTGGCGCCGTAAAGGTATGGGCGTGCAGGTGTATCAACGTAAACCCAAAAAGGTAACAATATGAAAATAATCAAACCCGGTATCGAGCCCGCAGAGAGGGTGTTTCAGGTGACTTGTCGTGATTGCGAATGCGAGTTTGCATTCAAGCGCAAGGAGGCGAATATGACTACTGACCGGCGGGACGGCGACTTTTTGAGTATTAATTGTCCAACTTGCTTTAGAACAGTAACGGTTTTTTTATGAAAAAATGCGCTATACATAAACGCCCGTTAGGTCAAGGGGGGTGTAAAGCGTGTTTGAAAAGATGGTTTACACGTTATCGGGTCAAGGACAGCCCGTTGCGGGTGTCGGACGAGGAAGCCTCGCGCCAGTTATTGCTTTGGCTGCGCTCCCGCGGCTTGTTCACTAACTGGGTAGTTTGACACCTCAACCTCGATAGGGAATAATCCCGTCACGCCCGGTTCGACACTCCCTCGGGCGCTTCACGTTCGTCCATACGTTCTCGCCCGCACTGCCTCAACCCGGCTGCGGGCGTTTTTTTGTATACTGTCCTTGGCGGAGGTCGCCGGTTCGAATCCGGCCGCTGCTAGGGTTACCCCATGCACAGCGTAGCTCAGAGGGAGAGCACCGCCTCTTCGCCATATTTGCAAAAGCTTGAGCTTCTGGTACCTTCCGGCACGTTTGACGTGAGACGAACGCATTGCCCGCACGTAAGGTCAAGAGGCTCAAACGAGGTCCCACCAAGGTAACGCGCAAAAAACCGCCCAAAAGCGACGGTAAGCCCGTACAGGACACCCCGCCGAAGCGCCCGACGCAGTACACCCCCCAATTGGGTGAACGCCTCCTGGAGCGCATGGCGAACGGCGTGACCGCTACGGAAATATGTCGCGACCCGACTATGCCCACCTGGGGCGTGCTCAAGCGGTGGGAGCGTGACTACCCGGACTTCGGACGGCGCTATGAGACCGCGCGCAGGCAATGCTGCGAGTACATGACGGATGAGATCATCACGATTGCGGACAACGCGGCGAATGATTACATCCAGCGATCGACGGGCGGCTTAGTCTTCAACCGCGAAGGCTTTGAGCGCTCACGGCTGCGTATCGACTCGAGAAAGTGGACGGCGAGCAAGGTGCTGCGTCACGTGTATGGCGATAAGAGCGAGGTTGACTTGCGTACGCCTGATGGGCTCAACGTGAAGGTGGAAGAGCGCAATGCGCTCATCGATGCGCTGTGCAAGTTAGTGCAGCCTAAGGTGGACGGTAAGACGAAACCCGACGTGGAGGACGAACCGCGTGAACGTTGAAGACGGCGCAGTGATACTTGGCATTCACGATATTGCACACTATGGACCAGGCGCTTTACAGCGTGTCCGTGAGGACCATTGGGGGCGTACTAGTTGGTTGACTAAGGCCCTTGCCTACTGCTACGAAGATTGGTGCGCGCAGCAACGCATGGACGATGACGGCATGCGCAATTCAAGGTTGACTACGTGAATAACACAACGCTAGTTAGTTTCGGGTTGGGAGTGATCGCAGGTATTTGCCTAGGCAGCGCCGGCGCCATTGCGGGTGTGATGGCACACGATGCGCTACGCGCTAAATGGTTACGCTACCAATATCGACGTGCGTATCGTCGGTTCCTTGCGCGTATCCCCACTAACGTTCGTGCCGAGCTGTCCCCAGGCGCGTTAGACGCCATACTGAGGGAAGAGTTGTGGGACGACCCTCCGCCGGCAAACGATGTTGTGATGCGATTCAGTCCCGCCAATAAGCCGAGGCGCGCGTGACCAATGCGAAGCAACGCGTAGTGTCCCCTGCATTTCTTGCCTTTCGCGCAGCAATGAAGCGCGCGTTCGTGGATCCAGCTATTGCGCCGAGTATTCCTCCAGGTATCCGTGCTGAGGTTGAGCCCGCACTGCTTAAGGACGTTTCCACGTGGGACCACGTTAATGACAAGTCGATTGAGAACGCGCTCAAATGGGCTCTGAAGTACCTATGACTGTCACCGAAGGAGCCTTGTTGTTATCTGCCGGCGCTTCTATGCTGAGTGCGGTAGCTGGCTCCATCGGGATTATTATCTCTTCACGCAATGGGCGTAAGTTGGATTCAACTATTAGTAACGTTAGTAAGATAGAGATAGCCACTAACAGTATGAAGGATGCGCTTGTCGCGTCGACCGCTAAAGCGTCCCATGCGGAGGGCGTAGCGGAAGGCCGCGCTTCCCTAGCGCCGCTGCATAAAACTTCATGAAACCCGTACTTGGAGCGATGGTTACAGAGCAGCTAGCCTTGTTCGTTGCGGATTGCCATCGAACAGGGGATTTTTGGCTAAATGGGGAAGGGGAGTGGACTTATAAACCTCGGGGCAGGTTTGGGCACTCCGCATTGGCACTGCGTGCTTTGGCCGACGAAGTCGATAGGTTGAATATGCCCAAGGAGCCTGTAGGGTGACGCCGCAAGTTATGCGCTTTACAGCGTATTTTTGGTTTATGGGGTGGGATTGCCTACAGCTAGGTATACACGTTTGCCTATCTCTACCTAACATTGAAATACATATTCCGTTTGGGTTCATTCGCATTGGACGTGAGCCGACTTATAAACCTCCACAGTGGCGGGTAGCCCGGTGGAGCCCTAAAGCTATTGGAGTGGGGTTGATAGCATGATTATCATCGATGTAGAAATTGAGAAAGCGATACTCGGGCGTGACGAAACCCCGATCGAAGGTATTGAGTACTGTGGGGGTTGGCGTGATTTCGAAGGCATGGGAGTTAGCGTTGTTTGCACCTATGACATTACTACACACCTCTCGCGTTGCTTTCTCAAGGAAGACTTTAACTCGCTGGCTGAATACCTCCACGGTAAGTATACTGCTGGATTCAATACGAAGCGCTTTGATATACCCCTACTCGCGACACACGATGTTGACGTTACGGTATGTGGCCCGCATTACGATATCCTGGAGGAGATCTGGTTTGCCCTAGGCTTGGACCCAGACAAGTTCTACTACAAGACGCACGGCGGTTGGGGTCTGGATGCAGTGTGCAAAGCGACTCTCGGTATCGCTAAGACAGGTAATGGCGCATTGGCGCCGGTGTGGTGGCAGCAAGGCAAGCGCGGCAAGGTTGTGGATTACTGCCTTAACGACGTCTGGATGGAAGGCTTTCTATTGCAGTGGATTATAGATAACGGCGTTGTGGCCAACGGCACTAATCAGGTACGCGTCAAGCGCCCGCAGGGGCAGATAGGGGCCACGTTCGATCGCGCGTTGTGTGGGGGTAATTACGAAGAGCTACCTATAAAGTTGTATGGGCTTAGCTCAGAACACCCTCCGGAAGAGCAAGGCGCAGCTCCTGAGCGCGCCCCAGGCGGCTTAGGGATTATTCGTTAAAGGACACTATGAAACACTTTGCTTTCTTTCTACTCTGCGTATTAGCGGTGTCGACTGCTCCCGCTTACGCAGCCAAGATGCACGTTACCTGGACGCCGCCAACGCAGAACACCGACGGCACACCGCTAACGGATCTAACAGGCTACCGTATCGAATGGGGTTCGTGCAATGCGGATGGCTCGTTTGGCACGTACCAAGCCGGTATTAACGTCGCAATGACGGCCACGGCCGCATGGATCTATCCTACGGGGTTGAACCCCGTGTGCGTGCGCGCTTTCTCGATCAACTCGGCCAATCTTTTGTCCCCGGCAGTCTTTGCTTCGGGCACCCCAAAACCTACGCTTTCTAAACCGACTCAGCTCAACTAAAGGAGAGTCTCTTGTCAAAACCCGTCCCTCTGAAGGATTTCGGCGTACCCGTCCCTAGCCCTGCACCTGCGACGACGTGCAGCTTGGTGGTCTACTATGGACCTACCCCGATGACGCCGGCCTATACGCCCGTAGCGCCGAATGGCCGCATCGTGGCGGGGCTTATCCCGTCATTGACTGTGAAGACCGTCAACGGGGTTGCGTACTACGATGACCCGATTTCGTCAGAGCTGCCGCAGAACATTGCGAATGGCTCCTACGACTTCTCGTTCACGATCATGGATGCGAACGGCGCCGAGGGTGATTTCTCCCCCCTCATTACGGCCGTGGTGGATACCGTGGTCCCTCCGAAGCTCGGGCAGCCTATCGAGTTAACCTGATCGCGAAGGCACTCGCTGCGTTGACCGAGCTAAAAACAAGCTTGCAACAAGACCTGTAGAGAATACTGGCGACGCTGTTAGTGGCGTCGCTCAGTCAAAGGACGAACATGACTGAAGAAGGCACGGCGCCGAAAGTTGAAATAGTACACGTCGAGCAACTGATAGCGCTTGAGTGTTATACGACAGGGGACCAGATAGGTACGGATGTGATCGGGCCTGCTTACATCGAGGGCGTAGAGGCTGAATTGGAGCGTCTTACCCTGTGTGTGTTGGTATTAAAGAACGGCTTCACGGTGACCGGGGAAGCGGTGTGCGTGAGCCGCGCCAGTTTCAACGCAGAAGTGGGGCGTAAGCTTGCGAAGGAAGACGCTATTCGCAAGGCGCAGATGTTGGAAGGCTACTTGCTGAAAGAGCGCTTGCACCGAGACGCTATTAACCGCTCCAGTGGGGGCGGTGACTTTGGAGACTCGTAATGCACCCTGTATTCAGGGAAGCACCCCGCAAAGGCCCAAAGTTGGGTAAGCGCCAACGTCGCGCAGTCATCCGCGTGCGACACGTAGTTGCGGTGGTGAAGTTTATTAGGTGGGCGTACAAAACCAATAGGTTACCTGCCCCTACATTGGGAGATCGCCCCTGGTGTACTTCGGAGTGGCACCAATGGCACGCGTTGGGATGTCCGTGAGACTGCGGCAAGAATATCAGGTAGTTGAGATACCGAATGACGGCGATCCACGTTGGCAGGAGTTACTACGTAACCACCTTACTCAAGTGGTGTTGAAGTATGCTCCATTGCCAGACTGCTCTGTAGAGGATATGGAGTGCGCGTTTATTGTTAGAGAGATGAACCCGAATGGGTACACGGAAATAACTTACTTGTTCGATAAGAAATACGGGCCGCGGTTGTCTGCTGCGTTTACAGACGAAGTATGTAGTCGCTTAGAAAAAGTCGACGCGTATTGCCTTGCACACCCTGAATTGAATGCGCTACAGATAGTTGAAAAGCTGGAGCGCAGAGAGATACCGTTATGAATCGCAAGGGGCGCGCCAAGTTGAATAATAAGATTGCCCGCGTAAAACGTGAGCGCGCTTCGTGTCCACAAGAGGGTAAAGTATTCCCGGAAGGCTCGACAACATGCGATACGTGCGGTGAACAGCTGGTGCAAGGTCGTGTAGTAGCGCTAGTCGTTGAGGACTGCGCTAGAGAGAAGTTGCATTGATGAGCGAACCTGTTGTGCATAATTTTGACGCTGACTGCTTACCCGAAGAGCACCCCTGGGCGCATAAGACCGTTCTGTGTGGGCACTGTGCGCAAATGGTCCACGCGTTTAATAACGAATGCATGCAGCCTTGGGTAGAGTGGAACGGCAAGGTTTTATGTGCGGATTGTGCCCAAAGTAATTCAGGTAGCTTCGACGCGTTTGACGCTTTAGCTAGTTGTCATACGTCCGTGCACGATGACTAGGCGTAACGGCATATACCCTCTTGATGACCAGCTCGCAGAGCGGGCGCGGTCGAAGCGTGCGTTCGATCTGTACGAAGAGCGTATCGAGTACGACGAGTTGAAAGACCTTCGTGGCCAGTCTACGTACTTCACGCTCAACAAGATGTCCCTGGAAATGGCTGCGCGGGGTGTAGGGCCATCCTTCATTTATAACTTGTACGTGCATACCATTCGACTTTTTCAAGCGCGCAATGTGGTGCACGGGATTATTGCGCATGTCAAGTCAAACCCTTTCGCGCCCCACGTTAATATTGTGGAGTGCCCGTTGTTGGACGAGTCGGAATGGGTGTTGGAAGCTAACGATAAGAGAGTTGGGAGCACGATGCCGTGAAGCCGCGCATTTGGTTTCAGTGGGGCTATTGGTGGTGTGCATATTTCCAAGTACTACATTGCCGTAAAATTGTATTTAGTACAGTTGGGGTAGGTAATACGCCCAAACGGGCTTATGATAGTTGGGCTATTTGGAGTTATGCGTCGTGACGGATAAGAGCATTAGTCTAGGCGACCTTGCCGCGAGGCGGGGTACTGCTCCACAGACTACAGCTAGGAAGCAGTCTAGTAACTGCCGTAATCCAGAATGTCAAAGCGGTATGACCCCCGGAGCGGTAGCCTCGGGCGGGGGCAAGAATGGCGCCCCTCTGTACGGTCCTGGGGGCGTCGGCGCTTCCCGATTGATGCGCTGGGGGTGGGTGCAGTGCCTAGCCTGCAATCCGTCCGCAAAAGCCCCGTATCGCGCTTTGAACCTGTCCGAGGGTGAGATGGCCCGACGTGCGGAGTGGGCGAATTCTAAAGCCCCTTACGTGATCGAGGAGCGACGCCCGGTACCCAGGCCCCAAGGTACCCTCGGGCTGCCGAACGCCACTCATGTCGACTCAGGCAAGCTCACAGAGCTAATGGAGCAGAATAAGAAGCTGGGCGAACGCTTGGACGAGGTGCTCAAGCAGAATGCTCAGATGACGGAAGCCATGTCGCGCATGACAATGCAGCTCGCAGCGCTTCTTGAAGATAACGCCAAACTACGTAAAGTAACTGAACACAACACTGAGGTGAAATGATGCCTAACTTAGAGACGATTATCCCTGACATGATTGAGTCCATGGAGCAGAGTGCGCATAAACTGCGTAGGTTTAAGTTGGTAACGCCTGTACCGCTAGGGGGGATTCGCGCGTTGGAACTTTCTATTGCACAGGTAGCACAAGAAGTCGACGCGTTAGTAGGGAGCAGTACAGTAGGCAGCGACGGTGATCCGGATAGCGGTCAGTGCCGTGAAGACGCCTGAAGAGTGGGTAGCATTTGCGCAGCGTCATGGAATAGAGTGGGAGATTGGTCCCTCTAAGCCATACGACCAACATGATAACTTATACGATACACACATTTGGCCAGAAGACGATGACGAGAAGTTACTGAAACGTCTGCAGGGGTCGAAGTACGTCATCGTGCGCATGTTCCCACACCCGACCGGAAAAGGCTTGGTACGTATGCGGTTCACGGATTACCCGGAGAAGCCGAAGTGAGCTTTTCACAGACCTTCGCGTATGCAGTAGCTCGCGCGGTCGATGTTGCAACCGCGTCAGTCTTCACACACGAGACCGATTGCACTATTTCGTCTTTGTGTGACGTAGCACTTGAGAAAAATACGGAGCCGTTTCTCCAGAAGTTGGGTCACGTGTTGAATCGTATACAGAAAGGGCACACTGCTGAAGCTCGCGCCTCGGATATCGCCAAGGCTAAAGCCATTATTGCCTTTTTGGGTTGATGTTATGCAGGTGTACGTTATTACTTGCTCGGTTAACGGTAAGAGGTACGTAGGGGTAACTTCCAGAGCCGACAGATTCAGTACACACTGCCGTAATGCCCTGACAGGGCGTTCGGGGGCGTTATATAACGCTATACGTAAGTATGGTGAGGGGGGGTTTACCTATAGCACTCTGTGTCGTTGCACTAATGTCAAAACAGCTAAGCTATTAGAACAAAAATACATTAAGAAACTAAACACCCGTGCGCCCTACGGGTACAACTTGACTAATGGCGGTGATGGCTTAGTGGGGCTTAAACATGCTCGTAAGACTCGGCGCGTTATGGCTGAGATCCACACAGAACGCCAAAAAGACCCCGAGTTGCGCGCTAGGACTTCTTGTGCGATGAAAGCGTATAAAAAGACACCCGAGCATCGTGCCAAAATAGCTGCGGCGCTTACGGGTAGAAAACTATCCGCAGCCACTCGGGCGAAGATATCTAGTAAGTTAACAGGGCGTAAGCAGTCGCTGGAGACTAAGTTAAAGCGAGCAGCAACGTTGCGTAGTGTAGGTCACCGACCTTCTGTGGAAGCCAGTAGGGCGTATTGGAAAGGACGGCCAAAAAGCACTGCGCAACGCGCTAAATTGTCTCAAGCATTGCAAGGTAGGAAAGCCCCCGAGAAGACCCGCTTAACTTTATTGGAGTGGGCACGAAAGCCTAAGTCGTTGTCCCATAGACTGGCTATAAGTGCTGTGCATAGAGCTAGGGCTGTTAATAAACTAACTGCTTAGACATGGGCGCAGTTGAACTTATCGATTTTAGTAACCCCGGCACGTTGCGGCAATCGCTAGCTATTTTAACCGACGAAGATCTGCAATTTCTGCACGCAGAGTTGCTATGGCGTAGTATTGCGCGGGTCAAACAGATTCCACAAACGGACGATTGGGACTTCTTCGGTATTAAGTCAGGTAGAGGATTTGGCAAGACGTTAAGCGGGGCTAAATGGATTTTTGGTAAAGCATCGCGGGACCCTAATAGTTATAACTTTGTAGTGGCTCCTACTCACGAAGATTTAATAAATACCTGTTTCTATGGCCCGGCTGGATTGCACGGTAGTTATGTTGATCCTACAACAAAACAATCATACCCGATAATACCGCCGGGGTTAATAAAAGCCGCCACTAAATCCCCCCCAGAGATCATTTTATGGAATGGAGCGCGCATTCAGGGGCTATCCGCACAAGAGCCTGAAAGGTTGCGCGGGCGCCAGTGTGCGCGTTTTTGGGCCGATGAAATAGCGTCTTGGCGATACGGTGAGCGCGCTTGGGACAACTTGATATTCGGTCTACGCTTAGGGACTCATCCGCAGGTTTTCTGGACTAGTACGCCTAAACCTAAACCGTTCGTGCGCATGTTAATAGCGCTTAAGAGGTCAGTGTTAATATCAGGGAGTACTTATGAGAACGCTGAAAACCTATCGAATGTTGTATACGAAAACATAGCAAAATATAGCGGGACGGTTATCGGTAGGCAGGAGGTGTTTGGGGAGATTATCGACCCCGAAGAGGCCGGTTTCGTTAAGCGGTCTGATATCCGCCTGTGGCCTGCAGGTAAGCCACTCCCGAAGTTTCGCTTTGTTGTAATGTCTCTCGATACCGCCTTCACGGAAGAGACGTGGAACAAGAAAGAGCAAACAGGTGACCCAACAGCGTGTACCGTGTGGGGCTTGTTCGAATACGAGCGTCGGGAGCACATCATGTTGTTGGATGCGTGGGAGGAGTACTTGGGCTTCCCTGCACTCATTCGTCGCGTAAAGATGGAACGCTCCTTGACGTACGGCGACCACAAGGAGCCCCTCCTACGCCCCGCATTGATTTCCAAAACGGCGCGACCTGCACATACGGGGCGCCCGGTCGACCTCCTGCTGATTGAGGATACCGGCTCCGGGAAGTCGCTCATCCAGGTACTCGCTAACGAGGAAGTCTTCGCACAAGGGTTTCCGACCGACATGGACAAGCTCTCGAAGCTCCATGCAGTCTCTCCGATGTTCGCCCACGGTCGGATATGGGCTGTGGAGTCCCTAAAACGCCCTGGACAGCCGCGAGACTGGGCAGAGGGGGTCATAGGGCAGCTCTGCACTTACGTCGGCGAGGGGTCCTTGGTGCACGACGACCTTTTAGATACTTGCGTGACGGCTGAGACGCGCATCTTAACGCCTACAGGGCCACGAGCTATCTCAACAATCCAGGTAGGTGACTTGGTGCTCACGCACAAAGGCAGGTGGCGTCCGGTCACTAAGACAATGCAGCGTATTTCACCTCATGTGTACCGTTTCAAAGCGAAGACCTTGGATGAAATCTCGATTACCGGAAACCACCCCGCGTGGGTAAGTAGTGTGCGATACCAAGACGCGGCGTACCGAGAAGCGGGTGAGCCACATTTCAAGCCGGTTGCTGAAATACGCCCGCGCTCTATGTACACCTTAAACCGCAACGGTAAAGGGGTACAGTGTCCGATGTCTTCAAAACACGATGCGATTATGCTGCCTCGCTATGTACCGGAAGCAGTGCGGGTGTCTATCGATGTGTTGCAGTTTTGTCCCCGTCCTGATCTACAGGTATCAGATAGTGTAGTTAGATTGGAGCATAGCAGGGCTAAGGAAGTCTTTCGTCACATACCGCTTACCTCGGAGACGGGGTTTGTGTTCGGATTGTTTATGGCTGAGGGTTGCGTAACTAGTCGGCGAGGCGTGAAAAACTCCATCAATTGGGCATGTGACGAGGCGGCTATAAAAACATGCGCGAGAGTACTCAAGGGGCAGTTCGGGGTACGGGATGTATTGATTAGTAATGAGGGTACCCACTGGCGCGCTAACGTGGGTAGTGTGCCGCTAGCTGCGGTGTTTGAGACACTTGGATACCTGGCAGAGAACAAAGCCGTGCCGGGGTGGGTGTACGACGCGCCGGAAGATTTTGTGCGCGGATTCATTGAAGGTTATGCCCACGGTGACGGGCATGTTACGAAAAGCACTCAGACTACCTCAATTACATCTACTTCCTTGGTAGCTCTTTGGGGGGTGCGAGTGTTGCTTACTAGGTTAGGGATTTCTGCGTACATTAACCTTTCCAAATCGGCAGGTGTGCGAACAATAAACGGTAAGACGTCTCAGTGCTTGGACGCTTGGGTACTCAGCTATCAAGCTACCCCTCGCTATGCAGGTACAGCGTGCTGGCGTCCGGAAGGTGCGGCTTATTGGGTTGAGAAGAATGAGAGGGTAGAGGGCGGGTTCAGGGGTTTTGACGTCTATAACCTTTCGGTCGAAGAAGACGAAAGCTACGTTACGACGGGCGGAACGGTGCACAATTGCACCCAAGCTTTGCTTTTCTTCATGCGAAAGTTCAATATTCGCTTGACAGTGCGCACGGACCCGGTTAGGGCGATCGTGGCAGCGTCAGAGAGACTGAAACAACAACGGCGGAGCAACCCGTACGATGGGTAAACGTGAACGTAGATAGCTTTGTCAGCGTACTGCTTGCAGTCATTGGCGGATTGCTGATGATTGTTTGGGGGATGTTGACGTATGAAATACGGCTATTACGTAAGGCTGTGCACCGTACGCGTAACGGGCTGCACGCTGTGAATATTATTGTTAGTATTTTGGCTAAAAAGCAGGGCTTGGATTGGGCCAACCCGTCTCTTGAGGATAAAGACTAATGGCGCTCGATGACGAAAACGACGATAACGAAGCTGCAGAATATCCTTCAGATGGAGAGCCTAATCAGTCTGCTCCGGGGGTTACGGATACGGATGATGGCGGCGCCATTATTCAGACTGAAGATGATGAAGACGAGCCTACCGCGGACGAAAGTGACCACTTCCGTAACCTAGTACCGGAGTTGGATCAGACGCAGCTTTCGACGTTCGTAACGGAGCTAATGGAGCGGATCGAGTACGATAAGAAATCCCGCTCCGAACGCGACGAGCAGTACGAGGAGGGGCTCAAGCGCATGGGGCTTGCTGGGGAAACCGTTTCTGCCCCTGCTTTCGACGGCGCTTCTAAGGCGACGCATCCCATGTTGGGTAAGGCGACGCTGTATTACCAGTCGCACACGATCGGGGAGCTGATGCCCCCCAACGGTCCGGTGAAGGATTGGATGCCTGGGGAGCCGACACCTGACCGAGTCGAGAAAGCGAAACGTAAAACGGCGCACATGAATTGGCAGTTCCGCAAGCAAATGCCTGAATTCCGTTCGCAGCTGGAAAAGCTCCTTTCTCAGCAGCTCCCTGCCGGTTCGCAGTACATGCGCCTCGTGTACGATGGCGATAAGCGACGCCCGGTACCGACGTTCTGGCCCATTGACCAAGTCATTATCCCTGAGGCTGCATCGGACTTTTACACCGCAGAGCGACGCACGCTTCTTGACTCCATTACCCAACACGAGTTGGAATCACGCATACGCCAGGGGTACTACGTACGAGTACCGCTCACAACGTCGTCTCAGGTACCTGATAAGACTAAGGCGGAACAGGCGTCGGACGCGATCGAGGGCAAGAAAGGTAACGCATCGTCCAATGAGGACGGCTTGCGCCGTATCTACGTTGTGGAAGTGCTCGCGGAACTGGAAGACACGGACCGCTTGCGGGTGGCGGGCGACCAACGGGATTCGGAGGCTGCGGTAGATCGCGTAGGCCCTAAGCCGTACCTCGTAGAGATAGACCCGCTCAATCGTGAGTGTCTGCGCGCCGTGCGCAACTGGGAGCCTGAGGATAAGCAGTGCGAGAACCTATGTTGGCTAATCGACTTCGAGTGCCTACCGTGGCGCGGCGCGCAGTCGGTGGGGCTCATCCATTACGCAGGCTCGCTTTCTGGGGCCAGTACAGGCGCACTGCGGGCTTTGCTGGATAGTGCCCTCATCAATGCACTACCCACCCTGTTGCGGCTCAAGGGGGCGGGGGCTCCGGGGCAGACGCTGAACCTTAACGTGTGTGGCGTTACCGAGATTGAGGGCGGAGCGCTCGGGGACCAAGATATCCGTAAAATCCTCATGGCGGTACCTTTCAATCCGACGCCGGCAGTGCTGTACCAGTTGCTCGGCTGGTGCACGGATCAAGGGGAGTCTTTGGTGCGTACGACTTTCGAGAACCTCTCGGAAGACGGCTCGCCCAACATGCCGGTGGGGACGACGCTCGCGCTCATTGAGCAAGGGCTCAAGGTGCTTTCCGCAATCCACATGAGGCTCCATACTGCGATGGATCGATTGATCGGGGTTCTACACCGCATCAATCGCATGTATATCACGGATGAGGAAATACTTGATGACACGGGGGAGATGCTCGCATACCGGGCTGACTACGAAGGTCCCGTCGATGTGGTCCCTGTTTCCGACCCCCAAGTTTTCAGCGATATTCAACGCTTCGCGCAGCTCCAAATTATTCAGCAACGCGCTGACTTGCACCCGGAGCTTTACGACGCTCGTAAAGTCGAAACGCTAATACTTGAGCGGACGAAGATACCTAACGCAGTAGACTTGCTGTTACCGGTACCCGAGCCGCAAGAGCTGAATGCGATCAACGAGAACGTCGCAATGACCCTCGGGCGCCCGGTCGTGGCATTCCCTGAGCAAGACCACTTAGCGCACATTCAAGTGCACCTCGATTATATGACGAGCCCTTTCTTTGGGTTCTTGCCGATCATTGCGCCGAAGTTTATTTCAGCTTGTTTGCAACATCTGGTGGAGCACATTGCGTATTGGTACCTGTCGGAGACGGTGCGCATAGGGTCCGAAGCTGCCGGTGAAGACCTAGGTAAACTTACGCAGTTTCGCGACCCCGAGACTGCACGGGAAATGGACCAAACACTTGCAGAAGCTTCACATCATGTGATGGATAGCGCTAAGCAGGTGCTCTCAAAGATACCTGGCGTTATCCAACAGGCACAGGCAATGATGCAGAAATTCATGCCCCCACAACCGCAAGATCCGGGGCAGACCGCGCTCGCCGTTGCGGATAAGAACAACCAAGGTAAGGTGCAGGCTATCCAGGCTAAAGGGCAACAAGACCAGCAGAAATCGCAATCCGATGCGCAAGCCAAGATGCAGCAGACTATTATCGAGCAGCAAGGAGAAGACCAGCGTACTCAGGCAGAACTTGCTGAGAAGACGGATACTACCAATCGCGATAATCAAACTGCGCTGGAGATTTCCGCGGCAAAGATTGAGACTGGCCACTCTACTAACCTGTCGACTGGCACGGGTATGGAAGAGCGCGGTGGGGGTACTGAATAATGGCCATTCATGTAAACGTGTCTAAACATGTTTCTAACATACTACTTAAGGAATTGAATATGACTGATGAAGTAAAGACAGCAGCTAGTGCACAGAATACTGCGCCTCCACATACTGACCCCGCAGGGCTACACAATGTTGGAATGCAAGCTGCGGGGACGCAAAACGCGGTAACGCCGCCTGTAGAGCATCCGTCTTCTGGGTGGTGGAAACCGGGTGCTGTCCCTGTGGGGTCAACGCCCACTGCGGCGGAAGACATTACGGTGCCTACCGCTATCGCTTTGCTAGAAGCACGTCTCATAGAGCTGGAAAACGTTGTGCACGCGATTGCGCCTTACAGCCGCAATGCGGAGCATAGTGGGGTGGTGAAGTGGGTTGAAAAGATCGGCGCGCGAATCAAGACGGCGGTAGGGATAAAGTTGTGAGGGATGAAAAAGCTTACAACCAAGGAGCGCCGTTGTCGCAAGAGCAGCAGCTTTACCTGAAAGAGCTGCAAGCGGTGGAAGCTGACTTCTGTACCTTGTGCAGTAAGATAGGCACGAGTCGCGAGTTATCGTTAGCAGCTACCAACATGCAGCAGGCCGCAATGTGGGCTGCGCGTCATGTGCTGGGGGGTAGCTTTAAGTAAGCGGAACGGCTACGCTCGCGTGCGGGACATACTACGCACGCGAGGTTTGCCATGGCGGATAAGTACGGTGGGCCGGTCAATAAGCACCAAGAATTGGCGCAGACTGGGCACGTAGACGGGTACGCAAAAGGCGGCTCCGTGCATCATTCAAGCGGAGGACATACGTCGATGAAGCACGAGAACCAGCACCACGGGCACGGTAAGCATGGGCACAAGGGTCCGCATGAACATTACACTTCCCCCGGGAGTAGTGAACACAGTGGGCACAAGGGTAATAGCGTGCATACCCTTGTAAACCAAGGGAAAAATACCCCCGAGGAGCTGTACCATACGCATACGACTGACATTGAGACGGACGGCGGCGGAGACCATAGCTCGGGCAGCGACGCGCCGCGCGGTACGGGCAGCACGCGTAACCGCATCTAGGGCTTGACTTTTTCCGCCAAAGCCCTAGCGTTATGTCTGTATTAGATCGGTTTATCGGTGAACTCGCGACGCTTCGCAGCCAGGTTGCCGAGTCCAGCTTGACCAACCCGGAAGACAAAACAGCTTTCGGGTTTGGTCGTGCGACAGGGCGACTTGAGGGTTTGCGGCTCGCAGAGGAAACGTTGAATCGATTGTTGAAAGACCCTGCGGAGGACGAATAGTTGGCGTATCGAGATGAAGTTGAAGCTGCGCGAAAGCTGAAAACCACTTCGCGAGAGGTCCCGCTTGAAAAGCTGGAACACCTCGCAGTGGCGAAGTTCGCCAAGTCATCCATCGCCTACGATTCTCTGGAGCAGGCCTTTCCGACGGCGGACCCGGGACTCATTCCGTTCGGTACGGATGTTCTGGTGCAGATCCGGACGCCCCGCACGCGGACTAAGGGGGGTATTTACTTGCCCGAGGAGTCGCGCGAGACGGACCTCTGGAACATGCAGGTTGCGAAGGTGATCCGAATGGGTCCAGTCGCATTCTGCAATCGCGAGACGCTCAAGCCGTGGCCAGAAGGCCAATGGTGCACGATCGGTGATTTCGTGCGCGTGCCCAAGTACGGCGGCGACCGCTGGTGGGTCGATGTACCCGGTAGTGAAGACGGCAAGGCTCTGTTCGTGTTGTTTGATGACCTCGTCATGAAGGGGCGCATCCCCGACGACAAGGTGCTTGATATGGTGGCGTACATCTGAGGACGACAGAAGGTGGTCCGGCTCGTCGTGATGACGACCCGCGCCCAGCTACACAATGGCAGACAAAGACACCGAAGAAAAAATCATCCCTGTAGGGCCGGGCGTTGAGGACGAAGCCTCGACGGGCGCTACGCGCGAGGAAGAAGACCTCGATCAAGGGTATTCCTATGAGGACAAGGAAGACGAGCCGCGCGCTGCGGGGGATGAGCGCACAGGGCACGCCGAGGAAGAACCAGAAGGGGCTGATGAGCGCGGGCTGACTCGTGAGCAGAAGAAGCGCAGGAAGCGACGTGAGCGCTACGACGCGGCGGTACGCGAGCGCGATTTCTACCGAGCACGCGCAGAGCAGCTTGAAGCGGAGCGTCGTCGAGACCTTACGGCGCTTGAGTCTAGGCAGACCCAGACTGATGTGCTTACCATTGACGGGCGCATCCAGCAGGCCGAGAACGATATTCGTGAGGCGGAGTCGCTTTACGTCCAGGCGCGCCGCAATAACGACCCTGAAGCCGAGATTGAGGCGACGCGCGTCCGCGAGCAGCTCCAGCGGGGTTTACAGCAGCTCCAGTACACTAAGAACCAGACCGTAAGGGGCGCGCAGGAGCGGCGCACGCAGCAGACACAGCCCTTCGGTATGGATCCTGAGATTGCTGCGCAGGCGAGCGGCTGGATGCGTCAGAACACGTGGTTTGATCCCCAGCTTCGCGATGAAGACTCGGCTATCGCACATGCGGTGGAGCAGCAGGTAGCACGCGAGCGTCGGTTTTCTCCGCGGACCCGCGAGTACTGGGACGAAGTCGACCGTCGCGTCGCTAAGCGCCTCCCTGACCGTTACGAGTCCCGTGAGCGCGGCCCGGACGATGAGGACGAAGAAGATGAGGAGGCGCGCCGCCCCGCGCGGCGAGCGAACGGCAACGCACCTGCGCGCAAGCCATCTGGCCCCACTATCAAAGTGGCGGGTCGGGAGCGCCCTCTGCGTAAAGGTGAAGTTTTCATCGATGAGGAGCGCAAGCAGGCTCTTATCGAAGCAGGTAAGTGGGACGATGAAGTCGCGAGAAATCGCGCACTGAAGTACTACCAGAATTATGACCGGGCCGCTGGCAGGCGTCCGAGATAACGAGACACCCCCATGGCCAACCCTAGACAGTCGATTAAGCGGATTCGGAAGGATGCTCCGGGCCGGGAAGATCGCGCGATGAAAGATCGGGCGATTACCGAGCGTAGGCAGCTGACTGATGAAGAGCGCGTTGAGTTGTTGAAACGTGCAAATTTCCAGTCTTCTTTGCCTAACATCCCCCACATACCTGGGTACCATGTATGTTGGGTTTCTACGACGCATCCAAACGATACTCCGCAAGGGCGCGAGCAGCTGGGTTACTCGTACATCAAGCGGGAGGAAGTCCCTGAGTTCACGTACACGGACCAGCGCACGGGGGATTTCCCGGGTGTGATCACGTGGCGTGAAATGGTCGGGATGAAGATTACTCTCCACGAGTACCAGTTGTACATGGAGACGTTGCACCACCACGAGCCAGCTCGAAATGAAGAAGCTATTTACAATAGCGCCTTCGAAGCTGGGGAAGTAGCGGCGCAGTCCGCAAAACGGGGCGGCAAGATGCGGGCTCCGGTAGTAGAGGCAGGCATTGAGGAGCTGGGACAGGCCCGCGAAGCCCCCAACTTCTGTGAAACAGAGATGGAGGGCTAGCGGATGACTTTCTCATCTGTGAGGCTCCTACCGTGTCACTTGTATTTGCTCCGTACGGGCTTGCGCCCGTGGCTCACGAATCCGGAATAGTTCGTCCGGCGTTTGGTTCTGGCGGGGGTCAGCCTCTAGGTGGGTATACCATCGCGAGCGGCTACGCCAACAACATTTTTCTGAATTCGCCTATCGGTATCGACACGGTCACTCCTACGTCGAATATCGTGTTGATTGCGGCTCAGGGCGCGTCAGCTGTCACTCCAACACTGGCCAATAAGCTACTCGGCTCCTTCCAAGGGGTTGAATTTACGTTGGCCACGGGGCGCCGTACGGTGTCCAATTTCTGGCCTGCCGGTACTGTGCCCTTCGCAGGCTCGCAGACAGTTGCCTGGATTACGCGCGACCCGCGTATCCGTTACCAGATTCAAGCGAACGGCCCAGTGGCCGCAACCCCAACGGCGACGGTGCCATCGATGGGTACCCTTGCGTCGTTTACTGCGAACGGGTCGGCTAACGGTAATGCTACGACGGGGTTCTCTACGGTTGCACTGGATACGACCACTGCAAACATGAGTAACACTCTAAACCAGCCTACGACGTTAAACCAACTACGCATAGTCGGGTTCGCGCAGCAGATTGATAATAACCCTGGAGATGCATTTACTCAGGTAATTGTCGAGATTGCGCTTCACCAAGATCTACCTCTGCCGGGCGTCGCTTACTAACACTCCGCAACTTAACGCCACAGGAGATTTACTATGGCACTTCCAATGCGGAGTACAGACTTCCGCTCAGTCGTTGAGCCCATCCTCAACGAGACTTTCGACGGCATTTACGATCAGCGTGCGGATGAGTGGAAGCTCATCTTCCGCGAGTTCCGCGGCACCCCTCGTAATTATCACGAGGAGCCGGTGCTCTTCGGGATGGGCGCAGCGCCCGCGTTGCCAGATGGCACCCCGGTCACATACCAGTCGGGCGGAGTGCTCTACATCCAGCGCTACCTGTATGCAGTCTTCGGGTTGGCTTTTGCGCTGACCAAGGTACTGGTCGAAGACGGCGATCACATCAAGATCGGCACTATTTTCGCCGAGCACTTGGCGCAGTCGTTAGTCGAGACGAAAGAAGTTCTCTGTGCGAATGTGCTCAACAACGGGTTCAACGCAGCTTTCCCTGGGGGGGATGGTGTCGCGCTGATTGCGCCGAACCACCCCTTGGCGCCTCCTGCCGGGTCCTTTAGCAACCAGCTCACTACGGCTGCAGCATTGTCCCAGACTTCGTTGGAGCAGATGCTCATCCAGATACGCAATGCCGTGGATAATAACGGCAAGCGTATTAGGCTGACCCCGCTTCAGCTGATCACGTCGCCTTCGAACGTGATGCAAGGTGAGGTGCTCTTGAAGAGTGTCCTACGTGCAGGGACCGCAAACAACGATGTGAACCCCATCAAGTCGTTGGGTCTCTTGCCGAAGGGGCAGGCTAACATCTCGCGCCTCACGTCGCAGACTGCTTGGTTTGTGCAGACAGACGTGCGTCAGGGGCTGAAGCTCGCAATGCGTCGTACCCTGGAGAAGAGCATGGAGGGTGACTTCGAGACCGATTCCATGCGCTATAAGGCGACTGAGCGCTACATTCCTAACTTTACGGACCCAAGATGTGTGTTTGGCACAGCCGGGTTATGAACTTGCTTCTGTAAGCTAACCTATTAGGTAGTTCAGTGTTGAGGCGCCCCGCATTCCGCGTACAGCCTCCGTACGGATTCGTCCCCGTACTGAGAACCTACGTCGTCTGCGGGGCGCTTCTCCTTAGGTGACTCATGGCGTCGATTACCGACACCTCCGCTGCAATATCGACGGGTCAAGTTGCGGTAACGTCGTCGGCTGCAGTACAGATTCGCCCAACTAACGCCAACCGCTCTAAGTTAACCCTTTCCAGCAGCGTCCCCATTTATATTGCGGATTCTTCGGGCGGTGCGGCTACTGGTTACCCCCCATTTGGTACCAATAACGGGGGTATAAATTACGACATACCGACACAAGACGCCGTATGGGCTATAGGCGTTGGCCCTAACGGCACAGTGTTGTTTATGGAATTCCATACCCCATGAGAGTATTACATGTTCGATATTGAAATTAGTCGTTACATTTTCGGGGGTAACAATACTCGCGATAGTGAGTTGTTCTCTGACCAACCCGTAGATGATTGGACTAAGAATCACAATTACTTTCAAGATTTTGACGACTATTTCGGTCCTACTGCAGTTGCTACCCCAACGGTCGGCGGCTTTACCTTATCAGGAGCTGGGTCTACTGTTACGCAGCCAAACGTAGACGGGGGTGTAATTAGCATCAACGCTGCAGCTTCCACTCCTACGTCGTTACAGAAGCAAGGCCACTTTATGGTCAGGGCTGGGCTACGTACCTTTTTCCGCCAGCTGATCTCAGTTGACAATGTTCTCGGCCTTGTATTAGCGGGACTTACCAATGTAACAGGTACTCCATTTACTGGAGGGCAGTTGACGGATGGATGGTGGTTCTCCTCTACTAACACCGGAGCACTTAGCTTCAATGTTGCGACAGGTGGAGTAGTCACTACCGTGGCGTGTGGGGTTAGTTTAATAGGGGGTAACTTTGCTACCCTAGGGGCGTATTGGGACGGTGCGCTGTATTCGCAGCACCAGCCAAATGGGGTAATCGTATGGGAGTGTGCCCCTCCACCCTTTGGGCTTGCGTCGGGGTTAACAGGCCCTGCACGGGGCTCTATCCCTGCTCCCGCTAATTTCCCTAGCGCTGCTCTATTGGCATTTTTGTCGGGGGTTAGCCCCTCAACCGCAGCAGCCCGGGCTCTTCAAGTGGATTATTGGTACGGCTTAAAAGACCGCGTTAACTTCACTCAGACACCCCCTTTCTAGGAGCGTTTTTATGTTTGATACACAAGTTACACGGTTTTATCCCGGCGCTACGGATTCACGGGATACCGCAATTTTCTCGGATATCTATGCCCTAGACCGCACGAGTAAGCTCATCGAATACCTGAATGATTTTTTCGACTATGCCGGCCCAGCTACTGCAACTACTGCGGGGGGGTTTACCTTATCCGGTACAGGCGCTACGGCGGCTAGAATTGCAGGGGATAGCGGGCTACTCACTGTAGTAGCTGCCGCAAGTACTTTTGGTTCATTGCAGAAAGACTTGGCCGATTACGTTTTAGTACCTGGGTTTCGAAGTTGGTTTAAGTTCATTGGTAAGCTGGATAGTTTACTGGGTAACAGTATCGCAGGTATGGTGAACGCGACAGCTACTCCTTTCTCGGGAGGTAGCATTACAGACGGTATTTGGTTTACTACAGACGTGACTACAGGGGAGATAAAAGGTAACGTTGCAACGGCAGGTACCGTACAGACGGTAGACTTGGGGGTGCAGATTATCGCGGGGCAGCTTTACCAGCTAGCGTTTTACCATGATGGTGAGGTTTACAACATTGCCCCTAACGGTAGAGTTATTTTCGAAGCTACTACTGCGCCTACTTCGTTAGTTCCAGCAGTGATCGCCCCCGCCCGCGGAGAAATTGCGCCCATACCTGCATTTCCAGGCTCGACTGGATTGGTGCAAACGATTGCGGTAAACGCCTCGACAGCTGCGGCGCGTACGTTGACTGCTGATCTTTTCTACTTCTCCAAGGATCGCACTAATATTAACGTTACTCCACCCTTCTGAGGTAGATCATGCGCCCCATTACACAAACGCGCACACTGGCTGCGGCGGCTGTTGCCGCTATTTGCGCTGCCCAAACTACCGCGGGCGCAGGAAACCTCGTCATCAACGGCTCGCTAGCCTCGGGGGGCGTTGCGACACTGGCTTCACAGCAGGTTCTTGGGGTTACTTCTGCGGGTAACCTATCTGCGGTCAATTTCACGATCACAGGTACAGACGATCAGGGGCGCGTGATTTCGCAGACGATTGCGGGTCCTAATGCTAATACTGTACAGACTACGCTGAACTACCGCACTGTAACGCAAATTGCGGTAAGTGCGGCGGTAGGCACAAACGTTACTGTGGACACGCTGCAGATTGGAGCTTCTACTGAAGTACCCCTGGATCAGTACATAACTAACTTCAACGTGTCGATTGCTGTGGAAGTGACTGGCACAGTTAATTACACTGTACAATACACTTTCGACGATATTTTTGGGGGTGCTCCTGGGCCTTTCAACTGGATTAACTTTACTACTCTAACGGCACAAACTGCTAACAATAACGGTACTCTAATATCTCCTGTACGGGCGGTCAGGTTACTAACAAATTCTGGAAATGGCGTCGCTAAAATGCTCGTGATCCAGAGTGGTTTAACTTAGATGAGTAACCCAGTTGAAGGCAGTGGTACACAAGGCGGCTTCGTAGGACTTACCGGGGCCACAGGCGCTACTGGATCCGCGGGTGCGACAGGGGCTACTGGCGCGGCTGGACCTGTTGGAGTAACCGGAGCAACTGGGGCAACGGGTTCTGTAGGAGCTACAGGTACTACGGGGGCAACCGGAGCTACTGGAGCAATGGGTACTACAGGCCCGACCGGATTAGTAGACGTCCAGACTTTTTTATCGTCAGGTACCTGGACTAAGCCCGCAGGGTCTCCTGTGCTCACTAGGGTTATATGCATGGGGGCCGGGGGAGGGGGAGGGTCTGGAGCTTCTTTTGCTC